>Ga0265595_1002591_pt1 | contig 12019 bp, 9 predicted proteins | sample saktaG_15_FD_190148 | JGI IMG/M metagenome (GOLD analysis project Ga0265595, IMG submission 190148) | Saline water microbial communities from Sakinaw Lake, British Columbia, Canada - sak_2013_06_06_50m | ecosystem: Environmental > Aquatic > Non-marine Saline and Alkaline > Saline ... | reverse complement strand
AGGGCCTGCCAGACGGCGACCGCTACGAACTCTACCGCCACTTCGGGCTGGATGTGTACTACCAGTATTGGTTCAACCCGCGAGCCAGGACGCTTCCCAAGCCGGCGTCGCACGGCGCGGGCGTCGTCGCCTCGAACGACGACTACGAGCGGATCAAGCCGCACCTGTTCCCGCCGTTCGAGCATCTCCGGCCAAGGCTGGAGCAGTACGCGGCCGAGCAGGAAGCGGGCCAGGCCGTGCTGTGGATCTCGCTGGATGGGTTCTTCTGGGGGCCGCGGACGCTGCTGGGAATCGAGCCGCACTTCTACGCCTTCTACGACCAGCCGGAACTGATGCATCGCATTAACCAGGACCTGGCCGAGTACAACGTCGCGATCCTGAAGTGGCTCACCCCGTTTTGCAGGCCGGCGTTCATGACCTTCGCCGAGGATATGTCCTACAACCACGGCCCTATGCTCTCTCGCGGGCAGTTCGAGGAGTTCCTGCTGCCGTATTACCGGCAGGTGGTGCCCGTGCTGAATGAGATGGGCACGCGGGTGCTGGTGGACACCGACGGCGACGTGACCGCGATGGTGCCCTGGCTCCAGTCAGCCGGGATCGAGGGCGTTCTGCCGCTGGAGCGACAAGCGGGCGTGGATGCAACCGCCATGCGGTGCCAGTTCCCGCGGTTCCTGATGATCGGCCACTACGACAAGATGGTCATGCCCCACGGCGAGGCTGCAATGCGAGCGGAGTTCGAGCGCCTGCTGCCCGCGATGCGAAGCGGCGGATTCATCCCCAGCGTCGACCACCAGACCCCGCCGGGAGTCTCCCTCGACCAGTATCGCATCTACCTGCGACTGCTTGAGGAATACGCCGCTAGCGCGTCTTCGGGTTCTCCGCCCCCTCCGCTCTGAGAAGAAATGGAAAATGACATGCGACACGTTCCATTTGCAACGACTCTCACGATTCTTCTGTTTGGGATACTCGCTTGTGAGCGGGAGAACCCGAGCCGCTCAGCAATGACAACGTCAGCGGGTTGGAAGGTGCAGGAGCTGAAACTAGGGGCATTCCATTGGGTTGACAAGGCAGAGCCTGGGAATTACCAGCAACAGATAACGAAAGACGGCTGCCACTTCGCCTATGTGCTTCAGCAAGGAGGGGAGATAGTCGTAGGCTTGGATGGAAAGTCCACCAAGAGGCCGGGAAAGACGAATAATTATGGCTTGGTGTTGAGCCCGGACGGAAGCCGCGTGGCCTATACGGAGTCCAAGGACGGTAAGGACATCGTTTTTGTGGATGGAAAGCGCGGCCAGCAATACGACTTCGTGCACGCTCTGGCCTTCAGTCCCGACAGCCGGCGGCTGGCCTACGCTGCACATGACGGCAAGAAGAGCTTTGTCGTGGTGGATGGGAAGCCTGGACCACAGTTTGCCTCCGTGGAGGGCGAGTCCATCACCTTCAGCGACGACGGCAAGCGTCTGGGGTACATCGCGGTCGAAGCAGAGAAACGGTTTGTCGTGGTTGATGGTCTTCAAGGTCCCAAGTTCGACAACGTGCGCTACTTGCGATTCAGCCCCGATGGGAAGCACGTGGCATACGCGGCGGAAGAGAATTCGGGGACGCCGGAGTGGAAATCGTTCATCGTTTTAGATGGTCAGATTGGAACGAAGCACCAAGGCGGCAACACAAACTCGCCACTGTTCAGCCCCGACAGCAAACGTTTGGCGTACGCGACCGGAGAGAAGCAAACTGGCTTTGTGGTTGTAGATGGGCAGGCCGGGCCTGAGTACCAAACCCCCCCCAGCTTAATCGTTTTCAGCCCGGACAGCAAGCGACTGGCCTATGTGGCGAACAACTACAAGCCCAAGATGAAATGCTTTCTCGTGCTGGACGGTCAGGCGTATGCGGAGTACGACCTCATCGGTAATCCGATCTTCAGCCCCGACAGCAAACGACTGGCGTTCACGGCGAACGAGAAGGGAGAAGGGAATTACGGAAAGAACTTTGTCGTCGTGGATGGCAAACCTGGTCAAAAGTTCAATCAAGGGCCAAGGCAGCTCACGTTTAGTCCCGACAGTAAGCGAGTGGCGTACGTGACAATCGTAGAGGATGGTGGCCAGTTTACTGTGTTTGTGGACGGGCAACGCGTGGGAAAGGATTTCTATGAAACCTACAACCCAACCTTCAGCCCGAACAGCAGGCACGTGGCATGTCGAGCGTTTGATGAAGCCGGGGAGTTCTTCATTCTGATAGACGGCCTCCCTGGTCCTAAACATGACCTGATCATCGAGAACGGCCCAAGATTTCGTGCAGACGGTTCCCTGGAATACCTGGCCGTCAAAGACTCCATACTCTATCGGGTCATACTTACCCCGCCAGACTGAACGGAACCGAGTATACCGCGGGAATCACGCTTTGCCCACGAGTTTCCCCTTTCTCATCGCGGATTGCGTCTTACGTCAGCCGAGCCACCTGTCCCCACCACCACGTGAACGGAATCTCCACGTGCGGGCCGCTCCGGCCATGCGCAACTGTGATGAAGATGCTTCGCTCACTCGCCCGTCAGGACTTCGTCGGCGAGTTTCCTCACCTCGGCCACGAGGGCTTCGGCCGCGGCTTGGTCCGGCGCTTCGGCGATGATTCGCATTATCGGCTCGGTGTTCGAGGCGCGGACGCATACCCATCGGCCGGGCAGGTCGATGCGCAGGCCGTCGGAGTCGTTTAGAGTCGCCCCGTCGCGCCCGGCGAAGGCGGCCTTGGCGCGGGCGACGACCTTTTCGGCCGCCCCGGCCGGGCAGGGCATCTTCGTCTTGAGCATCACGTATCGCGGAATCTCAGCCACCAGTTCGCTGAGGGGTTTGCCGGTCTCGGCCAGGTACTGGAGCACCATTGCCATTCCGACAAAGCTGTTGCGAACCAGCACCACTCGCGGGTCGATGACCCCGCCGCCGCCCTCGCCGCCGAATATGCAACCGCCGGCCCGCATGGCGGCGACAACATTGGCCTCGCCAGTAGGGGCACGCAGCACCTTGCAGCCGGCGCGGGCGGCGATGTCGTCGATCATCCGCGACGTGGCCAGGTTGGTCGCCATCGGCCCCTTGCGCCCGCGAAGCACAAACGCCGCGCACAGGGCGAGCGTGTACTCCTCGCCGATGAACGTGCCGTTTTCATCGACGATGGCCAGGCGGTCGGCGTCGGCGTCCTGTGCGAAGCCGGCGGCGGCGTGCTGGTCGCGCACGGCCTGGCAGAGCTCGCCCAGGTTCTCGGCTACCGGTTCGGGGTTGTGGGCGAATTGCCCGGTCGGCTCGGCGTTGAGGTGTATCAGCTCGCAGCCCAGGCTGTCCAGCAGCAGCCGGGCCTCAGGCCCGCCCGCCCCGTTGACGCTGTCGACGACGACCTTGAACCGCTTGGCCGACACGGCGCCCGCGTCGCACTGTTCCAGGACGGCCTGGATGTGCCCGGCCTGGCCGGACGGGTCGCAACACTCGCTGCCCTGGCTGGCGTGATCAGCCAGGCTGAACTGCCCGCCCTGCCATATCTCCTTGAGCCGCTCGGCGTCCGCGGCGACAAGGCCCGTGCCGATCGGCTGGAGGAACTTCATGCCGTTGTACTGCGCCGGGTTGTGCGAGGCGGTGATGATGACGCCGCCGCCGGCGCCGAGCCGGCGGGTCATCCACGCGCAGACCGGCGTCGAGGCGACGCCCAGGTCCACCACGCTGACGCCGCCGGCAAGCAGGCCGCTGACGACCGCGCAGCGAATCATCGGGCCGCTCGTCCGGCTGTCGCGCCCGACGGTAACGGTTGCGCCCGCGCCGAGCATCGTAGCGTACGCGCAGCCGAACTCGCACGCCACGCGCGGCGTAAGTGTGCCGCCTACAGTCCCCCGAACGCCCGAAACGCTCACCATCAACCTGTCCATTCGTATCTCCGCAAGCAAGGATTCCAGACGTGGCCCGGCATCATCATCGGCCGGCGCCATTATGGGCTTTAGGCGGGCCAATGCAACCGGCGGCGAGGCGGAGCGTTCGTAGTGCCGCCGTCCCCAGCGGGGCAGGAAGGCGGTATTCTTCTTCTTTCTTGACGGTCTTCGTGGCATCCGTATTCAGAAAATCGACAATCCTTGTGCGGACGCGATCCGGCACGCGGGGTAGCGTCTGGCATTCCCAAACTACCAGCACCTTCCAACCGGCCTTCCGCAACAATTGATTAGTTCGTATATCCCTGGTCGCGTTCCTACGCAGTTTCGCAATCCAGTACTCACGATGGGAAGTCGGAATCCGGCATCGTTTGCATTTGTGCATGTGCCAGAAACATCCATTGACGTTGATTACTTTTTTGAGGCGTGGAAACACGAGGTCAGGCGTGCCTGGCAGGGTCCGAACGTGTAGGCGATAGCGGTACCCAAGGGAGTGAACGAGCCTGCGAATGACAAGTTCCGGGGTGGTGTCCTTAGACTTCACAGCCGCCATTATGCGTGAGCGTTCAGCCTTGGTGAAACTGTCCGCCATAGGAAGCTACTTTACGAGGATTGCGATTCCAGTAGTCCCAACTTGGTTAATCCAGTGCTTGTTGTACAAATCGAATAACGCCAGCAAAGGAAAGGACTTGCCTTCTGAAGACAACTCCCCAAGCTCCCAAACATTTTGCCCGACGAATGCCACGACCGAGGAAACGACTACCCGCGAAGCATCGATCTCTTCGGTGTCGTCAATCGCGTTTTTCCAAACATCGACTCGACCATCGCGCGTGAGTAGGCGGAATTCCAATTCCGGATTATCGAGGGCTTGAGCGATTTGTCCAAGGTGTTTTTCATCCGGGAGACCCAAGGCTACTTCAATGACGGTGTTCTCGATCTGAAAGTCGCCGAGCCTGGGCTTGGGGTCAGATCGTGACTTGCGGTCGCCTTTATTGACGGGCAAGATTGGGATTTCCCGATTGAAACGAAGCATCAGTTTTGCGCCAACGAGGTATTGTGCCACGTCGCCAGCTTTGTTCTTTTCTTCCGCCTGTTTGAGCACGTCGGCGATGACAGTTTCGACAGCTCTTCTTCTGATTCGAACTTCCAATGGTCCTTGCTCGACGAGGCGCCGCAGTATTTCGCCGATTGACTCCTGGGCAAGAGTAATGAGCGCGAGGCGGTCGGCTTGAGCAGCTTTCTCAAACCCGCTCCTCTTAAGCTCATCCAGCAGGTCTTGGCCCCAGTCCTGCAAATTGCAGGATCTGCGTCCATGGTTCTTGTTGATCGCTTCAAGGCCCAATCGTTCGTGTGCGCGGTTTCCGTACGTCTCATGGGACTCCAGACCAGCGCTGCCTTTGTTCGACAGATGGTCCTCCAAAGCCAAAGATGGTTTGTCCCGCAGCTTTTCCAACAACGCCAAGGCTGCCTGAAGGCGAGCCGGCACGGGTCGGCCGCTCTGCTTCATGTGTTTCTGCAAGAACTTATCGAGTTTCATGTTAATCGTACCAGTTGGCTTTGCGCGGTAGTTGTCATCGCGGGAGTAAGGTAATTCTTCACGATCCACTCGACCGCTGGCACGCAGACGGCATCGCCGAACCCGAACAGGGCTTGGTTTAGCGGAACTTCTATTCGATAATTATCTGGAACGCCCTGCAATCGAGCGCACTCACGAGATGTGAGAAGTCTGACTTTGTATCGCCCCTTTCCGGCCTGGAAAAGGATTTGCCGTCCGCTGCCGCCTTTGGGCGTTCGCAGACAACCAGCCAGTCCGTCGGAACGAAGCTCAGCCATCGAACGCCCATTGCGAACTCGCCTGAAAGCCGTGGCATAAGAAATCTTCTTCGATGCGATCATTCGTTGGGCGACCATCGCGTGACGCTCGCTGAGTTGGTTCATAAAATAAGTGCTGCGCGCTTCGTTCCACCACGCGGGATGGTCCTTTGGGAGCCTTTCAATAATCGACGAAAGCTCCACCGTGCGTTCAGGGAGCTTGGGCAGTAAGCGCACACCCCATACGAGGTGTGGATGGGCCAAGATGAAATCCGTCAGCACCTTTGGGCGCGTCTGGGAATACTCCAATCCAAAAGTTGTCTGTCCGGATGCTCCAAGTTTGGCAACCACGAACAGGCGAAGTCTGCTTTGTGGGACAAAACGAGCAGCGTCAAGGAAAAAGGCATCGACGGAATAGCCAAGTTCGTTTAGTGCCCTCAGGGCGGATTCAAAATCCCGCCCACCGTTCGACATTAGAAAGCCTGGCACATTCTCCAGCAGGACAATTGCGGGCCGCCGGTCGTTCAAGGCCCTCAGCAACTTCACAAGTCCCCAAAACGCGCTGGACTCGCCGCTGTGTATTCCGTTCATCGCCCCCGCGATCGACAAGTCCGTGCAGGGGAATGACGCCGTGACTACTTCGCAATCGGGAATGTCGCGTGCCTGCAAATCGTGGATATCGCCAAGCTCGAAGTCCTCACTAGGGAAGTTGGCCTTGTATATCTCCAGCTTGTCGGGGTCGATATCGTTTGCGAAGACTACCTTAAGCCCCTGTCTTTCCATCGCTAGCCGCACCAGGCCAATTCCGGCGAAGAATTCCGCCACCCGGATTGCTATTGGTGGTGGCGGGACCACCCGGAGGCGGTACGTTCTCGATTCCACCCGCTCCAATTCCAGCACGTCTCCGCAGCGCACTCCGTGATGTTGAAAGAAGCCCTTCACCCAACCGCGAGCGCGAAATTGTCGACGCGGCTTCCCTGTGCGGGCCTCAGACCCGATGTCGGTCTCAACAATTCTGCTCATTCCTTCGAGTTGTATCCGAATCGGCTTCGCGGCGTGGGAAACGCCCTTAGTCGGGGCACCAAAGCAATCTTTGGGCAAGAAACCTTTGAGTCCGGTCACAGTAATATGGCCGTTTCGGATGTTGCCATCCGTAACAGCAATCAGTCGCTTCCGTTCTTGGCCCTCAGCGATCATTTGCCTAGCGTTCTCCGTCCGCTCGTGTCCTGCGCTCGTGTCCTGTTTGGGAAGCATTCTATCCGGCGACGTTCTCGCCGGCAAGAGCGCCTCTGAATTTGGGCCTCAGAACTCGCCGCAGCGCCTGGGGTCTTGGACAGTTCATGACGGACCTCATCAGCCGGCGTTTGTTGACGGGCTTCCGCGCGGTATGCTGTGCGTCATGGGCAGGCAGATACTTCACGTTGACATGGATGAGTTTTTCGCGGCCGTCGAGAAGCTCGACAATCCGGAGCTTGTGGGCAAGTGCGTGCTTGTCGGGGGCAGCCCGGAAGGTCGTGGCGTGGTCAGCACGGCCAGCTACGCGGCCCGAGTTTTCGGCTGCCGCTCGGCCATGCCGATGGTCACGGCGATGCGCCTCTGCCCGCACGCCGTCGTTCTGCCGGGCCGGCACGAGCGGTACAGGGAGGTCAGCGACCAGGTCTTCGAGATCTTCGGCCGGTACAGTCCCCTCGTCGAGCCGCTGAGCATCGACGAGGCGTTCATCGACGTGACGGGCAGCCTGCGGCTGCTCGGGCCCGGCGAGCAGATCGCACGGTCGCTCAAGGACGCGATCCGCGGGGAGGTCGGCCTGGCCGCAAGCGTGGGCGTCGCGCCGAACAAGTTCCTGGCCAAGCTGGCCAGCGACCTGGAAAAGCCCGACGGGCTCACCGTCATCACGCCCGAGAACGTGCAACAGGTGCTCGATGGGCTTGCGATCCGCAAGCTTTGGGGCATAGGCCCGGCCACGGAGAAACGGCTTGATCGCCTGAACGTTCACACGTTCGGCCAGCTTCGCCGGGCGTCGCCCGCGGCCCTGGCATCCGCGCTGGGCCAGGGGGCCGAGGAGTTGCAGCGGCTCGCCCGTGGCGAGGACGACCGCCCGGTCGTGCCGGACCACCAGGCCAAGAGCATCAGCCAGGAATGCACTTTCCCGCAGGATGTGGGGGACTACGATCAGCTTGGCGACGTGCTTGTCGAGCAGGTGGACCAGGTTGCTCGCCGGCTTCGACGGGCGGGGCTAAAGTCGCGCACGGTGACGCTCAAGCTGCGGACGGGCGACTTTGTCACGCGGACGCGGTCGGCGACGCTGAGCGAGGCGACGAACCTGACGGAGGAGTTGCTCGATGCCGCCCGAAAGCTGCTGGCGGCATGGCGCGCGGAGAACCCTGCCGCCCTTCGGCTGCTGGGGATGGGGGCCGGGCAACTCGTGGCCACGGGCGGGCAGCTCCCGCTTTTCGGCCGGGCGCGGCGGGAGAAGCTCGAGCGCCTGGACCGCACGCTGGACGACATCGCCCGCCGATTCGGCAGCGGCGCGGTGCGGCGGGGAAAGCTTAGGGGCGGCCCGGACGCCGAGCGAGGGGAAGAGGAAGACTGAGGCATTAGAGAAATGACCCTTGCCCCTTGCAGCCGGCTGGCGGGGGCGGTATAAGGTCGGGGGTAATCGGGTGGTGGTTCGTGCGGAGCGCTCTTTCGGGCGTTGCCCGCCGAGCGGGCTGCCCGGGAGCAACTCGCGATCCTCCGGCTGGCCGGAGTTGTTTGCGTTGGTTGTGCTTGAGATAGGAAAGGCGGGTCATGAAGGTTATAGCTCAGACGTCGGCGTTGCAGGATGCCCTTGGCCTGGCTGGGAGCATAGTGGCCACTCGCACGCCCAAGCCGGTGCTGCAGTGCGTCAAACTCATCGCGTCAAAGGAAGGCGGCACGTCCTGCCTTACCCTGCTGGCCACGGACTTGGAGGCTGGGTTCCGCTATCAGATTACAGCCGTCGAGGTCGAGCAAGAGGGCGAGGCCCTGGTGCCGGCCGAGAGGCTGGCTGGCATCGTGCGGGAGTCCAACGAGGACAGCCTGACCATCGAGACCGAGAAGGAAGCCTGCCACGTCCGCGGCGCCAGCAGCAAGTTCAGGATTCTCGGTTACGATCCGGCCGAGTATCCCGCCGTGGCGAACTTCGAGGGCGAGGCCGATTTCGAGGTTCCTGCCCAGGTGTTGTCGGATATGATCGGGCGGACGCTTTTCGCGGCCGCCAAGGCCCACAGCCATTACGCGATGAGCGGCGTGCTGTGGGAGGCCAAGGGCAAGAAGCTCCAGTTGGTCGCCACCGACGGTCATCGGTTGGCGCAGGCGAAGGGAACGCTTGCCAAGTCGGCGGCGCGGGAGGTCACGGCGATCGTGCCGGCCAAGCTGATGTCGCTCGTTCAGCGCGTCACCGGCGGCGATGAAGTGCTGTCGGTCAAGATCGAGGAGAACCAGATCCTCGTGCGCAGTGCCCGCGCGGTGCTGATAAGCCAGTTGGTTCAGGGCAACTTCCCCAAGTACGCCGACGTGATCCCGCAGCAGTGTTCGCGCAAGGCGGCGGTCAAGTTGTCGGATTTCGAGCATGGCGTCCGCATGGCGGCCCTTTTGACCAACGAGGACTCCCGCGGCGTGAAGATGAGTTTCGGCGAGAAGAAGATCACCCTGTCCAGCAGGGCCGCCGAGATGGGCGAGGCCGAGATCACCATCCCATGCCGACTGGAGGGCGACCCGATCGACATCGCCTTCAACCCGGCCTTTTTGACCGACGCTCTGAAGATGATGGACACCGACGAGATCGGCGTCGAGATGAACGCATCGCTGAAGCCGGCCATCGTGCGGGCCGGGAGCGACTTCCTCTACGTGGTCATGCCTGTCGAGTTCAGTTGACCCGGGCGGCGAAAGTTCACTGTAGAATTCGCCCCCATTAGGGCGATGCTATTAAAGCGCCAAGCTGCCGTGACGGCGTTAGGCTGTCGCGGCCCGCGGAACAGGGAATATGGAGATTCCAGGAGTACACCATGGATGATGCACAACTCCGCACGGTTTGGCAGCAGCGGCAATTTCACGATCGCGCCGCGAATCTCGGCCAGCCGCTGGCCGTTCTGATGAAGCACACCCTCGCCAAGCGCTTTCGGCAGCTTTCGCGCCTGGCGGCGATATGGGATGAGCTGATCCCGGAGTCCATCCGCGACCACACGGCGCTGGAGAGTTTCGCCGCCGGGGTGCTCACGGTGGTTGTCGATTCGGCCCCGCACCGGTTCCAGCTTCAGACGCTGCTTCGCGGCGGACTGCAGCGGGCGGTCCAGGCCAATTTTTCCGGCACGATCAACAAGGTCCGCCTGGTTCCGGGGCAGTTTGCCGCGGTGGACCTGGCCGGCAACAGGCGTTACGAGTTCTAGAATGAGTCCCAGATGCCAGCGACGATAGCCTGCATATCGGGCGAAGAGATACACCGCCAGTGGGATGCCGGGCGGATCGAGGGCGAGCGCCTGGGTTCGCGGGACACCCCGTTCGGACCCAGCGGCGAGGTGTTTCTCGTCCAGGCTGACGACGTGCCGTACTACCTGCTGGTGCGCCACGGCAAGGGCATGGCCAAGACCTCGCCGGCCCTCGTGCCGGACCGGGCGAACATTTACGCCCTCAAGGACCTCGGCGTCGAGTGCATCTTGGCCTGGGCGCCAGGCGGGGCCATCACGCACAACATCGCCATCGGCGATCTGGTTGTCCTGAGCGACCTTATCGACAGCACACGCCTCCGCCATGCGACGTTCTTCGAGAACAGCCCCCTGGGCTACCTCCGCCAGTTCCCCGTCTTCTGCCCGCGGCTTCGGAGGGTTGTCTGCGAGGTGCTTGGCCGGATGAAGCTGGTCCACCATCCCAGCGGCACCATCGTCGTCTGCGAGGGCCCGCGCCTCGAAACGCCCGCCGAGATACGGATGTACAGCACCATCGGTGCGCAGGTCGTCAGCCACGTATTCGCGCCTGAGGTCTTCCTGGCCAAGGAACTTCAGATGTGCTACGCCGCCATCTGCCACGTGGTGAACTATGCCGAGTCCGGCAGCAGGCACCGGCCTTTCGCGGCCGGGAGCCTGTTCGGCCCGCTCTCGGACAAGACCGACGGCGAGCGGCTGGCGGGCATCGTCGGAGCGCAGGTGCAAATCGTTCGCCAGGTAGCGCTGGCCCTGAAGGCCGAGCGAGACACGTGCGAGTGTGCCGAGCCCATGGCTGGCAACATCCGCCAGTTCAACCTCTCGCCGGATTGGCACAACTGGTTCTGAGGCGCTCTAGATGCCGAATACCTTCAGGAGCATCTGGTCGGCCTTCTTGCCGGCGACGGTCGTGGGGTACTTCTTGACGGTTTCCTGGAGCTTGGCGCGGGCTATGTCCTTCATGTTGTTGGCGAGGTAATTCTCCGCCTGTTGGAGAAGCCTGTCGGCGGCCTTTTCGTCTTCGGGGGTGGCGGTGGATTTCGGGCCTCCCTTGGCGGCCTCGGCGGCCGCGGCGTCTTTGGCCAGGCTGGCGATCAACGCCTTGGCGCTGGCGCCGGCGGGCGTGTCGCCGTAGCGGGTGACGACGTATTCGAGCTTGGCCATGCCATCGGCGGTCTTGTCGGCCTCGAGCAGGTCCTTGGCGAGTTGCAGTTCTATCGCGGCCTGCTCGGCGGGCGTGGCCTTGGGTATGACAACGGGCGGTTTCGGCGGGGTCACCGTCGCGGTCGGGGTGGCTTTGCCAGGCTCCGGACCACCGGCAAGCGGGCCGAGATCTTCGCTCTGGCCGTGGTCGCCCGTTGAAAAAATCGCCAGGTACCCCTCGGACTCTCCGTCACTCAAAGTATCCTTGATCGGGTTGTGGACTTTCAGATTCATCCCCTGGCTTTCCGACGAGCCGCTAAGGGTCCACCCGCCGACCACCACGTAACCGTAGGCGGCATCGACGCTCGTCAGGATCGTCTGGTGGAAGTAGCCGCACTGGAGCATCTGGAGGTTCTTGTCGAAGATGGCCAGGAACCCATGGCCGCGGAACTTGTCTTCCTCGTAGTACCAAGGGTCCTTGACTGGGCAGCCGTAATCGCTCCGCCCGACAACGCAGGTCCGCCCCTGCTCGTCCGTCGTCACGTCGATCATGTCCAGTGGATTGGCCCTCTTGCCGGCTGTGAGCCAGGCGTTCATCCACGTGCCGTGCTCGACGGCCCCGGTGGCTGGGTCGACGCGGAAGAGCACGCACGCCGCCTGGCCGGACGTCGCGTAGCCCTTGCCCGGCGCGGACTCGAAGGCCCCCGCGAACACGCTCGCGTCGGCC
>Ga0265595_1002589_pt1 | contig 12039 bp, 9 predicted proteins | sample saktaG_15_FD_190148 | JGI IMG/M metagenome (GOLD analysis project Ga0265595, IMG submission 190148) | Saline water microbial communities from Sakinaw Lake, British Columbia, Canada - sak_2013_06_06_50m | ecosystem: Environmental > Aquatic > Non-marine Saline and Alkaline > Saline ... | reverse complement strand
GCTCAGTCCGACTTTCGAATCCTATTCGGCAAGTAAAATAGTAAAACCCTAATGCTACCGCATCAGGGTCTAACTATTTTATGTTGCCGAGCTAGGATTCGAACCTAGATAACATCCTCCAGAGGGATGTGTCCTACCATTAGACGACTCGGCAATAATTAAATTATTGAATACTCACCTTTTATTTAAAAAAACACTTCTGATGTCTTCGCCCAAGGCGGATTGCCGAAGAGGCGACTACCATTAGACGATTCGGTAAAGGGTGGTTTGATTTGTTTGATTATATTAAGGTTATGATATAATAAATATTATTATTAGTGAAGAGATAAAATTAACATGAGTTACAAAAAAATATTACTTTTGCTTATTATTGTAGTTTTAGTCATCGTAGGTGTTTACTTCTTTTTACAGAAACCAGCCACTGTTGAAGCACCTTTATTAGGTGGAGATAGAGATGAACATGGATGTATTGGCTCAGCTGGGTATGCTTGGTGTGAGGCCAAAGGAGAATGTTTAAGACCGTGGGAAGACGAATGGGATGAATCTTGTGGAGTTGTTCCTGGAGCCAATGAATCTTTGATGAATAATGAAGGAGAAATGATGGCTTGTACTTTAGAGGCGAAGGAATGTTCGGACGGATCTTTTGTGGGAAGAGTAGCTCCAGATTGTGAATTTGAAGCTTGTCCAAATGAAGCGACAAAATAAAATTTTAATTGTTGGAACAGGCGACTTCTTAGTCGCCTGTTTGTTGTATCTGTAATATAATAATTTATATGGAGCTAACAATTATCAAAAACTTTAAAAAATTAGCCACTAATCCTTTGAGACAAGATGCTTTGGATATCTTAGAGGTTGGTTATCAATCTGTTCGAACACAGAAGATGATGGAAGAGAGTGTTTTTTTGGAAAATAATCTTTTAAAGATTAAAGATAAAAAATATAATTTAAAAAATTATCAGCGGATTTTTGTGATTGCCTTAGGTAAATGTGCTAATCAATCAGCCGAAATTTTAGAAAATATTTTAGGAGATAAAATTACGGATGGGGTTGTTCTTGATATAGCGCCAGCCCAATTTAAAAAATTAAAATCAGAAGTAGGAACCCACCCTTTTCCTTCAGAACAAAATATTTTAGTTACTAAATCAATTTTAAAAATTTTAAAAGAAGTTAAGAAAGATGATTTAATAATTACAATTATTTCTGGAGGGGGTTCTTCTTTGTTATGTGCTCCTGTGGAAGGAATTGACAGTGAGATATTAAAACAAATTACGCAACGATTAATGAAGAAGGGAGCAACTATTGGAGAGGTAAATATTGTAAGGAAGCATTTATCACAAATCAAAGGGGGTCAATTGGCTGAATTAGTTTACCCAACTAAATTGGTTTCCCTTATATTTTCGGATGTTCCTCAAGATAATCTTTCTTTGGTGGCTTCGGGGCCGACTGTTAAAGATGAATCAGTCAAAGCTGATGCTAAAATTATTTTGGAATCATATTTAGGCGATGGATTATTAGATGGAGAAGATAATTATGTTTCTTTTTTGAAAGAGACACCGAAAAATTTAAAATTATTTGCTAAGGTGGATAATATTTTATTGGTCAGTAATAAAGTGGCTCTAACGGCTATGCAAGAAAAAGCTGAGAGTTTAGGTTATAAAACTTTTGTGGAAGAAGAGTTGGAAGGTGAAGCCAAAAAATTGGGAGCCAGTTTGATGAAGCAAGCTATTTCTCCAAAATCTTGTTTAATTTGGGGGGGAGAGACGACAGTGCAAATTAAGGGAGAGGGACAGGGAGGAAGAAATCAAGAATTTGTTTTGGGAGCTCTTAGTGCTGGTTTGCCAGATGATTTGTTAGTTATGGCGGTGGCTTCAGATGGTCTTGATAACACTGATGTGGCGGGAGCTTTAGCTGATGGTGGGTTATTAAAAGAGATAAAAAAAGAAAAGGTAGAAGTTGATGAATATTTAGAGAACAATAATTCTTATAATTTTTTCAAAAAAGTGGGAGGGCAAATAAAAACAGGACCGACTGGAATAAATATGGCTGATTTTTATTTGGTTTTGAAGAAATAAAAGTCGAATTTTCAAGTCAAATTTCGGCAGTGAAAGTCCCTGTTTTTCCTTCGTGATATGATATAATTATTCTTATATTATTAAATTAATTTATTAATGGAAATGTCACAAAAAGAAGAAAAAAATGTTTTGTTTTTTGACCAATTGGGCAAAGAAGACGTTAGAATTGTCGGTGGGAAGAATGCTTCTTTAGGTGAAATGTATTGTCATTTAATTAAACAGGGGGTAAGAGTTTTAAATGGTTTTGCTACGACAGCTCATGCCTATCATGTTTTTATGGAAGAATCTGGTTTGAAAGAAAAAATCCAAGGAATTTTTAAAGATTTGGATACGCACAACATAGAGAATCTAATGGAAAAAGGAAAGCAAGCCAGAGAATTAATTTTGGAAGCGAATTTTTCTGAAAGTTTAAAGCAGGACATTTTAGCATCGTATAAAAAGTTATCAGAAGAAAATGGAGTAGAAAATTTAAGCGTAGCGGTGCGTTCCTCTGCTACGGCTGAAGATTTACCAGAGGCCTCTTTTGCTGGACAACAAGAAACATTTTTGAATGTGCGGGGGGGAGAGGATTTACTTATCGCTGTCAAAAAGTGTGTGGCTTCCCTTTTTACTAATCGGGCTATTTCTTATCGTGAAGATAAAGGTTTTGACCATTTTTCTATTGCCTTATCAGTAGGAGTTCAAAAAATGGTAAGAGCTGATTTAGGAAGTTCTGGGGTAATGTTTACGATTGATACTGAATCAGGTTTTAGAGATGTAGTAGTTATTAATTCAGCGTATGGGTTAGGAGAAAATGTTGTGCAAGGAAGAGTGAATCCCGATGAATTTTATATTTTTAAACCAACGCGAGCGATCATTTCTCGTTTTTTGGGAGAGAAAAATATGAAAATGGTTTACGATTCTGCGAAAGGGGCTGATAGACCAGTTAAGAATATTCCAGTGGATGAAAAAGATAGACAAAAATTTTCTTTAACTAATGAGCAGATTTTGCAGTTGGCAGATTGGGGTATTCTTATTGAAAAACATTATCATCAACCCATGGATATGGAATGGGCTTTAGATGGAGAAGAAAAACAATTATATATTGTGCAAGCTAGACCTGAGACGGTGCAAAGTCAAAAAGATTTGACGGTGATAGAAGAGTATAAAATGAAGGACCCTAATTTGTCCAAGGCGGACGGGCAAGGTAAAAGAAAAGTGTTGGTAGAGGGGCAGAGTGTGGGGTGGAAAATTGGGGCAGGACAAGTCAATAAGATTTTAGATGTTGAACAAATTGGTGAATTCAAACAGGGAGAAATTTTGGTAACCACAATGACTGACCCTGATTGGGAACCAATTATGAAAATTGCTTCTGCGATTGTAACAGATAAGGGTGGGAGAACTTGTCATGCGGCGATTGTCTCTCGGGAATTAGGGATTCCTTGTGTAGTGGGGACAAATAATGCTACGGAGAAATTAAATTCAGGTGATAAGGTGACTGTTTCTTGTGCAGAAGGGGAAAATGGTTATGTTTATGAAGGAGAGTTAGAATTTGAAATAAAAAAAACCAAAGTTGATAATCTAAAAAAACCGAAAACAAAAGTAATGATGCATATTGGTGATCCATCGTTGGCTTTTGCTTCTTCTTTTATTCCTAATGACGGAGTAGGGTTGGCACGATTGGAATTTATTATTAATAATTCTATAAGAATTCATCCATTGGTTTTGATTAATTATGATAAACAAGAAGGCGAGGTGAAAAATAAAATTGATAGTTTGACGATAGGTTATGAGGATAAGCGACAATTTTTTGTGGATAAACTTGCTGAGGGGGTGGGAACGATTTGTGCGGCTTTTTATCCCAAGGATGTGATTGTGCGTTTATCTGATTTTAAAACTAATGAGTATGCTAATTTAATTGGGGGACATCAATATGAACCGATTGAAGCCAATCCAATGATGGGATGGCGAGGGGCGGCAAGATATTATTCAAAAGCTTTTTTGCCAGCTTTTGAGATGGAATGTGTCGCTTTGAAAAAAGTGCGGGATGATATGGGCTTGAAAAACTTGAAAGTGATGATCCCAATTTGTCGAACAATAGAAGAAGGGAAAAAGGTTTTGGCAATTATGGCGGAAAATGGTTTAGAACGAGGGAGGGACGGATTGGAAGTCTATGTGATGGCGGAAGTGCCGGCGAATATAATTTTAGCAGAGAAATTTGCGGAGATTTTTGATGGTTTTTCTATTGGCTCTAATGATTTAACACAATTTACTTTGGCCATTGATAGAGATTCTGCAGGGAATTTTGAAGTGGCAGGGGTGTCTAATGAAAATAACGAAGCGGTTAAAATTTTATTGGCCGATTTAATTAAAAAAGCGAAAAAAAGTAAAATAAAAGTAGGAATTTGTGGACAAGCTCCTAGCGATTATCCAGATTTTGTGAAGTTTTTAGTAGAATGTGGTATTGATAGTATTTCCTTAACTCCTGATACTGTGATTAAAAGTACCGAAGTTATTTACGACACAGAACAACGATTGAAAAAGTCAGGTGGATTTTTTAATATCCTGAAAAAGAAATAATTAAATGAAAATTACTAAATGTAATGCTTATAAAATTAAGAATTCTCGAGGGGAAGACACTTTGGAAGTAGAGATTTGGGCGGGAGATTTGTCTGCTAAAGCGGCTGTGCCTGCTGGTAAATCGACTGGTTCACGAGAAGTGGTAGTCTTGTCGGCTGATGAGGCTATCAGAAATGTAAATGAAATCATTGCCCCTAAAACAGTAGGTCAGGAGGTAAGTTTTCGTCAGATTGATGAATTGCTTTTGGAATTAGATGGGACAGACAATAAATCAAAATTAGGGGCTAATGCCATTTTGGGGGTAAGTCTTACTATTCTGAAATTAGAGGCAAAACTGGCTAATCAACCACTTTGGCAATATATTCAATCACTTAGTAACCCGGTTACTAACGATTCTGTGGATAACTTGTCTAAATTTCCTAGGTTGTTTGTAAATGTATTGAATGGGGGGGTGCATGCGGACTTCGATTTTCCCTTTCAAGAATATATGTTTGTGTTAGGTAATGGTATGAATATAGCCGGTCCAGTTGAACAATTGAAAGTTTTGTTTGAACAGTTGAAAAAAAGATTGAAAGAAAGGGGAAAGAAAATCGATTTGGGAGATGAAGGTGGTTTTTCGTTCAAATCAGATAATTTAGAGGAACCATTTGAAATTTTGTCCGAATTGCATAATAAGTTAGCAGTTGACATGGCAGCAGGGGAATTTTTTGACGGAGTTTGGTACTCTGTTTTAGGGGGAAAATATACTTCTGATGAATTGTTGTTGGTTTACGAAAGTTTAGTCAAAAAATTCCCTCTTGTGAGCATGGAAGACCCCTTTTCCGAAAATGATTTTGTTGGATTCAAACAACTAACAGAAAAAATAAAAAATTCAGTAGTCGGAGTACTGAATAGAGAGGTATTAGTGGTGGGGGATGATTTGACAACGACTAGTCCGCAAATGATTGAAAAAGCAATTGAAGAAAAAATGATAAATGCTGTTTTAATTAAGCCGAATCAGATTGGAACATTTACAGAAACTTTGGAAGCAATTAATTTGACCCATGAAGCTGGTTTGAAAACAATTATCTCTCATCGTTCTGGTGAGACCCTAGATTCTTTTATTGCAGATTTAGCTGTGGGAGTAGGGGCTTATGGAATTAAAACGGGTTCTCCTAGCCAGCCAGAGAGGATGGCTAAATATGATAGGTTAGTAGAGATTGAAAAAGAAATAAGGAAACTATGATCTTCCATATCATTACAATTTTTCCAGAGTCATTTGAGTCGTATTTGAGTGAGTCAATTTTGGCGCGGGCGATTAAAAATAAAAAAATTCAGATTAAGTTTTATAATCCGAGAAATTTTACTAAAGATGGGCGAGTAGATTATAAACCCTACGGAGGTGGTCCAGGCATGGTAATGAAAGTTGAACCAGTAGTTAAAGCTATTCAAAAAGCAGTGGGGAAGAAAACTAAGATCAAAATTATTTTTCTTTCTCCGTCTGGTAAATTGTTCAATACCCCATTCGCTAAAAAACTTTCTAAAAGCTATAAAGACATTGTGATTATTTGTGGTAACTATGAAGGAATTGATGCACGGGTGAGAAAAATTTTTCGAGCTCAAGAAGTTTCGATTGGAAACTATGTATTAACAGGAGGAGCTTTGCCAGCGATGATTTTGATTGATGTGGTGGCTCGTCAGATAGAAGGGGTGTTAAATAAAATGGAATCGTTGGAAGAAAATCGTGTATCCAGTTCGGAAGTTTATACTCGTCCTGAAGTTTTCAAACACAAAGGTAAAAATTACAAAGTTCCTCAAGTCCTTCTCTCCGGTCATCACAAAAAAATAGAGGAGTGGAAAGGAAGTAGTAAGAAGTAGGTAGTAAGTATTAGGTATAAAACTCTTAAATTTGTGGCTATACGATAGCCACATTTTTTATATTGACACTTTTTGGATACTATTTATACTGGTAGATAGCGGAAGTTGCCCAGCAACCTTTGTGTGTAGCTTATAGAACAGCTTGATTAATGTCTATAATGCTTTCATCCATCGCCTCCGTTTGATTGCTATCGTCCTCGGAACACTAAAAAGTCCTAGGCAACTTTAATAGACTTGAGGATAGCTATGAAATATGCACTGTTTCATAGTAAAGATGGAAGGTGCCCTGAACTGATCAAGCAGTTCAGGTTTTTTATGTATAATACTTTCAATTTTAATTTTTGTGATATAATTATTTTTAATGTTAAGAAAAAAGATTGCTATTTTACGAGGTGGTCCTAGTTTTGAATATGAGGTTTCTCTAAAGACAGGGGAAGAGATATTGAATAATTTGTCAGACGATAAATACGATTTGTTGGATGTTTGTATTACTCGAGAAGGTAATTGGTATTTTAGGGGAACTAAAGCAAAACCTTCAGAAATTTTGAATCAAGTTGATTTGGTAATCAATGCGATGCATGGGCAATATGGAGAAGACGGAAAAATTCAGCGAATCCTAGAAACTTTTGATGTTCCCTATACTGGGTCTCAATCTATCCCTTCTGCTTTAGCCATGAATAAAGTCTTGGCCAAACAAGAATTTAAAAAAGTTGGAATCAAGGTTCCTATAGACATTGTTTTAGAGAAAGATAATTATAATATAGCCGAAATTTTTCAATCATTTCCGATGCCAGTTATTGTAAAACCAATTAATGCAGGCTCTTCCTTGGGAATGAGTTTGTCCAGAACAGTTAATGATTTGGAGGGAGCCATCCAAAAAGCTTTTGAGATATCAGATAAGATTTTGGTGGAGGAATATATTAATGGAAAGGAAGCCACTTGTGGGGTAGTTGATAATTTCAGAGGAGAAGCAATTTATACTTTACTTCCAATAGAAATTAGGCCTCAATTAAACAGTAATTTTTTTGATTATGAAGCAAAATATAGTGGGGAATCAGAAGAAATTTGCCCTGGGAATTTTACCAATGAAGAAAAGAAACAACTACAAGAATTGGCCAAACAAGCTCATCAATCTTTGGGGTTGCGTCATTATTCTCGTTCGGATTTTATTGTCTCACCGCGGAGAGGAATTTATCTTTTGGAAACAAATTCGTTGCCTGGTTTGACTGCTAATTCTCTTTTACCAAAATCTCTGAAGGCAGTGGGTTGTAGCTTGTCTGATTTTCTTGAACATTTGATTGAAATGGCAGAAAAATAGGTTTTATTATTTATCTCGTTAGAGACAAGGAATTTTCAATTTCTCGTCTCTAATTCTTGTCTCTAACGGGATTTACTTTTGTTGCTGGTTGTGTATAATTTAGATCACAAAATTAAGGTGAGGGGCCAGTAGCTCACCTGGTAGAGCGCCGCATTTGCACTGCGGAGGTAGCGGGTTCGAGTCCTGTCTGGTCCACAAAATCTTAAGTCCCAATGCGAAAGCATTGGGATTTTTGATTTTGTAGCGACCAGACAGGACTCGAAAGACGGAGGCGGCGAAGCCACTCTGAGCGAAGCGAAAGAGTGTAGGCCGAGTCGGGGTCGCGAAATTTTGCGAAGCAAAATATTTGTGACCGAGTCTTGACTCGAACGGCAGAAGAAAAGGTCTGGGAGGAGACCTTATGTAGATTTTTCCAGTGAGTGTTTTTTTATCTGTTTTCCATTTAAACTTAATTTTTATTATCATGTTATTTATTTGAACGTTTAATGTATACAATTATTATAAAGAATTCGTTGGTCGGTTATTGTTTATGTATTTGTCTGGTCCACAAAATCTTAAGTCCCAATGCGAAAGCATTGGGATTTTTGATTTTGTAGCGACCAGACAGGACTCGAACCGAGCGAAGTATAGAGGAGGAGCTTGCGACGACGAACACGAGCGAGTGGAGGTCAAGGGAGTGAGATGTTTTGGAGTCCGAAGGACGAACAAAATATCCACGAGAGTGACCGAGTCCTGCCTGGTTTTAATTAGTAAAAAGGTGATTAATCTCTACTTTTCGGGGAAAATTTTTTAGGAACTGAGTGGGTAGAAATTTCTTCTGTAAAGAAAGATGTTTTTTCATCTTTTGCTCAAGGAGTAATTATTTGATAATATACAAGATATGATTTTAAAATTAAAACAATTAGGATTATCTGAAAAGGAGGCTAAAGTTTATTTAGCAGCTTTAGAGTTAGGGGAGGCAACTGTGCAAGAAATTGCTAAACAAGCGAGCATTAATCGTCCTACTACTTATGTTCAGATAGAGAGATTAATTAAATTAGGGCTAATGAGCTCGGTGGAAAAAAAAGGAAAGATGCATTTTATTGCAGAAGATCCAATTCAATTATCAAAATTATTAGATGAACAGAAGAAGGAAATAGAAGAAAAAGTGAAGTTTTTTGAAAAAATATTACCGGAAATAAAAAGTATTCACAATTTAGATAGAAAGAAATCAAGAGTAAGATTTTTTGAAGGGTTGGAGGGTTTGAGATCAATAAAAGATGAGATATTAAAAACAAAAGACAAAGAAATTAAAGCTTTTTTTTCTGTAGATGACTTTAATAATATTTTTTCTGAAGAAGAAAGGAATAAATATCTTAATAGAAGATTAAAAAAGGGGATAAAAGTAAAAGGACTTTACACGAGGTCTAAAGGTCCTTTTGAGAAAGTTACAAGAGGTGATGATGTAAGAATGATTCCAAAAAAAGACTTCCCGATTTCTTCTGATGTTACTATTTTTAGTGATAAAGTTGCTATTTCGGCATTGAAGGATGAAATAGTGGGGGTTATTATAGAAAATAAAGAAATTGCAACCGTCTTTAGGTCTATTTTTAATCTCGTTTGGGGAGCTACAAAAAAATAAAATTCTTAATTTATTATTTTATTGTCAAAGTCTGCTGACATAAATAATTATCTAAAAATAACATATTTAAACACTTTAAACGGGTATCTTATTAAAAATGTCAAAAGGTATTGACAAATAATTCTGGATGTGTATACTATGGGTAGTTCTTTGAGGATAAGTTTAAAAAGTATGTAAATAACTATATTTTTGGGGGTTATTTGGCTAAGTAGTTTCTGAAAGGGAAATTGGTTCTATAAAGATTTTCTCTCCCGTCAGAGTTCATAAAATATTTGTGAATTGTGACGGGCGGGGAGATAAAATTGGGGTGGAAGTCAAAACGAAACGGGAGAAAAACTCCCAAAAAACGACTTCAGATGAGACAAACCCCCTCCGGGCTTTGGGGAGAGCCTGTGGACGCGCCTTTGTCAAAGACTGTTCTGCTGGGAGAATCCTTGTGAAAACGAGGTTGCGGAATAGATGCACATTCCAGTGTGTTACGCCATGGTTAGCTACCAGTAGCGTTGGAACTCACACTGGTTCCCTTTAAAAAATTCTCCCATTGAAAGTAACAGCTCGATCGTTGTTTGAGCTGAAAACATAAAGTTGTTCTTTATAAGTAAAAAAGAAAGGGGGTGAGAATATGTTTGTGACGGGGTTCAATCTGCAGTGTAGCTCATGTGGGCACAAGAATCGCCCAGCACGTAGCTTCTCCGAAGGGATCCGTCTTGTGTTGGCGGGCTCTTTTACCAGGTGTCGAAGTTGTGGATCGGAGTTTACAAAAATCCGTATCCCAAATCGGCCGTTGGTTGAGGAACTGCTGGAAGATTTGGATGTTTCTCCACTGGTGGAAATTTTCCCATACAACGGGAAACCGCCAGTAGCGATAGGAGAGTCGTCTAGATAGATTGCTTCTACCGTGCTAGTGTCGGTGCCTGCTGTGTCCGACGATAAATCTGCTGAAAACGCAGACTTCCATTCTGGAAGAAAACAGGCTAGAGGCGGTGAGTCATTAGACCAGGCAAACCCGCCCATGAGGATGAATCAATCCTTTCCTACCCAAGAGGAAGTCAAAAAAGGTTTCCTCTCCCATCAGAGTTCATAAAATATTTGTGAATTGTGACGGGAGTAAGTAGAAGTACATTTCAAATCGAATAGATTCAGCAGTGTGTTCGTCATGACTTCATGAAGATGCTTGCGAGCTAGTGATATTGTGACTCCTGCTGATTCTATTTATAAAATAGAACGAATAATCAGTTTAAAGGTTCAATCGAAAGTATTCCCAGCCGTCCATTAGGATGTGAGTAGAAGGGAGAAGGCAATGGAAGGAGCCACGATTGGACACAACTTTTTGGCCCACCTCAGGGGTGAAGCTGAGGGAGGAGAAGAAAATGAAAAAAGGCAGGCCACAGAGAGTGGAGGACCACCTGTTGATTACACTGGTCGAAAATCGGCTAAAACAGAACCTTCGGGTTGACGCAACCGGCATAGCCAATGTGTTGGGGGTGAATAGAAGTATTATTTGCCGTCAACTTCAACGGCTTGGCTACACTCGAGAGGTAACTGGGGACGTCGGAAGGATTGTCCTTCTGAGTTGGAAAGAAATCGATAGGAGGGTCAGAGAGGCAATCCACGGGGAGGATAAGGGGAAACCTTTGTCTGACCCTAAGCTCTTGGAGGTTCTCGGCTTTCCCTGGAGCATCCGGATGATGACCAAGGCGCGTCTTCGTCTCGGTATCGCTGGCTCGTGGGACCGTCGAAAGGCCTACAAGTCCCTTGGTTACTAACACTGACTCTCTCAGGAGTATGGGCTCTCCATTTATTATTTATGGAGCGAAGCCGAAGCCAATGGCCCGTAAAAGGGGGTTGTCGTAAGATAACCGAGAAGGCACTGAGAAGTTGGTCAAAGGAGGTGTCAGTATGGAGATCGCGGTTGAGGTTGGATATAAAACCCTGCCAATGATCGTTGGACTGGAAGAAGCCCGCAGAATTTTAGCGCGGGTGGAAGAAAACCTCAAACAGTCCGACTGCTGGGAAGAGGTTTTTCTCAGTGGTGGGCAAAAAGCCAGTAGAGTCAGGGTCGGCAGTGACACCGACTTCTGGCTGTATGGTTTGGCCGATGCTATTGGCATTGAATACCCGTCCAGTCGGAAGGAGCCAGAGCAAACTCTGGAAGAGGTTTGCTCCCGACTCAGGTTTGCTTGGGTTAAAGGCGATTGGGAAAAAGATTAACCAATTCGCCACGCGGGTTTTTGTCTGATAAATCAGACACAGTCAATCTTTCAACATTAGGCTTGTTGAAAGGCGACTTTAAAGAAGCATAACGCTTCAGCTTTCATTGAAAGTTAACAGCCATTTGTTTTTTGTTCAATCGGGGAATTCACAAGGGTGGTTCTTCGAGTAGGTTCGCGGGGCGGAGTGATTAGTTCAATCACCTCCGCCTTTTTTGTTTGCCTAAACACACTGCATTTCTTTACTTAACTGATGCCAAGCACTTAATTCTTGTATGATTCGGTTCCAATCAAATCCAACGAGGTCCACAAAATCTTAAGTCCCAATGCGAAAGCATTGGGATTTTTGATTTTGTAGCGACCAGACAGGACTCGAAAGACGGAGGCGGCGAAGCCACTCTG
>Ga0265595_1002586_pt1 | contig 12041 bp, 3 predicted proteins | sample saktaG_15_FD_190148 | JGI IMG/M metagenome (GOLD analysis project Ga0265595, IMG submission 190148) | Saline water microbial communities from Sakinaw Lake, British Columbia, Canada - sak_2013_06_06_50m | ecosystem: Environmental > Aquatic > Non-marine Saline and Alkaline > Saline ... | reverse complement strand
GGCAAAATCAAGCATATTCTTTATTTTGTCATGATTAAACTTAGAGATAACATTATAAATTTTCACACGCGGAAGATTATTTTCTTTTTTTATTGAATGTAAATATTTTAGATTTTCTCTAATCCTCTCAAAAGTTTTTTTTGTCTGGTTTGGATGGGTCTTGACATAGGTTTTAGCATCCCCTGCCCAGAGGCTGATAGTAATATAATCCACATTTAAATCAACCAGCCTTTTTATAATTTTTTTGTTAATTAGGGTGAAATTAGTTATGATATTCAACTTTATACCCTTTTCTTTTATCAGGCTTATAACCTCCATTATTTTGGGATACATGAATGGCTCTCCAGAGCCAGACAGCATAATTTCTTTAGTGCCTAATTTATATAAATCTTCAATTAGTTTTTTAACTATCTCATAAGGCAGTTTTCGCTTTTTTTCTTTTCCTTTCAGTTTAAAGTCTTTCAAGAAGGTTGAGTGGCACCAGCAGCCAACACAGTTAAGGTTGCAGTCGTTTGTTAGGTCAATTTGCACAATCTCTGGACCCTTATATGCCTTTGAACCATCCAAATCTCCAGCTAGGCTAAGATTTTTTTTAACAAAATCATTAAAATCTTTTTTTGACATTTTGTTTAAACTATACATTTATTGTTTCTATTTCCCTATTATGAACTTGGTTGTCACAAGTCATAAAACAGCCTACTCTTTTGAAGTAAGGGCTTAATTTGCTTTCATATAATGCTCTTCCTCTAAATTTATCATATTCCTCAGAAAACCAAATATCTTTAAATGATTTTTTGTTAATATTTCCCATTGAGTACATTACAGCTCTGCAGCAAGGTACAACATCTCCATTAGCAAGTATCCTTGCAAATATCTGCCCTATATAACACGGTTTGTTTAGAACACCAAAATCATATCCTCCCAAATTTGCTTTTTTGCTTTTCACTTTTGCTATAAAACTGTTGATATTATCTATTCTTATCTTATGAATTTTGCTTTTTCTATTGTACGCTTCAACTATTTTTATCACATTCTTTAGTTTTTTAAGCAAAATTTTTCTTTCTTTACTATTTAATAATAAACTATCTGTCCCGTCTTTAATAGGGTCTATCAATGTGAAATAAAGTTCATCCAATGAAACATAGGTAGCAAACTTAGCCATTTCTTCAATTTTATTATAGTTAATGTTTGAGATTACATTAGCCATTATAACCTTTGGCCCCTTTGCAAGCTTTTCTTTATACTGAGCAATGAACTCTAAATTATCTCTTATTTTCTCAAAAGTTTTTTCTTTCTGGTTTGGGTGTGTTTTAACATAGGTTTCAGCATTACCTGCCCAAAGGCTGGCTACAATTTCATCAACATTTAATTCAAACAATTGCTTAATTTTCTCTTTTGTTAATAACATAAAATTAGTTGTTATATCACAAGCCATTCCTTTCTCTTTAATTAATTTTATAACATCCACTATTTTAGGATATAAAAATGGTTCTCCACCGCCAGTAAGCCTTATGCGTTCTGTTCTTAAATCGTGCAAATCATCAATAAGTTTTTTTAATATATCAAATGGAATCATTTGTGATTTCCATTCCTTAGTTGCTTCTTTATTCTTCAATAATGGAGAATGGGTCCAGCATCCAACACAATTTAAGTTGCAGCTATTTGTCAGGTCAATTGTTACATACTTAGGGGTTGGAACAAGCTTTTTGCGAATCTGTTCTATTTTATTAATGTCCTTATTATTCCTAAAAAGATTTCTAATGTTTAAAATTTTTTTAATTACACTCCCAATAGGCTTTTTTTTATACAAAACATTCATTTTTTCTGGTTCTTCAGTTTTAGTTGATGTTTTTCTTTTATCATAGTTTATATTTTTAGCTAGTTTAAGTGTGACAATATTATCTATCTCTTTTAAATTATCAGATTTTTTATCTTTTCCTTCCATTATATTTGTTTCTAGAAAAGGAATTCCTAATTTATTAACAAGCTCAATTACTTTTTTTACACGGTTGTTTCTGATTTCCATATTACTATCTTTAGTGTGCCACTTATAATACCCATTTTCTTTTTCTTTTGGAAAGGCTATACCATATTCTTTATACTTATCCCTTACATCAGTTCCAGCTATCAAATGAAGTATATTTATTGATTTAACAAGGTCAATATAATCCTTGTTCCTTTTTATAAATTCAAGAGTCTTATTAAATTTAGATTCTGTTTCCCCTGGAAAACCAATCATAATAAATATTTCTGTTTTCAAGCCAGCATTTTTTGCCCTTCTTACTAATAATTCAGCACTTTTTGCAGTGTATGGTTTTCTCATTCTTCTCAAAACAACCTCAGAGCCAGATTCAACTCCAATTTGAAACTCCTTACAGCCTGCTTCTTTCATCTTTTTTAGTAATGAAAAAGGCATTTCTATGCCAATCCCCTCACAATTCCAGCTTATTTTTAGATTATTTTTGATGATTAAATCACAGGTTTCCTCAAGCTTTTTTAAATTACCATTAATTAAATTGTCTACAATCGTAAAGTTTGTTATTCCTTTTTCTTTTACATAATATTTTATTTCTTCAACTATCTTCATTGGTTCCTTAAACCTGTATTTGCCGAGCATTAATTTACCAATACAAAATGAGCAGTTTGCAATACAACCCCTACTCCATTCCATCAAAAGGCTATTTCCATCACCATATTGGCTTAAATCAAAATCATTGTAAGTTGGAGATGGAATTTCTTTAGGTTCTAAAGGATTTCTTGGTATAAACTGATTTTCCTTATTATTCTTGAAAACAATAACACCTTGAATATTTTTCAGTGGTTTGTCATAATTTATTGCATTCACAACTTCTTTTAGGCTTTCCTCTCCTTCACCAACTATGTAAGCATCAATTAGTTCCGGGATTCTTTCTTCAAAAAATCCTCTTGAAGCAGGTGTTGCACATGCTGGCCCGCCAAGAATTACTTTACTTTCTGGCTTTTCTTCCTTAATCCTCTTTATCATATGTATAGCAAGCCTTTCCTTAGGGTCAACAACAGAAAAAGCTATAATACCTATATTTGAATCTATTATCCTATTAACCCATTCTTCAATATCATTACTTATTAGTCTTATAATTTTATCAAGAAGATTATCATTGCTCCAGTAATTCTTGTTTTCAACATGCCATAGATTACTATATTTTTCCTTTAACTTGTTATAGAGTTCTATATTAAAATCAAAAATATTTACCTTAATACCATTAGATTTTAAATATTCTGATAAGCATGCCAATCCAAGCGGTGGATTGTTTATTCCCCAAGGGGGTATATTAATTAATATTACTTTCTTCTTATCTAAATTATTTATCTCTTCTGTTTCAAATGAGCTATCTAAATCATGTATTATACCTAACTCATCTAATAATAACTTAACTTTTTTTACTTTTTTGTTACGTTCTTCAGTATTATTTCCATTATTAGTATACCAATTATAACCCGTCTGATCATCTTTTGATATTATAATTTCATATTTTTTTGGATTTTCTTTAATATCTACTCCATCCATAATATATAGTCCATTAACTGATCTCACAAGGTTAATGTAATCCTTATTTCTCCTTATAAATTCAAGTGTTTTATTAAAATCCTCATCTGTCTCACCTGGAAAACCCACTATAATAGTCAAAGCAACCTCTATTTTTGCTTTGTGAGTTAATTTTAATGTCTTTTCAGCCTCATTAACACTATGTATTTTTCTCATTAACCTCAAAATATGGTTAGATCCAGATTCTGCACCATAGTATAACCTATAACATCCTGCTTTTTTAAGTTTTTTAAACAATCTGTAACTCATTTTTCTGGGTATTGCCAAACCACTCCATTTAATCTTAAGACCTAATTTAATAATCAAGTCACATATTTTTTCTAATTGTTTTAGATCCCCATTTATTGTTGAATCACAGACGGAAAAATATTTTATGTTATTTTTTCTTACATGATATTTTATTTCAGAAACTATATTTTCAGCAGTTCTTGGTCTATAATTACCCCCTATTACCTTATGCTGGCAAAAACTACAATTGCCTATACAACCCCTGCTCCACTCAGTAGTTACCATAGTATGATTTGTATACTTATTTAAATCAAATTTTGAGTAAGTAGGGAATATCTTAATTTTTTTATAATCAATGGGGTCCCTCTTTATAAGTTTTGAATATTCTCCATTTTTATATGTAATTACCCCTTTTATTTTTTCTAGTTCTTCATTGTTTTCTATTGCTTTTATTATTTCCAATAATGTTTCTTCTCCCTCACCAATAACATAAGCATCAACTAAATCAGGAATATTTTCTATGAATATACTTCTACATCTATCAAAATTACATAATGGTCCACCAAGTATTATTTTTAGCTCTGGTTTTTTTTCTTTAAGTTTTTTTATTGTTTCAATAGTTATTCTTTCTCTGGGATTTGCTACAGAAAAAGCCACTATCTTTATATTAGAGGAAAGTATTTTATCTACACAACTATCTATTTCTTCTTTAAAAATCTCAAACAAATTTTTAAATAGAATTTTATTAAACCAGTATTTCTGATTGTTCATTTCCCATAAATAACTGTATTTTTCTTTAAATTTATTAAAAAATTCTATGTTAAAATCAAAGACCTTTACATTTATTCCCTTACTGGTTAAATACTCTGCAAGATAACCTAAACCAACTGGGGGAGTTTCAATGTCCCATGGCGGAAGTATTACTAATGCTATGTCCACTATTTTAGTTTTGGGATGTACTTCACTAATATCAATGACTTTTTCTTTAAGGTTAGTTGTGAAAATTGGAATGTTTAAATCTTTCAAAACGCTTATTACATTTTCAGCTCTTCTCTTACGTTTCTCAAAAATATTTCCATCAAGAGTGTACCAATGTGAATCTCTTAGCCTTTGTTCAGAAGGAAAAATAATCCCATATTTTTTAGAGTTTATGGAAATATCACTTCCAGCTACAACATTACAAATATTAATATTAGTAACCCCTCTTATACTTGCTTTATTTTTCTTAATAAATTCTCTAGTCTTCTCTACATCTTCTTCTTTTTCTCCTGGAAAACCCACTATAAAATTAAGTTGAGTGTTTATACCTGCTTTTCTAGTTAATTCTAAGACCTTTTCAGCTGAACTAATTGATATTGGTTTTCCAATTTTCTTCAATATACTGCTTGAACCACTTTCTATTCCATAATTTAAAGTAATACATCCTGCTTTTTTCATTTTGATTAAAATATTATAATTCATGATATCTAAAGGTATAGCAAGAGCAATCCACGTTAAATTGTATTTAGATTTAATAATTAAATCACAAAGTTTTTCTAACTCTTTTATATTACCATTAATGAGCAAATCATTAAAATAAAAGTTAGTTATCTTATTTTTCTTCACATGGTATTTAATCTCCTTAAACATATGTTCAGCAGTTCTAGTCCTGTATTTTCCCATCATTTTCCAATCATTACAAAAAGCACATCTACTAATACACCCCCTGCTCATTATCAATGCTAGACTTTTCTCTGTATAATCTTCCAAATCAAATTCTTCATAAGTAGGAAAGTATAACTTATCAAGAGGCTCAATCAATTGTGGTAAGGTAAACCTTTTTTCTTTATTTTTGTAATAAACAACACCTGGAATATTCTCAATCCTAATACCTTTTTTTAATCTGTTAATAAGTTCAAACAAGCTAACTTCTCCTTCACCAACAATAAAGAAGTCTACCAATTCTAAAGGGAAAATTTGTTCTCTTTCTTTATCATCAAAACATCCTGTTCCGCCAACAATAATTACCTTATCTGGATTTTTTCTCTTAATTTTCTTAATGATTTCAATGCTAAACAACCTGTTAGTGGCCTGTGTAGAAAATGCACAGATTTTTGTATTTGAGAAAGAAAGAATTCTCTTTAAACAATATTCAATTTCTTCTTCAAATAATTCCCCAAAATCTTTATCCCAATCACACCAATATTTATTATTTTCAAACTTCCAGAGATCTTTTAATTTATTATCAACCCTCTTATATACCTCTATATTTAAGTCTAATACTTTTAAATTTATGCCTTTTTTCTTTAAGTTTGTGGCTAAATAAGCTAACCCCAAAGGTGGCATTTGAATACCCCAAACAGGACATGTTATTAATATAACATCTTTTTCATTAGTTAATTTCATGTTTTCGCAGCCTCACATCTCTTGCATATAAAGTCAGGAGGGCTTTCTATTCTACCATTTATCATTTTTCTTATTTTGTTATATTTTTCTCCATTCCATATTTTATACATATTTTGGGTTTTAACATTTCCAAGAACAACCTCTCTTCTCCAGTCCATACAACACAAGATAACATCCCCATTGTAAAGAATATGTATCATTTCATTAGCCCAAATAGATTCACATCCTTTAACACTATTATGTTTTACTTTTGGAAGAAAAGAAACATTGCCTGCCCTACTAATAGGCATATCAAAATAATTAATATTTTTAATATCCGCTTCCCTCCAGAAATTGATCATTTCATCCTTTTCCTCAGTAGGTAATAAGCTGGGTGTTCTTGTAATATCTATATTTATATACTCATTACCCTTATTTTGCATTCTTGCAATTTTTATAAAATCTAATATTCCTTTTATTGTTCTATTAAAATCCAGATGCATAATTTTTCTGTAACTTTCTTGGCTATTGGCCAAAACACTAAACTCAATATAATCCAATTTTGAATTAATTAAATCCTTACTTAATTTTTCATTTAGCAATGAACCATTTGAAACAATGTGCACTATTGTGTTAGGATTTTTTTCTTTTGCATAATTAATTTTACTAACTATATCTTTATCCATCAATGGCTCGTTCATTAAATATAATAATATTCTTTTAACATCATAATTGCCTGCTTCATCAATTATTTTCTTATAAGTTTTGAAATCCATTACTCCCTGTGGCTGTTTTTTAACTAAATTGCTGTAGGGACAAATAATACAATCTGCATTACAATAGGATGTTGTCTGAATCATAATATATTTTGGAAAATTGAGATACATATTTCAAACCCTTTATTTTATTTAAGTTATTCTTTATAGAGGTTTTTTACTGATAATGGAATTTTAAGTTGATCAAGTAATTTAATAACTTGCATTGCTTTCTTAGTTCGAATTTTATGGTTATTATACTGATCATACCATCTTTCAGGATTGTTTGTTAATGTAAAATTAAACATTTTGGGATATTTATATATCATGCTTCCAGACATTATAAAGCAAACACCAACATTTCCAACCGAATCAATATAGGATTTATTCCTTTTTATAAACTCAAGTGTTTTGTTAAATTCAGGTTCAGTCTCTCCTGGAAAGCCAATCATAATAAATATTTCTGTTTTCAAGCCAGCATTTTTTGCCCTTCTTACTAATAATTCAGCACTTTTTGCAGTGTATGGTTTTCTCATTCTTCTCAAAACAACCTCAGAGCCAGATTCAACTCCAATTTGAAACTCCTTACAGCCTGCTTCTTTCATCTTTTTTAGTAATGAAAAAGGCATTTCTATGCCAATCCCCTCACAATTCCAGCTTATTTTTAGATTATTTTTGATGATTAAATCACAGGTTTCCTCAAGCTTTTTTAAATTACCATTAATTAAATTGTCTACAATCGTAAAGTTTGTTATTCCTTTTTCTTTTACATAATATTTTATTTCTTCAACTATCTTCATTGGTTCCTTAAACCTGTATTTGCCGAGCATTAATTTACCAATACAAAATGAGCAGTTTGCAATACAACCCCTACTCCATTCCATCAAAAGGCTATTTCCATCACCATATTGGCTTAAATCAAAATCATTGTAAGTTGGAGATGGAATTTCTTTAGGTTCTAAAGGATTTCTTGGTATAAACTGATTTTCCTTATTATTCTTGAAAACAATAACACCTTGAATATTTTTCAGTGGTTTGTCATAATTTATTGCATTCACAACTTCTTTTAGGCTTTCCTCTCCTTCACCAACTATGTAAGCATCAATTAGTTCCGGGATTCTTTCTTCAAAAAATCCTCTTGAAGCAGGTGTTGCACATGCTGGCCCGCCAAGAATTACTTTACTTTCTGGCTTTTCTTCCTTAATCCTCTTTATCATATGTATAGCAAGCCTTTCCTTAGGGTCAACAACAGAAAAAGCTATAATACCTATATTTGAATCTATTATCCTATTAACCCATTCTTCAATATCATTACTTATTAGTCTTATAATTTTATCAAGAAGATTATCATTGCTCCAGTAATTCTTGTTTTCAACATGCCATAGATTACTATATTTTTCCTTTAACTTGTTATAGAGTTCTATATTAAAATCAAAAATATTTACCTTAATACCATTAGATTTTAAATATTCTGATAAGCATGCCAATCCAAGCGGTGGATTGTTTATTCCCCAAGGGGGTATATTAATTAATATTACTTTCTTCTTATCTAAATTATTTATCTCTTCTGTTTCAAATGAGCTATCTAAATCATGTATTATACCTAACTCATCTAATAATAACTTAACTTTTTTTACTTTTTTGTTACGTTCTTCAGTATTATTTCCATTATTAGTATACCAATTATAACCCGTCTGATCATCTTTTGATATTATAATTTCATATTTTTTTGGATTTTCTTTAATATCTACTCCATCCATAATATATAGTCCATTAACTGATCTCACAAGGTTAATGTAATCCTTATTTCTCCTTATAAATTCAAGTGTTTTATTAAAATCCTCATCTGTCTCACCTGGAAAACCCACTATAATAGTCAAAGCAACCTCTATTTTTGCTTTGTGAGTTAATTTTAATGTCTTTTCAGCCTCATTAACACTATGTATTTTTCTCATTAACCTCAAAATATGGTTAGATCCAGATTCTGCACCATAGTATAACCTATAACATCCTGCTTTTTTAAGTTTTTTAAACAATCTGTAACTCATTTTTCTGGGTATTGCCAAACCACTCCATTTAATCTTAAGACCTAATTTAATAATCAAGTCACATATTTTTTCTAATTGTTTTAGATCCCCATTTATTGTTGAATCACAGACGGAAAAATATTTTATGTTATTTTTTCTTACATGATATTTTATTTCAGAAACTATATTTTCAGCAGTTCTTGGTCTATAATTACCCCCTATTACCTTATGCTGGCAAAAACTACAATTGCCTATACAACCCCTGCTCCACTCTACAGTTATCATGTTGTGGTTTGTGTACTTGCTTAAATCAAATTGAGAATATGTGGGAAAAACGTCAATTTTGCTATAGTCAATTGGTTCTCTTCCTATGAGTTCTGAGTATTTTTCATTATTATAAACTATAATTCCCTTTATTTTTTTGATGTTTCCCCCAATTTTTATTGTTTTTACTAACTCCACTAATGTTTCTTCACCTTCACCAACAACATAATAATCAACTAATTCAGGTATTTTCTCTGTAAATAAGTATCTACACCCCTTATAATTACATGAGGGTCCACCAAGAATTATTTTTATATTTGGTTTTATTCTTTTTATTCTTTTTATAACCTCAATAGTTATTCTTTCTTTTGGATTTGCTACAGAAAAACAAACTATTTCTATTTTAGAATTAATTATTTTATTAACACAATTTTCTGCTTCATCTTTGATTATTTTGAATAATTCATTAAATTTACTCTCATCAAACCAATATCTTTGGTTATGCATCTTCCAAAGGTAAGCATATTTATCTTTAAATTTATTAAAAAAATCTATGTTGAAATCAAAAACATTTATATTAATTCCTTTGCTAACCAAATACTCTGCTAAATAACCTAAACCTACTGGAGGAGTTTCAGCATCCCAAGGTGGGAGTGTCACTAGCAATACATCTACTTTATCTTTCAAAGATTTTCTTAAAAATTTTCTTCTATCCATTTTATGTTATGCACAAAAAAGCGAAAACCAGCACCTTTAGGTGCTGGTAGGAGTTTTCTGTGGATTTTTATGGTTTTTGTTGAAACTATTTAATTACCTTAAACATAATATTTTTACTATTTCTTTTAAAATTATTAATTATTTTGTTTGTCATATTAAAATTAAACTGTGGATAAAGTATATTAAGATTATTTACAGCTTTATTGTGAAGTGATGATGATTCATCGTAGAGATTGACCAATGGCGTTTTTATACCATGATAATTACTAAGTTTAATAATTTCTTTTACTCTCTTTTTTCTTATTTCATAAGTATTGGTGTGTTCTAAATTATACCATTTTAAATACCCTTCTTTGTCTTTTGGAACAACTATACCTAAATTTTTTATATTTCTTGATATCCAGGAATTACCCATCATTAAACAAGGAGTAAGGCTAGATATACATGTTATATAATTATAATACTTATCAATAAAATTATACGTTTCTTCAAATTCTTTTTCTCCTTCACCAGGGTAACCAATAATCAAATTTATATCTACTGTAATCCCCACTTTTTTCAAGCGTATTAGAATTATTTTTAAATCTTTAACTCTAAATGGTTTGTTCATTAATTTGAGGACTTTATCTGAACAACTTTCAACACCAAATACAAGGTTTATACATCCTGCAGATTTCATTTTTTTTAGGATATTGTAATCCATCCTTTGATTAACCATCCCTTGTGCACTCCATTTAATTTTAAGATCTCTTTTTACAATTAGATCACATATCCTTTCAAGGTGCTTTAAGTTTCCGTTGATAATAAGATCCCAAAAATTAAATGTTCTTATATTATTATGTTCAATATGATATTCTATTTCTTCAACCACCTTTCTAGGTGAACGAAGACTATAACATCTTCTTTGCATCCAGTCTACACAAAAATTACATCTGTTTATGCAACCTCTACTGGTAAGCATAGGTAAAATTAATTCTTCATATTTAGATAAATCAAATTCAGAATAGGTTGGAGCTACGAGAAAATCAATATTCTCTAGTGGTTTTGTCTTAATAAATATAACCCCTTCCTTAGAAATAAATGTTTCTAGAATATTATTAAAATTTACATTTTTTTTGTTGCAATTTATAATATCAGGTATTACATGTTCTGTTTCTCCAATAATTGCAATATCTATATAATCTTTTATTTTGTGACTTAAAATATAACTTGGTTCAGTGCCAGGTCCACCAATACAAATTTTTAATTTATTATCTAAATTCTTTAACTTCTTTATTATTCCATATGTACAATTAATATTTGAGGCATTAATTGAAAAACCAACAATAAGTGGTTTCTTCTCAACAACGAGATTCAATACTTTTTCTATATAATCATTAAATATATTAAACAATTTTAAGTGAAAGTTTCTATTTATCCAATCATTAAAATTTTCTATTTTCCAAGCCCCTTTATATTTTTTTTTGGCTTTATTATATAATTCTATGTTCATATCAATTACTTCTGTTTTTAATCCTTTATTTTTAAGATTAGAAATTATATAAGCTAAACCTAATGGAGGCATTTTTGTATCCCATGGGGGGCAGATTATTAATAATACATCTAAATCGCTTGAGATTCCTTCAAATTTTTGTTTGATTAATTTCTTTAATTCATTCCTATTTAATTTTTTATAATATGATTTTATTGTAAACTGGCTCTTTTTCATCTCTAATTTATTATAAAGCTCATTAATTTTCTTTTTTATTTTTCCAATGTCCCAATTTAGAATATTATCCAAGATCTTTTTTTGCTCTTTCTCGTAATAAGTTGTTTTTATATTTCCTTTATTTAAGAAATCAATAATCCCTTGTGTTAACTCAAAATCTTTTTTCAATTCTGTCAATCTTTTTATTTTTGAATTTGCCTTTGTTGCTTTAATATATATCTTATTATCTAATCCTAAATGTTTATAAAGTCCATAAAGATTATTTTTTTTATTTAACTTTTCATAAAGCTCATTAATTTTCTTTTTTATTTTTCCAATGTCCCAATTTAGAATATTATCCAAGATCTTTTTTTGCTCTTTCTCGTAATAAGTTGTTTTTATATTTCCTTTAT
>Ga0265595_1002584_pt1 | contig 12051 bp, 16 predicted proteins | sample saktaG_15_FD_190148 | JGI IMG/M metagenome (GOLD analysis project Ga0265595, IMG submission 190148) | Saline water microbial communities from Sakinaw Lake, British Columbia, Canada - sak_2013_06_06_50m | ecosystem: Environmental > Aquatic > Non-marine Saline and Alkaline > Saline ... | reverse complement strand
TGTCCAAAATGTAATGCAAACAATCCAGATGATGCTACGTTTTGTGGAGAATGTGGTTATAAATTTACCCACAAAAAGAAGGAAGAGAAAGAAGATAAGAAAGTTTCTAAAGAAAGTTCTGGTTCATCAAAAAAAGTTTTGTTAATAATAGGCATTATTATTGTATTTTTGATTGTTTTAATACCCCATAAAACAATTATAAGAACAGAACAAGTGCCTTATCAGGCAACAGAGGAATATTCTATAAGAGAGCCTTATTTGGATAAAGAATGTGAAAAAAAGGAACCGTCTTATAATAGAGAACAAAGTATGGAATGGGTAAATGGAAAAGTGAAAGTTATTTGTACTATTACTAACTTTGAGTCTGTTCCTGTTAAATTTCAATACACTTTATCTACATCAAATGAATTATATGAAGAAGTTGATTCTTATATAAACTATGTAACTATTGGTGCTGGACAAACAATAAAAAAAGATGCCTTATTAGCGTCTATAATATCTGGAGGACACTATGGATGTCAAGTAGAACCAGAATATACCGAAGAATGTTATACTATAACAAAGTATAAAGATATAATAAAAACAAGAGAAAGTACTAAGATGAGAACTGATACAATTTATACTAACGTTAATTGGCTACTTGGAATAAGAATGCCTTGGTTAGGGGAATGGAAAGAAGAAGGCCAAGCTAAATATTATTATCCTTTAGAGGAAGAAGAATCAGTGCCATACGAATAATAATTAAGAAAAATGAAATATTGTACTAAATGCGGTAAGAAGGTAAATAAAACTTTAAAATTCTGTAATTACTGTGGTCATAAATTAGTTAATGAAAAAGTTAAAGCTTTAGAAACAACAGAAACAAAACCAACAATAGAAAAACATCATAATACTTCAAAATATATAGGAATCGGATTTGTAGTTTTGATTTTAGTAGTTTCTTTAGGTATGTATGCTTCATATCAAAATAGAATACAATGGCAAAATCAACAACAACTAAAAAATGCTCAAATAGAGAAATTACAACAAGAAGAAGAAAATAGGCTTCTTCAAGAACAAAGGGAAACTGAACAAGCAAATGCTTTAGCAAGAGAATATGAAATACAATCTCAGTTAGAACAGACAAAAAAGGAAAAAGAGGCATCAGAAGAAGAATTAACTAAGAAAAAAATGCAGGATACACTTTTAGCACAAGATGTTGATGGTGATGGATTAACTTTAAGAGAAGAACAGACTTTGGGAACAGACCCAAATAATCCAGATACTGATGGTGATGGAATCCCTGATGGGAAGGACACCAATCCAACAGGCGGTGGAAGAAATCTTAATGTTCATGTTGCAGGTTTTGAGTTAATTATACATTCAGATTACTTTGATTATTATAAAAATATGGAGCGAACTTCAAGTCATGGTGATAATTACATTCATGCTAATGAACCATACATCCAAAACCTAATTACATTTTTAAGAGAAAGAGCAACTACTAAAGGAACTTCATTGATGGATGAGATTATAACTTTTGTTCACGATTTAGATTATGTATCTGATTATACTTTAGGATTTAATGAATATCCTAAATACCCTGTTGAGACTTTAGTAGAAGCTACAGGAGATTGTGAAGACACTAGTATTCTAATGGCTTCTTTATTGCGGGGAGCTGGTTACGGAGTTGTATTACTAAATCCGCCAGGTCATATGGCTGTTGGTGTTAAATGCAATTATGATTATGGATACGTAACTTATAATGGTAATAAATATTGCTATATTGAGACCACTAGCCATCACAATTGGAAAGTTGGAGAAATACCTGATGAATATAAAGATGCAAGTTTTAAAGTGTATCCTATTTCTTAAAGAGCATCCTCTTCTATTAATTTCAAAGAACATTTTTCAGGTTGAATCACACTATGTTATTATCTAATTAAATCAATTAAACTTAATAATCAAAAGAATAAAAATTTTAAAGCCAACGCCACATTAATAGAAAACGTTCTCTCAAATCTATTTTCGCTGAACTAAACTAAACCTATAAATTCTACTTAAAATAAAAGCCACTAAATCAGGTTAAATATAAGTTATCTAATTAAAATGCGGTTAGCAAGCCCTTTGCTAACAAAACTGCCGTCGATAAAGCTTTGTTTTATCGTCAATAAATGGCTTTAAGACACAAATTTTTTAAATAAACAAGCCTTATTATTATATATAAAGGTGGTGAGGCTTATGGCAATAATAATAAACCCACAAGTCCTCTTTAGCCTTATTTGTCAAGCAGTTGAGGTTTATCGGCAAGAAACCTACGGCTATTTGTTGATTTCTAGAAAAGGCAAAAATCAACATGTAGAGGGAGCTATATCATACCAAACTGCTAACAGAAAAGGGTATTATAAGATTGAGGACTCAATGCGGGCAGAAAGAGTTTTTGAATGGGCAGGTCAAACGAGACAAGTAGTTGATGGTTTCCATAGCCACACATATAGCCCAAGACAGCAATTATGTGCTAAACCAACAGATACAGATATTGAAGATATGACAATGGAGCATTTTGAGATTATTTGTGCTTTGCAAAAAACGAAAAGGAGATACAACAAAGAATGGTATGAAAAAGAAAGGGGTTTAGCTGGAGCTGTCAATGGCTACCGTTTTGTGTTACGATGCTGGAAAAAAACAAGAGCTAGGGAAGTTAAAGAGCTCAAATTAAAGGTGAATTAAGATGAAAGATGAATATTTTGGTGAAATTATATACAGTTACATATCAGCACAAGCCGAAGCTGATGGTTTTTTGGTTGATATTACAAAAATCAACCATAAATGGGAAAAGGGGTTATTTAACTATATTACAACTAACCTATTATCTAAAGGTTATTTTGATGATGACAAAATCAACATACCCAATTTATTAGACCTGTTAAATCAAGCTCTACAAATCGTTAAGGAAAAGACCAACAATCTACAAGACTTTGATAGTTTCTTTAGTGGTAAAATTGAGCTACCAAATGGCGAAAAGCAGGAAATTTTTATTGAGCTGAATGAAACAAACCGATTTACAATAATGCTTCCAGAGGATAGGTAACTTTTTTATTTCTTTTTCTATTTTGGTGTTTTAGAACTATTTTTTATCATAGATAAAGCTTTTGTTCAACCAAATGTGAGGCGTTTTTAGGGCTTTAAAATTTAAACATGTTAAACCACCACTTTAATAAAAAAACTAAAGCAAAGCGGTTGCAAGCGGTTTGCGGGCTATTTGTTATTTAACCACTATTTTATAACCCAAAAAACCTATTTATCGTCGACAAAAACCGTAATATTTATAAGTGCCAAAGCCTTAATACCCTTTAAATGGAGGAATTAGGAAGCACGATAGGGCTTTAACCCTTCAAAGAACTAAACCCGGACCGGGCATTTTATTTTTTATATGCTTTCTAAGAAGATGACCTGCAAGAGTTTAGTTTCTAAAGAATACTTTTCAAAATCACTGGTAAATTTGATTTAAAGTATTCTTATCTAATAAAACATTTATTTTTTCAATAAATTTGGTTAATTATTTTTCTGAGTTTGAGGTCATTTTCTATACTTAATTGAATTGCTCATAACTAAATGTCCTTTTTTTATTGGGTTTGTAGCAATTAGGTTCACAACACCTTCCCTCAAAGCTAGTTTTGGGATATTATCTACATCTAAAATTGATTGTTTATCCAGAAAATTGATTAGTACTTTTCTTACAATGTCGCTAAAATAATTTAATCCTGGGAATTCTATCTCATTATTTCCTATTTTTGTGAATATGCTTTTAGATTTTAATTTTTTGTCAACTAAACTAATGTATTTTTGTATATTCTCCCCTTTATGGGTAAACATGGATCTTATTTTATAAATAGAAGAGAGTAGATTTCTGAATTCTTCTTCCTTAAATTCTTTGTTCCAATCTCCAAAATTTGATAAAACAAATTCAATAAAATTATTTTTTAGGCCATATTCTCCTATGAATTCATCATGGATGTTTGTAATTTCTTTTTTATTAATATTCTTTTTAGTTGATAGTTTACTCATCAGATATTGATAAAAATCATAATTCCTATTGGATAAACATTCTATACATACAACAAAAAGAAAAAAACTAACACGCGGATGAATACTTGAAAGCATTAATGCTTCTTGGTAAATTTCACAAGCCCTGGTATATCTTTCAAGTAAATTGTCTCCTTCAGTAAATGGTAAAGATTTTAATTTGTCATATAATTCATTTATTTTTTCAGGAAAATCTATGGGGGTTTCAAAAGATATATTTCCTTTATTTGTATGGGAAATATTAATATTATTTAATCTGAGGGAACTTAACTTCACTTTTTGTCTTAAAATTACAGATAACCATGCTAAGATGATTTCCCCTTCTTTTTCAGGATTTGAACCTTGCTGACCTTCTTCCAAATTGTCTTTAAATGTTAAAAGCAATTCTGTTTTAAAACTGTTTTGTGGTTCAGAGGGCAACGGAGAAAATATATATTTGCCTATATTTATGCCATCAAAACCAGGTTTTAATGATTCACCAATCTTACATTTTATAGACACTTTTATAGGATTCATTTCATACCATCCTCAATAATTTTTATTTCTTCTTTTTTGGATTGCTCTTTGTAAGAGGCACCAGAAACCCATTTTGACTTCTTTATTTTAATAAGTCTTTTCACATATTTTTTTATACTCACATATAATGTTAATAACAGGTAAAGTGATATTCCTATTTTCCACCCAGTACTTTTAACGAAATAAATAAGAACACCCAATCCAACTAATATTAATCCATATTCTTGAGTATAATTATTCCATTCATATTTAAATAAGATGAACTTTTTATTATATTTCAAAAGTACCTCTCTCAATCTTCGTCTTAGTATCCATTCAAGGGTTCCCAAATTGTCGGGCCAAATATATATGCACGGAACCGTATTTTTATAATATGCTCTCATTTTTTGTTTGTATCTCTTTTTATGATCTGGATCATTCCATTGACCTAAGAATTCAATATATACTTTATATTCAGGAAGAAAAAAATCTGCTTCTCGAAAAAATTTGCTATCCTCAGTTAGATTAGGTACTATTGGATATCTTTTAAAATTAAATGCTTTTTCTTCCAAAAAATCAGCTATAAGATCTTCACCTGCAGTCTCTTCATTTTTCCCCATATTTATATATTTTATTTTAAGGTATATAAAGGTTTCTGGTACCCATATTATTAGAAAATTAAATTCAACTCCTCCAAATTTTCTTTCAGAAAATTCTCGGTCTTCCATTCGGTCAGAGAGCATAACAGCAATTGCATATGTTACCCAAAATTTACTCTGGGCGTACCTAAAGCAAATTATATAAACTTCAACCTTTAACTTATCTTATTATGAAAATAGAAAAGAAAGTATGGCCAAAATTTTTTCAAAAAATCTTTGATGGAGATAAAACCTCTGAACTACGTCTCGCGGATTTTGAATGCAATCCAGGAGATACTTTAGTTTTGAGAGAATGGGATCCAGAAACTAAAGAATATACTGGAAGAGTTCTTGAGAAGCAAGTAACTTATGTTCTCAAAACCAAAGATATAAAATTTTGGCCTATAGAAGAAGTTGAAAAATATGGGTTTCAGATTATTTCTTTTAAGTAACTGGCACACCCCTGCGTCATACTTCCATCCAACCACCTTGTATGGGATCGGTTCGGCTAACAGTGGTCCCGATGTTGTATACAATTGAGTTTAGAAAACAAAACTACTTTATCCATAGGGTTATTATTACACCAATCTGATTAAAAAGTAAACCAAATATCTGAAAAATTATAGACCAACGCAACAAAAATTCTCTATCTTTTTTTAAGTTATTAATTTCATTCTGTAGGGGGGAATTAAGTTCTTGAATCAACTCGTTTTTGAAAACCTCATTAAAATTATTTTTATATTCTTTCTTAATTTCCTCTAATCCTAGTGATCCCAATTTTTCTATTTCAAAAGAATCTAAATGTAATCCCGCACATTTATGAAAATATATCAAAATACCAAAATAGCTTTGCTTTAGTTGTGTTCTCATATCGGGTAAATGCTTAAAACTTGGATTTGTTTCATCCAAGATTTTTAATTGCTGTTCATATAATAAAGCGTTGTTTAAGTGAGTTTGATAAGTAAAACAATAATTTGATTGAGTATCATATTGTTTTTGTTTTTGTTCTAAATTTTCTGTTAGTTTTGGCATTTCAAACCCAAAATTAAGGGTAGAAATAATTATCAATAATAAACCAACAACCCAAACCACAACAGCTAGATATTTATATAACATAATTCTTATTAAGTTTTAATTGTTTAAATTTTTTGTGGTCTTCTAAACTCAACTTCTCGCTTCGCTCCAGTCGTTCGCCTTACAGGCTTCCTACATAACAGCGCCATGTTAAATTCAATTAATTTTTGACTTAGAAAAGTTTTTAAATATAGATTTCTTAACCTTTTTAATGGCAAACAAAAAACCATTTGGACAAAAAGTAGAATTTAATCGAGGTGTATTTATATCGCTGATTGTAGCAATAATTTTGTTAGCCCTGGAAGCATTTAGGAAAAGTGCTGAATGGATATCTGATCAGATGGGGTTATCAGCAAAAATAGCATATATAGAGGGGTTAGCTTTAGCAGCCATTATCTTATTGATACTAGCTAAAAAATACCATAAATTAGTCGAAAATTAACTCTTCGTCACGAACTTCGTTCGTTCCTCGTCTCACCCACTTAGTAATTGGGAGAGTTTAACAAGGATCCCTGATGTTAAACTCAATTGCCAAAAGTCAGTCAAAAGAAACTCCTTGTTTATTTAACATCTCATAGTCGAAAAAAGCCATTTCAATCGAAGAATAAGGTTCAATATTTGGATCATTCGGGTCAAAGTCATCCCCCTCAAGAGCATATTCTAATTGTATTGGGGAGTAAGTCGAAACTCTCTGATAATAATCTCCTTGATTAGAAGTAATATTTATTGTCCAATAACAATAGCCACAAACATCGATTGATTTAGTTATTGGGGGTGTTAGTATTTTTCCTGTTCTTTTATCACGATAAGTCATTATTTCAACCCGACCGTATTCTGAGAGATTTACATCTTTCGCGAATCTACAATCTAATTTTTTATAATTTTCGATGGTTTGTCTGTCTCTAAAAGGAATTATAAACTGCTCCCCGGGACCTATAAATTCCTTATGAAAAAATAAATAATTATCCATATAACATGATTTTATATAAAAAGATACATTAGTAGCTGGTCCATTACCATAGTTAAAAACTCGAATAGGAATATCATTATCTTTTACAGATTCGCTGATATCTATATAAAAATTAGGTTTTAATAGACCCGCTTTTATTTGTGGCAATTCCGTTATTGCTACATAAGCTATAATAACTGTTGCAATAGTATAAATGGTTAATAAAAGTAGCTCATATTTCTTTGATTTGTCTAATTTGGTATTACTTTTTTTGGCTTTTTTTGACATAAAAATAAAGTAATTATCAAACTATATAAATTTATTGACTTTCGGCAACTTCTCCGTTCGTCGGGCTTCGCCCTGCGGTACTCGACCATGTTGCACTCTCGCTCCGTTCGTGGCATTTGACAGCAATTGCATATGTACAACGCCCACATAAAGTAAATTTTATTTTCATCTCTCAAAAAGCATGGACTGATATGAAAGTCACGTATTTATTTAATTTAAGGAAAGTTTTAAATATTTTACTACATTAGTTTAGTCTTGGTATGAACCCCTTTGAATTTGTTGTTGAAGGTCCTCCAATTTCATTGCAGACAAGAAACAGAGGAAACCTACAAGCTTGGAAAGCTAAAGTATTAAATTCTGCTAGACTGAAATGGCCAAACACAGATTCACCCTTAACTGAAGAAAATCTTAAGTTGACTGTTACTTATTACTATGAAGATGTATACCCTGATGTTGATAACATTATTAAACCAATTCAAGACGCCTTGGTAGGCTTAGTCTATAATAATGATTCACAGATAAGTGACACTAGATCAAAAAGAAGGAACATAAACGCATCCTTTAGGGTTAAAGGTATGTCTCCAGTTCTAGCTCAAGGATTTGTGCTTAACAAAGAGTTTTTGCACGTAAAAATAGAACATGATTCAAATCAAGAGGTATTAGAATGACAAAAAAAATCGAGAGTAAGGTAGAACTTTTGAATATGAGAATTATAAACAGAATTAAAAGAGGATATGAAAAAAAAGGGTATAAAGTAATTATTACTCCCTCTGGAATTAATGTGCCTGACTTTTTAAAGAATTATCAACCAGATATGATTGCCATAAGTGATAAAGAATCTGTAATAATTGAAGTAAAATCTAGACTTTCTTTATCAAAATCAAAATATTTTGATAACTTAGCTGAAGTTGCTAAAAAGAATGGATGGAGATTTGAATTAAATATAACTAGTCCAAAAAAAGATGTATTTGATTCAAAATATTCTAGGTTAAGCAAAGAAGAGATTATTAAACGTTTAGAAGAAATTTCTAAATTAAAAGAGATGGATTATTTTGATTCTGCTTATATATTAGCATGGGCTACATTGGAAGCAGCTATTCGAATTACAATTAAAAAAGATAAATTGAACATTTATAATAGAAACCCCCTTGTTTTAGTGAAGAATCTTTATTCTTACGGTATTTTAAATGAATACCAATATAGAAATTTAGAGAATGCTCTTAAAATAAGAAATTCTTTGGTTCATGGATTGAAACCCAAAAAAATAGAATTAGAGAAAATTAATGTTTTAATAGATTTGATTAAAGAACTAATTAATTAATAGTAAAATGAACAAAAGCATATTAACAATAGGTATATTCCTAATTTTATGCTCAGGCCTGTTAGGAATTACAAGGATAGTTATCTTATCCAACCTAGGTATTAATTCATCATCAGAGATTACTGGAATGTTAGTGTCTGAAATGCCTGCTGATGAGAATTTAAGAGAAGCATCTTATGAAATGACAAGTACAGTTATGTTTATAGAAAAGCTTCCTGTTTATATGTTTATAGCAGGAATAATAATTACAGCAATTGGAATTTTAGCGCCAGACTTCAGATAAAATCATATGCCGGGTTGGCGGAATCTGGTTTAACGCGCCCGCCTCGAAAGCGGGTGTCCGCAAGGGCATCCAGGTTCAAATCCTGGGCCCGGCGTTCATTGTTTTACATTAGAATTAAATATTTTCTTTTTATTCCAATTAGTTGGTTCTCTTCGGGTTGGAAGTAATTAAAATCAACCTTAAACTCAAAAACTTCTTTTTGTGGATCATAATAAAGATCTTTATCATCATAAACTCCTACGAATGTTCTACCATCGTTCTTATTTATCATGGTTACAAATTCATATTTTTTCATAATTTTTTTTATCTTGTCGTCAATGTTTCCTATATTTTCTTTTACACATGTTTCTTTTATACCCATCTTTAATTACCTCTCTTTCTTACTTTATATTAATTTATCATACTTTGTATGATACTTATATATATATATAAAGCTTTGTTTTATCTTACTTTATCATACCTTTTGTATATGATTGTACATCAATTCTGATGTTATGAGAATTACAAACAAATTTTGATTAAAGAATTTAAGTTATTTCAAATAATAAAGAAAAAAGGTGCCGCTGGCGGGATTTGAGCCCGTGACCTCTACGTACCTCAGTTAGATGAGTTAATCATCGAGCAAAGCTCTCATCGCTCAATACATATGAGCGTAGCGCTCTAACCAGGCTGAGCTACAGCGGCATAGTAGTTGGAATTTGTTATTCCTTTTTAAGTATTTCCATTACTAATTCACAAAAGTTTATTTCTTCTTTTTTGCTTTTTTCTTTTCACAACATCCGCATGCCATTGTTTCACCTCTCAAAATTATTCTAAACTGTTTGTGATCTTATTCTTGATTTCTTCTGCTAATTTCTTTAATTCACTTATATCTGCCTGTTTACCTCTTTGTGTAGTTACATAACCCTCATATTTTTCAAAGAATACCTTTTCCTCAGGCAAACCAGCTGCGTCAAATTTTTCCTTGATTCCATGCAAGGGGTATAGTTTAGTGTGAGCATGGTTTACTCCCATGCCTTCCATGACCATTGCAATTCTTTTTACATTTAGTCCTTTCTCAAGAATCTTTGCAACTTTTTTTGAAGTAGACATTAATCTTAAATAAGCATCTTCAGGCATCTCAAAAGCATAAGAATCATAATGCTTTTTTGTTAAAACGAGCGTCACTCCCTTTGTGTTCGGCATCACATCTAAAATTGCCAGAAATTCATCATCTTCCCATACTTTAGCAGAATCAAATTCTCCATTAACAATCTTGCAAAATATGCATTCATCCATTTTAACCCCTTATAATTCTATTAAATTATATTTGCTTTGGCCCATGCCAAACTTCTCTGCTGCCTTGACCTGTTCTGTTCCTGATTTTTTGTTGAACTTCAAAAAAACATCTTGCCCCTCATTTTTTAATATAACATCATAGGCAGCCATATCAATTGCAACTCCATCAGGGCTTGCTAAAAAACCATAATCATTTGCAATAATCTCTCCAGGGTGTGACTGACAGTCGCATAGCTTTGTGATATTTTTTAAGAATGAAATATAATAAACTTTCTTGAATTTTGACTGGGCAACAGCAGCCCCCTCTGCTAACAATGTATCAAAATAATTTACTTTTGTTTTAATTGCTGAATTTGGGCATGCATAAACACAGTCAGAGCAACCATAGCATGTTCCAAATATTGGTTTATCCTTCACTTTCAGGGTTTCCAAAGGGCATGCTCTTTCACAAGCTTTGCATTGTGTGCATTTGCCAACAAATACTGGCTCTCCGCCATAATGTATATCACTTTTTGTTTTTTTTGTCAAAGCACCCATTCCTAAATTCTTAATAGCTCCGCCAAAACCAGTGCAAACATGACCCTTAACATGGCTTACAACCAAGACAGCATCTGCATCAACAAGCTCCTTACAAACTTCATAAGTTAAATTTTTTCCTTTTACACTAACATTCTCATCATTTATTCTAATTTCTCCAAGCTTATCCCATCCTTTTATAATGACAAAATTTTTGTAAGAATCAGGATTGCCTCTAAGGCTATTATACACAACTAGTGAATCAAACAAGAAAAAGTTTATGTTAAGCTCATTCAAAATATCTGTTATTGGCTTAATATCCTCTGGCTTAAAAGCTGTTTTATTGCCTGGCTCACCAAAATGAATCTTTATTGCAATTTTATTGCAGTCTTTAAACTTATCCTTAATCTCTTCCTTTACCTTTAATAATAATTTATCTCTATTGTCAGAGTGATATACATTTGCCATTATTTTACCTCATTTTTTAACTGGACAGACCGGGATTTGAACCCGGGGCCTCGCCCTAGCCAAGGGCGCATTCTACCGGACTGAACTACCTGCCCGTAAAATAAAAGAAATTAGAGCAGTATAAAAAGATTATGAAAAAAAGAAAAAGTTTATTATTTAACAGCCAGTTTTATATCTCCTTCATGAACTGTTTTCCTACCTGAATGCTGTGCAATCTTTGCTGCTTTTGTTGAAATCTCCTCTGCAATATCTGTTATAACATCAGTAAATGCGTCAATTGCTTCTGCAGAAACCCTTTTTGCGCCTGAATCAAGCAATATTCTTGCAAAAGGAGCTTTTGGTATTATGCTTATATTTCTTGCCATTATAATTACCTCATTGATTTAATGGAAAGCGTAAAACTTATCTTATTTAAATAGGTTTCGTTTTAAAGAATTTCAGTTGATTTAAAAGTTGAATAATGGTCTTATAAGCTTTAATTAAATAAAAACAGCTTAAAATCATAAGAAGAAGGTTAAAGGGCTTTATTTAAGCACTTTACCAGTTTTCATACACCACATATAAAGGTCAAGCTCTGCGCATGACATGCTGAGCTTTTGGGCCATTCCTTTGAAGATTTCCTCAATCTCAAGATAATTCTTCTTGTTCAGGGTTTTTGGTTTTTCCTTTATAAAAC
>Ga0265595_1002583_pt1 | contig 12054 bp, 18 predicted proteins | sample saktaG_15_FD_190148 | JGI IMG/M metagenome (GOLD analysis project Ga0265595, IMG submission 190148) | Saline water microbial communities from Sakinaw Lake, British Columbia, Canada - sak_2013_06_06_50m | ecosystem: Environmental > Aquatic > Non-marine Saline and Alkaline > Saline ... | reverse complement strand
TCCAGGGGCTTGCCCAGAGGGCAATCAAGGTGCGGAAGGGTCTCCTCAAGGAGAAGTTTGACCCCAACCCCACCCCCAAAGGGTGCCAGTTCTGTGACTTTGAGACGGTCTGCGATGCCCGGGTCGCACAGCGGGAGAGCAACTCCCGGGGTAGGCGGAAATCCCAGGATCTGCCTGATGATGGGTTGCTGGAAATTCTGTGACTAGGGGGGGGTTCTGAATTACGGGAGATGGGTATAAAGCAAAGCAGGAGGTTATCCCATGCCGGATCTAGATGAACGCTTGTCCCTGGCTGTAGCCAAGCGGGACAAACTGGCTAGCGAAAGACAGCGGCTTCAAGGCAAACTGGAAGCCGCCCGGAGTAACCTCGCCGCTGTGGAAGAGGAGTGCCGGTCTAAAGGGGTGGAGCCTGAGAACCTTGTCACCACTATCACCGCTTTGGAAAACAGGTACAACGAGATGGTCGAAAACCTGGAACAGAGTGTGGCTGCTGCTGAGGCAGCCCTCGCACCATTCATGCTCGTGAAGGAGCCCTGATGAAGATCACCGTGAGCAAAGAGTCGCTGGAGAATGCCATAAACACCGTCAACTCGGCGGTGGAGGACTCTGCAGAGGACATCCACTCCCATTTCCTTTTCCGTGTGAGGGACGGGAAGGGCGATGTCCTGGCCAGCAATGGGACCCGTGTTTTCGCCTCGGCATCCGTGGACTGTGAGGCTGAAGACGACATCATATTCTCGGTTGGGGCTTGGCGTATGCGTCAGCTCATGAAGTCCACCAAGGATGAGAACATCACGTTTCTGGTAGACGGTAGCACGGTCACCGTCGCGATGACCCAGGGTGAGGTCACCTACTCCTCTCTGGATCCCTCCGGGTTCCCTTTCTGGGATCAGCAGTTTGAAAATGCTGTCCCCATCGGGAAAATCGAGGGCTCCCGGCTCCACGACGCCCTCTCCTACACCAAGAACTTCATCTCCGACCGGGAGAACCAGATGCCTGCTCTGGCAGCCATGGAGGCCCGTGAGGGGTCGCTGTGGGCTACCGACCAGGTGGCGGTGTCCCTGGTGACGGTGAAGGGGTTGGATGAATCCAAGCTCTCCATTCACAGGAATGACGTGGGCAAGGTGATGTCGTTCTTGTCCTCCAAGGGTTCGGAGCAGGTGGAGGTTCGGGAGCATGAGCGGTGCACCCTGTTTGTCCGTGATGACGGCGGTGTTCTGGGTGTCACCCGGTGGCAGTATCCTTTCCCTGTCCTGAAACTCCAGAAAGACTCCCCGGTGAAGTGCGAGTTTGAGGTCAATGGGGATGAGCTGAAGCGGCTCATCAGTTTCCTGATCTCTGCGGCCAAGAAAAATGATCCCAAGGTCACGTTCAAGTATGACCGCACCGCAGCCAAGATCGTTCTGGAGATGGACTCCGCTTTCGCAGGCAAGGTGGGCCGTACCTCGATGGGTATCGTGTCCAGCAAGGGCATGGATGAGTTCCCCGAGGATGGTTTTGCCCTCAACTTCACCTACATCACGAAGATCATGTCCCAGTTCAGCGAGGACACCCTGACTTTCGGTGTCAGCTGGACGAACAAGAACGGCTACGTTCGGTTCCGTCATGACCACAATGGGGATGACTACCTGACGGTTGTGGTGTGGCTGAAGTAGCAGCCCAGATACCAGCCCTCCGCTCAAGGCTGGATCGTGTCCTCGGTGTCCGAGATGGTATTAAAGCCAGGTTTCGGGACACCGAGGCGGAAATTCTCCGCCTTGAGCAGGAGGAGCAAGTCCTGGACATGGTGGCTGGGCTGTTCCGCACCCTCATCGACACAGAAGTCACCGAGGGAGTCAAAGCCGTCGAGATGCTCCTCACAGAGGGGCTCCAGGCGGTTTTTGACGATCAGGACATCAGCGTCCGGGCTGACGTGAACATCCAACGGGGTAAGGTCAGCGTCGATTTCATTACGGTGCAGCGGCACCCCAATGGGACCGTCACCGAGGGACTCAGTCGGGACGCCTTTGGGGGAGCTGTCACTACCGTGCAATCCGTCCTCCTTCGGATCATGGTGGTGGTGCGTAGAGGACTACGACCATTGCTGCTTCTGGATGAGAGCCTCCCGGCGTTTGACCAGAACTACGTGCACAACATGGGCCGGTTCATCCAGCTGCTTTGCAAACGGATGCAGGTGGACATCCTCCTGGTTACCCACAACCCGGCTCTCGTAGAGGCTGCCAACATCGGATACGAGATTCAGAAGAAAGGTGGAGCCGCCCAGTTCCGCCGAACTCATTGAGGTGGCCCATGAAGACCCCTGGCGAAACCAGGCAGAAAGTGAAACAGGTGCGTTATCGGCACCTGAAAAAGAGGCTGGAGGATCGCCTCCAGCAGGTCCCAGAGAACTGCCTCCACAATGGGGAGTACCCGGGGTGCATCTACCGTGCCTGCCTCTACGGGCTGGCAGAGAATGGCTGGAATGGCTGTGTGTGCGATGTGCGTCTGGATGGGGAGACCCGAGCCCAGAATTGTTCCACCTACACCCCAGCCGTCTCCAAGGAAGATGTCCGGGAAGCCTTTGCCTCTTTTCTTCAGGAAGCCCCTCTCCGGGAGATAGCCTACCACTATCCGGATCTTGCGGCCCTGCTGTGGGTGCTGGACGGGGATGGCCCCGTGCGAGATGTGGAGGAAGAAGAGGACTTCCATACAGAGGAGCCCCCAAAGGCCCCGGCCTCGGCAGAGGAGGGGTTTTTTGAGCAGCCCGAAACCGAGCCCCCCAAACCTACGGAGCCTCTTCCTCCGAGGGCCCCAGACGGCGATAAGCCACATGGGCTGGGAGGGTGGCTCAAGACGTTGTTCGGGGGTGCCTGATGTCTGATGAACTACTCCAGATTCTCCAGGTGGACCCCAGGCGAATCAAGAACGCAGTGCCCCTCCTGATGGAGTTCAAGATCAACCCGGAGACCGCACCTTTCCTGGTGTCCTCTACCACCAGCGTTCTGTGGGTACGGCGCCCCCATGCGGGGAGGGTCAGGGCCGCCATCCGAGATGTGGAGAAGGATGTTCTGTACCGGGAGATCGTGGAAGAGGTTTTCCACATGGGCACTGAGGCACAGTGGGGGAACGCTGTCCCTTTCACCCCTGCAGGTATCCTCCAAGGGGTTGAGCACCTTCGATTCTACAACATTACGGAAATCGAGATCCTCACCTCTGATGTTCTCCCCTGGGAACTTCCGGAGACGGTGGAGGATATCAGGGTTGAGAAGGTGCCCTGGATTCCTGATGGGATGGCCCTCATTGTACCTGTGGAGAGGGATTTTCTTGGTACTCTCTGGTTTTTGGATTCGGACAGGCTCTTGGCAGTGGTGCACAACAGCAGCCGTGCCCTGGTAGTTGCGTGGAATGGGGAATGAGGGCTTGGCTGCAGCACAATCTTGAGGCATCCCCTCTACCGGATGCCCTGGAGGGGTATCTTTTGGGGAGGGGGATCAAGAGCAGGGCGGTGACCGAATTGAAACTGCGGGAGTGGCATCCAGGGTCAGATCCCGCTCCTGATGAGAGGTTCTCCAAAAAATACGGGCCTCGCTGGCAGGTTTTCAAGGGGCACCTGGCAGTCCCTTTGTTCAGCCCCAGGGGTATGTTGATTGGGGTGGAGTTCCGCTGCTGGCAGGGGAAAAAGAACCTGTCCAGGTATCTGCTCCCAGAGGCTGCATGGAACCCGGTGTTCATCGGGATGCCCCGGGCAGTCCCCAAGATGTGGGCTGGGGGGGATGTTTGGATAGGGGAGGGTCTATTCGACATGGGGGCGATGGAGCACATCGTTCCGGAAACGGATGCGGTGCTGGCCTCCCTGCGTGCCAAGATGACCCAGAAGCATGTGGAGTTTCTGCAGCGGTTCGTGAAGGGTACCGTGCATATGGTCTATGACCGGGATGAGGCGGGTAGACGTGGCACCCTCGGATGGGTGGACGAGACAGGAAAGAGAAAATGGGGGGCTCTGGATGCTCTGAAAAGGGTAGGAGTCTCTTGTAGGGATGTCCCCTACAACGGTGGAAAGGATCCTGGAGAGGTCTGGGTACACTCCGGCACGGAGGGACTCAGGAGAGCCTTTGGCGGGATTTTCTGATTACGGGAGAGTCACCAACATGGAAATGTGGAAAGCCAGCAAGGAAATCGTGGATCAGGTCCAGGGTCTGATCAAGAAACACCACCCCGATCTGGCGATTGTCATGGACGAGATCGCAGTCATTTTCCGGGAGACGGCTGCCAAGCGTGGTGGTAGGGTCATCCTTGGGAAGACCAGCAAGGCAAGCCCTCTGATCGCCAACGGCATTTTGTCGGACGCCCCCTGGAAGTTCATCATCGAACTGCCCGCCGATGAGTGGGAAAAGCTCACCAGCAGGCAGAAGGAGGCCCTCCTGGATCGGCACCTCTGTGCGTGCCGTACTGAGGTGAATGACAAGACGGGGGAGACGAAGTACCTCCTGGCCTCCCCTGATGTCGCCTACTACTGGGATGAGATCGACCGCTGGGGCGACTGGTACCCCCGGGACGAAGAGGACAAGGACAAGCCCAATATCGTGAAGCTCCTCTCCGGGCAGGAAGAGGAAGAAGAAATCGAGGAAGAGGAAGCGTAGCGGTGGCTGCTACCCTCAAGCCTGGCTGGGTGCTGGGGGAGCCCCCCGTGGAGGGGGCTTACCCCACCTACTATTTCGACAATGGCAACGCTGACTTGGAATGGGTGATCCCCTCCCAGACAGAGGGCTACACCCTGGTTCCAGGTGGAGAGATTCCATGGCCTTTCGTGGAGGAATGGGCAAACGCCACGGATCTGGTCCGCCTCGGGTTCTACGACCTGGAAGATATCCCTTCCTAGAAGGGGTGATGATTGCTCCTTTGAGCCGCGAGTACCTGGAGCAGAAGGCAGGTTTGTGCCTCAGTATTGCCGAGGTGCTGCTCCTCGGGGCATCTGTCGAGGATCTACATGAACAGACCCTGGATCTGATGGACCTCCCGGAGAAGGCTCTGGAGAGAACCCTCCAGAGGATCGCAAATGAGCGTAAGCTGCAGGACGGTCAAGTGATCGAGGAGATCGGCTGATGTCTCTGGATACCAAGTACAGGCCTACCCGGTTTGATGAGGTCGTGGGGCAGGAAACCCACGTCCAGGTGCTCCGGCAGATCATCAAACAGGGCTCGGGGTTTCATCAGAGCTATGTGTTCTGTGGCTCTCATGGCAGTGGGAAGACCACTCTTGCCAGGATTTTGGCGAGGGCCCTCCTCTGTGAGAACCCCATAGACGGGAACCCTTGTGACAAATGCCCCTCTTGTCGGGAGATCCTGGAGACAGGATCCTCCGAGTGCTTTACGGAGTTTGATGCGGCCACGAACTCCGGCAAAGACGACATCAAGAAGCTGGTAGAGGCTGTCCAATACGACACTTTCTCGGGAAAGCAGCGGATATACCTGCTGGATGAGTCTCATCGGCTGTCCAAGAATGCCCTGGATGCCATGCTCAAGCCTATGGAGGACACCGTTCCTGGGAGTGGGAACAAGAGGCTGGTCTGCATCTTCTGCACAACGGAGCCTGAGAAGATGGTGGGGACCATTTTCTCCCGGTGTGCTCCGGCGTTCACCATCCGGAAAGTAACCCCCCAGAAAATCGGGGAGCGGCTGGCCTGGATCTGTGACCATGAGAAGATTGCCTATGACATGGACTCCCTGGTACTGATTGCGGAACTGACTGAAGTCCACATCCGGGATGCCATCAAAACTCTGGCGGGGGTGGCCACCCTGGGGTCCATCAACAGGGGGAATGTGCGGTCCTATCTGCGGTTGGACGCCCATGGGACGTACATCATGATGTTGTCCGCCCTGGGGAGGGACCTCCCCAAGGTTTTGGAGATGGCGGATGGTCTGACCCAGGTGGTGTCCCCCAGCACCTGCTACGCCAAGCTGGCGGAGCTTTCCATGCTGGCCTACAGGGTTTCTCTCGGCGTGGGGAAAGTGCCCTCCTACATGAATGTGGAGCATTTCAAGAAGTTGGGGGCATTCCACGGGGAACATCTGCTGGTGTTCTCCAAGATGTTTGCTTCCAGACCGGCCCATTCAACCAATCACATGCTGGCTTGCGATCTGGCGATGCTCCACCATCAGCGTTGTGGGACATGGACATCTACCCGGATGGGGCTCCCTCCTATGGGCTCTCCCCCAGCCCCGACTCCCAAAGCAGCCCCTGTGCCATCAGCACCCCCAGTTGCCCCTACTCAGGTGGCGGCGTCAAAAGATGAAACTCCTGCTCTAAATTCTGTTGCCGCACCCGCTGCGGTTCCAGATAATTCCGGTAAGGTAGATCCGGTAGTTTCTCCTGAGCCAAAAGAAAGGCCCTCCGGTGTAACTCCGGGTGGAATTTTCCTAGATCCAAGGGCAGTCAAGAAGAAGAATGGTGACCCAGCCCCCCAACAGAATGGGCTTCCCCCAATGGATGTTTCGGTTTTCCGAGACCTCCTGCATCGTCGTGTGGTTGAGCTGAGGGAACATGGTCAGCCACACCGACCAGCGGGACGAGCAGACCTGGGTAATTCTGGAGCTTACCCGTTCCGGTGAGATCAAGGTTGGGGAGGGGGGTATCGAGGCAGTATTGCGGGAGGCTCTTGGGCCAGAGATCCCGATCTTTGTGCCTGCCACGATATACAAGAAGGGGAACAGAACCGTAGCCGTCCAGCTGATGGAGGGCTATGTTTTTGTGGGGACGGGACTCGCAGAAACTGCTTATTTCCATTTGGAGTACAGCAGCCCTTACATACGCCGGGTGCTTACTACGCAAGACCCCCATGGAATGAGGGTTCTGAGTGTCATCCCGAACCAGAGTGTCCGGGAGATGCGGGAGCGCCTTGGGCAGCAGATAGCAACCGACATCAAAGAAGGTATGCACGTAAGCATTACGGAAGGTGTATACTCGTTTTTGGATGGTGATGTCCTTGAGGTGGACGAAGAAAACGCCCACATCAGGATCGTTCTTCGGTCCCTGGATCTGATCGTCCAGATTCCACGGATTTTCCTGACACCGGAGGAGCCCCATGAGTCGTAATTGGTGGTCAGGTCACAAGGTCATCGACCCCTCCGAAATGGAGTCCCGTTTCTCCAATGAGGATGGGATGGCATTCCTGGACGCTGTGGTAAATGACGAGATGTCCAAGGAGAATCAGGCACTCCTGGATCGTGTGCGTGCCGTCCTGGATCTCCTGCCCCCAAGGGAGGCGGATTTCATCGACCTCTACTACTTCAAACGCCTGAAACAGACGGACATAGCCACTATTTTCAGGGTTTCCCAGCCCACGGTTTGCTATCGGCTGCAACGTGCGGCCTGCAGGATCAGGTTTCTCCTGTCCCTGCCCGAAGTTGAGGAGGCAGACATCCTTCGGGTTGTGCAAGAGAATCTCGATGATTCTCTGGATGTGAGCATTATGACCCTCATGTACCAGACCACCTGCCAGTCCGAGGTAGCTAAACGTCTGGATGTCAGCCAGGGGCTGGTGCGTCACCGCTTTATACGCTCCATCGCTCGATTGTCCAGGATCGAGGGGCTGTTGCCCTATGTGGAAATGTACCGAGCAATCGCCACCAACCTGAACATCCTCCGGGAAGTGCAGCGCCCCTCTACGTGGGGGTCCCAGGTGACCCGGGCCATAGGCTAGCTCCCCGGTACTCTGCCTATTCTCTTCGGGGGACAGAGTCTGTGAGGAGAGCATGGCAGAAAAATCCCCCCCTGTGACATCAGAAAACCGCATCGTGATGGCCAAGGTCATTGCGGCCCGGTGGCTGTCTGCCCGGGTGCATCCCGAATATCGGGTGACGGTTTACTACGGAGCCCGTGAGATCAAAGGGATCCCCAACCTGCTTCACAGTTTCCGTGACGGGAAAATTCACATGGGCTCCGCCCAGCCCGTGTCTGACCTTGGCATCGAGGAGGGGTTTGACTCCATCACCATGTGGTCTGCCAACAGGGAAGGGCTGATTGGGCTCAAGGACTGGTTCGAGTCCCGTGGCTTTGAGACAACAGGGGTTTGGTAGATGGCTGGAACTCGTCTGGGCCTGGAAGCCACTTACCGATCCCCGTCAACGGGGTCGGCCTACTACACCTTCGTCATCTCCGCTGACCAGGAAGGGAATGTCTCTGTCAGGGATGTGTGCGGCCCCTATGGGCTGATCACCAATTCCCTCACGGAACTCCCCTCCTCGGTGGTTGCGGATATCACGTTGGCCATCACCGCTGTGGAGAACATCTTGGCTGGCATCTCCTCTACCAGTGGCAGTGTAGTGTTCACGGCGGAGACATCCAAGACCGTGACCTTCACCTCCGCCATGTCGGACACGAACTACCGTGTCTACACGAACACCGCTGCTTTCGTCCCTGTGAAGATCACCACCAAGCTCGTCACAGGATTCACCATCGAGATCGGGGTCAGTTTTACCGGCACCGTCTACTACGACGTGATCGTGTAGAGGGCACACCATGCCACAGTCTCCCTTCCTAGTAGATGCCCTCCAGGTTGAGCCCGGTTCTGGTGACACCCTCACCATCAGCCGGGATGCCACGGCGGGGGCTCTCAAGTTCATCGATGCCATCCTGACATCGGGGGTGCTCCTCCCCAGCCTGGTAGGGCTACGGAACGTCACGGGGGTCTACATTGTGGGATCAGCGGGGGACGGTGCTCCCTATACGGCAATCCAGGATGCCCTTGATGCTGTCCCCACCACTGCCAGCATAGACAACCCCGCTCTGGTCCTGGTGTTCTCCGGTGTTTTCACCGAGAACCTCACCATCCAGAAGGATGGGGTCGTCATCCTGGGCCTGGGGTATGTGAAAATCACCCCGGACAACGTGGCAGCACCCACCATCACCATTTCGACCGCGGTAACCACGACCCCCAACTACACGGTGCTGAAGAACCTCGTCGTGGAGCACACAGAGGATGGGATGGTCTGCATCTCCATCTCCGGCGGGGCAAGTTCCGAAGTGGGTTCCCAGGGTATCTACATCGAGGATTGCACCCTGATGGCTTCCGGTGTGGGCACCTATCAGGTCGATGCCGACACGGTGAACAATGTCTATGTCCGTGGGGGCACCTGGGCGGGTTCCAGTTCGACCGCCGTTTGCCAGGCTGCCAACTGCGCCCTGCTCTATGTCTCCAACGTGGATGAGACACAGAATTTCCAGGTCAGTTACGACACCACGGCTGCCAGGCCTTTGACCGTTACCTCCGCGTATCGGTTGTGGGATCTGGGCTCAGCTCTCAACGTGCTCTCAAACCTGGAGGGGGCCGGTAGCCTGACCCTCGATAACTGCCCCCTGATGGGGACGGTGACTCAGGGAGGGGATCAGACCCTGGCTGTCAATTTCAGCAGGGTCGGGGCCCTGACCCTGGACGACACCACCGCCGGAACCCTCGTGGGTACTACACGGGGGGTTGCCGCGGGTAACGGAACCCTTCAGGAGCAGTCCTACACGGGCTCTGTGGTGTTCGCCGCTGAAGGCATGGCAGGCAAAACCGTCACCTTTGAGGTGGAGCAGCCTGATGCGGAGTACGCCGTGTACCTGGACTGGACGGGTACCGAGACGATGCGGGTGTCCTCCAAGGCCACGGCATCCTTCGTCATCACCACTTCGGGCAACATTACGGGCACGGTTTACTACACCGTGAACCGGGGAATCTGACCATGAACTTTCGTTCCAAAATCATCCGTCTGGCTGCCAGCAACCCCGGGATGAGGCCCCATCTTCTCCCCCTGGTGAAATGGGCTATGGAGTTTCCCACGGAGGAAGCATTCAAAAAATACATGAAGGACCATCCGGGGGCAGATCCGAAGAATCACTCTGTCACCAAGCCCGCGGAATCTAAAGGGGAGGGAAAAGGCAAACGGAACATTCCAGACCATCTGTCTGAGAAGGACAGGGCTGTTCGAACCAAGACCACCAAGGCGATCAAGGATTTCCTCAAGAAAAACCAGGGCATCCTTCCCCCAAAAGGAGAGGGCAAGACCTGGGGTTTCTCTGACAATTACTATGGCCCTGTAGCAAACCTCTGGATCAAAATGGACCCGTCTACGGACGAGGATGGGGATGGGGAGGACAAACGAACCATTCAGAGGATAAGGGACAACCTGAATAACGAACAGGGAACTGCGGCCAGGACCTTTTGGAACCCTGAAGCCCATACCTGGGTGGTAGAGGTGGAGGATCAGGGGCAATTTGACCCCGAACCTGAAACTGAGGCTCAAGGGGGTGGGGACAAGAAACCCGCACCAAAGTCAGAATCCAAGCCTGGTTCAAGAGAGAAAAAATACCATCCTCGTGCAGAGGAGATCATGGACAAGTATGGTCTGACCGATGCTGATGCTGATCTAATCCTCAAGGTCAAAAAAGATGTGGGGGCCAAAATCCCCAGTCGTGACAAGCATGACCCCAATACCTATCTCTACGATAAGATGGTGGGGCAGACTGCTGCGGGCCAGGCTGGGGCTGCCATGAGGGCAAGATTGTTGTCCTTGAAAAAAGGTATGGGTATGCGGGAATTGTATACCTACATAGACAGGCCTCCCAAAAAGGCTTCAGCGGATACAGGAGCGATGGTGTTTGACCCCACTGAGGCAATTTCCGAATTTCTGGCACAAGTCCACAATGTCGCGGAAGACCTAGGCGTGGCATGGGAGGATGGGTACAAGGGTAGCCTCAATTGGGTGGTGCTCACTGGCGAAGACGAGCGCGTGGAACGTGTGGGCGACTATCTACAGGAGCATGGTTTCCGGGTAAAAACCCATACTAATATCCCTATTGGCCGTGACAGGTGGGGGGCTCCTGATAGTTCCATGCTTAGGTTGTCGCTGGAAGCCGTGGATTCCCAGATTCTCAGGTCCCGTGATGTAGCCCATTTGGTAGAGGACATGACGGCAGACACTTACCGTGATGGTGATTTCCGTGTGCGGCTCGGAGCTTACAGCGGGAACCCTGATGGTAAACCCATCTACGACCACGAGATCGACCATGGATACGGTCAGCCTCTTGCTGGGGGCACGGACGTAATGCGTCGGCTTCAGAATCAGTACCGGAAAGAGCAGGGGCTGCCAGAGCGTCCTTCCAACCCCGAGATCCCGAAGATGGCTGCCCGTGTTGCCATGCGGCACATCAAGAACATCAGGCAGTAGGAGAACACCATGCCCAACGACAACGAGGATTTCCTCAGCCAGATCATCTTTGCCAGTGACACCAAGGCCGGTGGGCTGGGAGACATCCACATCCCGAGTGCTGTGGAGACACAGATGCGGGGGAGGGAGATCGGTACAGGGTACTTTGAGTCCATGCAGGGTCTGACCCAGGCAGGGGCAGCAAAGAACGCTCTGCGGCTCCCTGTGGCGTCTGGAACCCGGGTGCGGTTCAAGGCCAACACCGGCTCTCTTTTGACCTACGAGAACCCTCCTGACCCGAATGCTGAGGGGGAGGTTGTCTCTGTCCACTCCGCCTCCGGGAACATCACCGCACACAACGATTTCGTGTTTGTGAAGTGGGATGACAAGAGGTTCCTCCCCATCCATGCAGAGCATCTGGAGCGGGTGGTGGGGCATACCCGGCAGGGGAGCCCCAACAAGATCCGGGTAGCCAGCCTTGGGGACCTGGGGGATTTCCTTAAACTGGGAGAGGACACCCTGGTGCACCGGGCGACCAAGGATCTGTGGTCACTGAAAGAGGACGGGGAGGGGTTCGTCATCGAGCGGCTGTTTGATACTCAGGGTGATCCCCTCAAAGTGTAGCTTGCGTGGATCGTCGTTATCCCGGCTATAGGAACTTTCCTGTAGGAACTAGGAGAGCCCCTATGGTTACAAAACCCCTTGCAACTCGCGTAGCGGCCCGGCATCTGGAAGCCCGAGAGAAGCCCCTGGCCCGGATCAAGTCCGCTGGTGAGGTTCGTTTCATCAAAGATAGGGGCGGGGATACCAACGAGTGGGGGTGGGGAACCCCAGGCCCCTCCGAGCGGGACATCGATGATGAATTCCTGTTCAATGCTAAATATCTCAA
>Ga0265595_1002581_pt1 | contig 12069 bp, 10 predicted proteins | sample saktaG_15_FD_190148 | JGI IMG/M metagenome (GOLD analysis project Ga0265595, IMG submission 190148) | Saline water microbial communities from Sakinaw Lake, British Columbia, Canada - sak_2013_06_06_50m | ecosystem: Environmental > Aquatic > Non-marine Saline and Alkaline > Saline ... | reverse complement strand
GCCCGAGTTGGTCGAGGCGGCGGTTCTTCAGGAGGTCCAGGGCAAGCTGCCATTTTCGGCCACATCGGCGGAGATACGCCACATCGTGGCCGGGGAAGTCGCCGGCGAGGGCGACGCTCGCCAGGAGGTCATCGTTGTGGCCGCGGCGCGGGAGACGGTAATGGCCTGCCTGGCCATGGCTCGCAAGGCCGGGCTGGACGTCTCGGGCGTGAACATCGAAAGCTTCGCCATCGTGGAGTGTTTCGCCCGGCTGTTCAGGCGTACGTCGGACGCTGCCCGCGCGATCCTGTACTTGGACATCGGCCAGTCGAGCACTCAGGCGGTGCTTGCTCACGGCAATCGCATCGTCTTTGCGCGGAACCTGATGGTCGCCGGGCGCCAGTTGGACGCCGCCCTGGCCGAGGGGCTCAAGATCAGCCCCCAGCAGGCCTGGCAGCTTCGCCGCGACCAGGCCGCGGGCAAGGAAACGCAGGTCTCACCCGAGCAGATCAACCAGCACTTGGGAGGCGTTCTGGACGATCTGACCGACGAACTTACGCAATGTCTTCGGTATTACGAGTCGGTCTTCCGCAACCAGGGCGTCGAGCGGGCGATTTTTCTTGGCGGCCAGGCCATGGACAAGCGGCTCTGCCAGCTCATCGCCCAGCGGCTTAACGTGCCGGCCCAGATCGGCGATCCGCTGGTTCGCATCGGCAACGCCGCCAACTCCTCCGGATCGGATTTGGGCATTGACCGCCGCGAACCCCAACCCCGCTGGGCCGTGGCCGTGGGACTCAGCCTTGGCAGCGGACAGGCCGCATGAGGACAAGCAGAAATGAGCACAATAAACCTTCTTCCTGACGACTATCTCCAACGCCGGCGCCAGCACCGCGGCAACATGATCTGCGCGGTGCTGTTCGGCGTGGTCATCATTTCCATCTGCGGCGCGGCCGTCGTCAGCGAGCAAAGCACCCGCCGGACCAGGCAAGTCTGCGATCGCATGAGCGCCTCCTACGCGGACGCCGCCAAGCTCATCGACGAGGTCCACCAGCTCGAGAAGCAAAAGGCCAACATGCTCGACAAGGCCAAGCGTTCAGCCTCCCTCATGGAACGCATGCCCCGAAGCTATCTGCTGGCCATGCTGACCAACGCGCTGCCGGATGGCGCGAGCCTCAAATCCGTTCGGATGGCGATTCAGGTGGTTGGCGAAGCCGAAACCGGCAAGGTCAAGACCAAGGCCGCGGCAGTGAAGGCCTCGGCCGCACCAAAGGCGCCTCAACTGGCGGTGACGCTCAGCATTACCGGAAAAGCGGCCACTGACGTCCAGGTGGCCCGTTTCATCGCCCGCCTGGCCGCTCACCCGCTGACGCAAGTCGTCGACCTGTCCTACAGCAAGGAATCCAGGGATCCGCAGGACAAGGGCACGCGCGAGTTCCAATTGTCCGTCATTCTCAAGCCGGATGCCGACGTGCTCGACGCCATCCGCGACGAGCAGCCAAATGAGGCGCCAGGCAAAGCATCCGCCGAACTGTCCATGGGAGAGAGCCGATGACCATCGACCGAAGCGAATTGGCGCGACAGGGCGCCTTCACCCTGATGCTGCTGGGAATCGTGTTCGGCGCGTGGTACTTCCTGTTCCTCCCGCGAGGCCTGGAAGACCGGCAGATGCGGCTTGCCATCGCCGCCAAGCAGCGCCAGCTTCAGAAGATCAACCGCGCCACGGCCACCATCGGCAACCTCAAGGACGAGATCGCCAACCTTGACAAGGCCATCCAGTTCTTCCAGTCCAAGCTGCCCAGCGAGAAGGAGATGGACAAGGTCCTCGAGGAGGTCTGGCGGCTGGCGGAGGCAAATGACCTGGCCACAAAGGGCATTTACGCGACGAAGTCCAACGGGGTCAGCCTGTTCGTGCCGGCCGGGGCGACGCAGATCGAGCAGCCCATCAAGATGGAATTCGAGGGCGACTTTATGGGCTTCTACAGCTTCCTGCTGGCCCTGGAGGCCCAGCCGCGAATCATGCGAATCCGCGAGATAAAGCTCGAACCGGAAAACGGCGGCACTGAAGTTAAGAAGGGCCTTATCAAGGCCTCTTTGATGATGTCGATTTTCTTCGAGAACCAGACCAACCGAAAGAGCGAAACGTGATGATGGAACCAATACCCAAACCAGCAGGGCCGCCAGCGCAGGGCCCGGCGATGTCCGCGGAACTCCAGCCGTGCCAAGTCCAAGCGCCGGTTGCCCGCAAGCCGAAACGCAGCGGGTTCCTGACGCGAGGCAGCCTGGTTCTGCTGGGCGTCTACGCCACGGGCTTCGCGGCTTTGTACGTCCTTGGCCATAGCGGCGGGCCTAAGGCAGCCAAGGGCGAGCAGAACCTGGTCTACGCCAAGGTTGACGCCGCCCTGAACCTGATGGAGGCCCAGCCGGGCGCCGGCGAACTCAATAAGCGAACCGACGCCAAGGCTATCGTGGAGGAGTTCTACACGGCCGCCAGGCAGAGGCAGGTCGACCGTGGTCGCCTCGCGCGCAATCCTTTCGTTTTCAAGGATAAGGCGCCCGAGGCCGCGCCCGTTGTGGTGCCCAAGGAAGTCGATCCCAAGGACAGCGTGCCGGCCGAACTCAAGGCGGCGATGGCGGCGGTCAAGACGCTCAAGCTGCAATCGGTGCTTGTAGGCAAATGCCCGGCGGCGCTGGTCTCCAACAACCTGGTCACCAACGGCCAGAACATCAAGGGATGGACCGTCACGCGGATAAGCCCGCGCGAGGTGGAGTTGACGTGGAAGGACCAGAAGCATGTCCTTGAGTTGCCCAAGTAGCCCGGTTGCAGCCGGCCTGGTGCGAGTACTGGAGATCTGGAGGTAATTTTGTCGCTGTTGACCAAAAACCCGTCGAAGCAGCCGGTCGAGGCATCGGGCTCGCGAGCGGATCCGGCCGAGTTCGACGTCCTATGGCGGCCGGCGGACCCCAGCATCGCCCGTCACGGCCCGGAACGCCTGCTGGTGGAAACCGGGCAGGTAACGGCCGAGCAGATCGAGCAGGCGGAGTTGCACCGCGCGGACAACCCGCGTATGAGCGTCCTGGATATCCTGGTCCAGGCCAAGGCCATCGACTCCACGCAGGCCCTCCAGGCGGTGGCAATGTACTTCAAGCTGCCGTTCCTGCGCGTCGTGGCGGCCGACGTGGACCAGCGTGTCTTCGGGCTCCTGCCGGTGTCGTACTGCAAGGCCAAGATGGTCCTGCCTATCCAAAAGGCCGAGCACGGCATCGTGGTGGCCCTGACGGACCCGGCGGACATATTCCTGATAGACGACATAAAGAGGCGGATCGACGGGCAGATCAAGCTCGCCGTGGCGCCTCCGGGGGACATACGGCGAGTAATCGAGGACCTTTCAGCCGACCCCAATGATCAGGTCGACGAGATCATCAAGGGCATCTCGGAGGACACCGTCGAGGTCGTCGATTCGCCCAACGAGGACGTCGCAAACCTGGAAATGCTGGCCGGCGAGAGCCCGGTCATCCGGTACGTGAACTTCCTGATTTCTTTGGCAGTCAGAGAAGGCGCCAGCGACATACACATCGAGCCTGGTGAGGTGCGGCTGCGAATTCGAACCCGCATAGACGGCGTGCTGTTTGACCAGACCGCTCCGCCGGCCAGGATGCATTCAGCCATCATCTCCCGCCTGAAGATCATGGCCAACCTTGACATTTCCGAGCGTCGCCTGCCCCAGGACGGCAGAATCCGGGCGACGGTTCACGGCCGGACCGTGGACCTTCGCGTCAGCATCCTGCCGGTCATCCACGGCGAGAAGTGCGTCATAAGAATCCTCGATCCCAGAAGCACGCAGGTGGGCCTGGCCAACCTCGGCTTCCTGCCCGAGACGCTCAAGGCATTCAAGGAGCAGATTCTCCAGCCCCACGGCATAGTCCTGGTCACCGGCCCGACCGGCAGCGGCAAGAGCACGACGCTCTATTCCGGCCTGCGGATCATGGACGGCGAGACCCAGAACATCTCCACGGTCGAGGACCCCGTCGAGTACGAACTGGACTTCTGCAACCAGGTTAACGTCCACGAGGCGATCGGCATGACGTTCGCCGCCGCGCTGCGGAGCCTGCTGCGGCAGGACCCGGACGTGATCATGGTTGGCGAGATCCGCGACCAGGAGACCGCCCGCATAGCGATCCAGGCCGCGCTTACCGGGCACCTGGTGCTCAGCACGCTTCACACCAACGACGCGCCGTCGAGCGTGACTCGCCTGATGAACATCGGCGTCGAGCCGTTTCTCATCAGCGCGTCGGTCAACGGGATACTCGCCCAGAGGCTGGTCCGGCGGATCTGCTCGGAGTGCAAGGAGCCGATGACGGACGTGCCCGACAGCCTGGCGCAGTACCTGCGAAAAAACGGCTCGGACCCCGCCCAGCTCTTCCACGGGCGAGGCTGCGACAAGTGCCGCAACACCGGCTACCGCAGCCGGGTCGGAATATACGAGTTCCTGCTCGTCGACAACGACCTGCGACGGATCATCTCGACGGGTCCGACGCTCAACGAACTTCGAGACGCCGCCCGCGCCGCCGGTATGCGAACCCTGCGCGAGGACGGGCTTGTAAAAGTCAGCCAGGGGCTGACAACGGTCGAAGAGGTAATGCGGGTCACCGAGGCATAACTGGAGATAACTGGAAAATGGGCTACCTGGAACAGATTCTGACAACCGCGTATGAGGCCGGAGCAAGCGACATACACCTGGTTCCCGGGCTGGAGCCTCAGTTCCGCATCCACACGGTCCTCAAGGCCGCGCCAGGTTTCGATACCATCGGGCGCGACGTGACCGAGCAGTTCCTGAAGGACATGATCACGGCCGACAGGCTGGATGTCTTCAGGGAAAAACGCGACGTGGACTTCTCGTTCGAGGTATCCGGCGTGGCGCGGTTCCGCGTTAACGCTCACTATGAGAAAAACGACATCGCCATCGCCTTTCGCGCTATCGCCGACACCGTGCCCGAGCTAAAGACGCTGAACCTGCCGCCCATCGTGGCGACCTTCTGCGACCTGCCGCGAGGGCTTGTGCTGGTGACCGGGCCGACCGGCAGCGGAAAGAGCACCACCCTGGCGTCGATGATCGACTCCATGAACCGCCGGTACCAGCACCACATCATCACGCTGGAAGACCCCGTGGAGTACTTCTTCACGTCCAACCACTGCGTGATCGAGCAGCGAGAGCTTGGCACCGACGTGCCGACCTTCGCCAGCGGGCTGAGGCACGCCCTGCGACAGGACCCTGACATCATCTTCGTCGGCGAAATGCGCGACCTCGACACTATCTCCGCCGCCGTCACCGCCGCCGAGACCGGGCACCTCGTGCTCAGCACGCTTCACACGCAGAACGCCCACCAGACCATCGAGCGCATCATCGACGCATACCCCCCGGCCCAGCAGAACCAGATCCGCGCTATGCTCTCGAACACGCTCCAGGCGGTCGTCAGCATGACCCTCTTGAAACGCCAGGACATGCCCGGCATGGTTCCAGCCTGCGAGATCATGGTCTGCAACCCCGCGGTCCGCAATTGCATCCGCGAGAACCGCATCCACGAGATACCCAACATCATTGAGACCAATCGCCAGCGCGGAATGTGTACGCTGGACGACTCGATAAAGAACCTCTACCTCAACGGCGCGATAAGTTGGGAGGACGCCATCGCCAAGGCGGCCCGGCCCGAGGCGCTGCACAGGGCCCTGAGCGCATGACAGGCTCGGCGGAAATGGAGATAAAGATCAATGCCCGGCTACAAGTACGAGGTAAAGACCCCCACGGGACAGGTGGTGGCGGGAATGGTGCAGGCCCAGAGCCTTCTGGACGCCACGGCGATCGTCCGCGCCCAGGGCGGCATCCTGGTCAACATAGCCCCCCTCGCCGGAGGCGTCGCCGGGGCGATGGACCGCATGCGAACCGTGAGCTTCGAGATGGGCCCCAGCCTGAGGGACGTGATGGCCTTCACCAACCAGTTGTCGGTGATGATCAAGGCCGGCATCAACATCCGCAACGCCATCAGCGGCATAGGCGACGGCGTGAAGAACACCAAGTTCCGCGCCATAATCCACCAGGTAAAGGCTGACGTCGAGGCCGGCCAGCCGTTCTCCGAGGCCCTCGCCAGGCACCCGAAGGTCTTCAGCCCGCTGTACGTCAACATGGTCCGCGCGTCGGAAATGTCCGGCGACCTCGGGCGGATGCTCCAACGCCTGGCCCAGTTCCTCGACCAGCAGGCCGACACGCGACGAATGGTGATCGGCGCGATGATCTACCCGTGCATCATCGGCGTGATGGCCGTGGTTACCACCATCGTGCTGCTGACCTTCGTTCTGCCAAAACTCATGCCCTTGTTCAAGGGCAAGGAAAAATACCTGCCCGGCGTGACCATCTTCGTCATGGGCTGCAGCAACTTCCTCGTCGGGTTCTGGTGGGTGCTGCTGATCATCCTGGCGGCGCTGATCACCGGCTTCATCATATTCAAGCGCACGGACTTCGGCCGACGGGCATTGGACACCTTCAAGCTCAAGGTTCCCCTGATGGGCAAGATGTTCCGGGCAGTCTACATCTCCAACGGCCTGAGCACCCTCGGCGAGCTGGTTTCGGCCGGCGTGCCAATGCTCGAAACGCTCAACATCACCTCAGACGTCGTCGGGAACACCCTGCACAAGGAGCTTTGGCGAAAGGTATACGAATCGGTCAAGCAGGGCGGAAAAATCGTCGAGCCACTAAAGAACCAGACGCTGCTGCCCTCGAATGTCGTGCAGATGGTCTCGGCAGGCGAAGAGTCCGGCAACCTCGGAAACGTCCTACAGGACGTCGCGGAGTTCTACGGCCGGGAACTCAAGGCGACCATCAAGGCCGTCACGGGCATGATCGAACCGGTGATGATGATCGTCATGGGCGCCGTCGTCGGCGTGATCGTCTCCAGCGTGCTGCTGCCTATCTTCAAGCTCTCGACGATCATGACCAAGCATTGACAGGCGGAGGGCGAGAGAGGAAGTGCCATGAAAATTACGACAGCAAGGCCCGGCCGCGGAGGCTTCACGCTCATTGAAGTCGTGGTTGCAACCGTCCTGGTGGGCCTGGCGCTGACGGCAATGATGATCTCGGTGAGGTCTAACACCCGCGTCAACGACGCCGGCACGAAACTCACGCAGGCAACGTTCCTTGCCCAGGAAATCCGCGAGTGGACGCTGACGCTGCCGTTTCGCGACCAGGACGTCGGCGACCGCGACAACCCGCCTGGGTCCGACGGGTCCAACCCGCAGGTATGGGTGGACGACCTGGACGACCTGATGAACGTCACCTACTGCCCGCCGCGTGACGGCCAGGGCTACGCCATTGCCCCCCTGCCCGCCTGGAGCCAGACCATCACCATGACTTGGCGAGACCCCAACAACCTGAGCCAAACCGTCACGAATGGGACAAGCGACATCATCTACGTCAACGTGGACGTCAAGCACCAAAACATGCTAATCGTCAGCAGCGGCTGGCTGGTGACCAAGAAGCCGGGGGAGTACTAATCGCAAACGGAAAGCCGCCGCCATGAACATAAACCAACAATATCAACTTCGCGGCCTCGCCGGCAGAGGCGGCTTTACGATCTTGGAGCTGCTTGTATCCCTGCTGCTGGCGTCGATGCTGTTGACGGCAATCGCACTTGCCACGCGGGCCTCGATGGACTCCTACGAGCAGAACCGCAACGCCGCGGCTGTCAACCAGGCCTCCCGTTCGCTGGCGATGCGAATGCAGCGAGAACTGCGACAGGCCGAGGCCGTCGATTACACCGCCGGATCGTCCAAGGTCGTCATCACCCCCCCCACCAACGCTTCGGGGTTGCAGAATATCACATACACCTACGACTCGACCAACAAGACGCTCACGTACAGCCTGGGCTACACCGACACCGGCAAGAACACCACCGAGACGCTCTTCGACTCGGCCAGCGAGGTCCAACTGTCGGGCTTTTTCGTCACGTACAAGACCGTGCAGAACCAGGGCCTCTTGTGTACCCAGCGGGTGATATGCACGACGTACTTCACAATCGACGGACAGACCAGCCCGCTAGTCTTCACCGCCTCCCCACGCCGAAACCAGACGTATTGATTGAACCACCTGGGAACGCCAATCTCCCGATGGCGCCGGTTGGCAAAAAAAGCCGCTCAGCAAAGCGCCGATCTCGCCGGAACGGCACCCTCACCCGGCCCTTCAGGCCACCCTCCCCCTCGAGGGGCAGGGATTCAGAAGAAGCCTCCGCCCTGCCAAAACCCCTCCCCCTTGAGGGGGAGGGTGGCCCTTCAGGGCCGGTGGGGGTGACTCGGCTATCCCGACCCGGCCATCCCGACCCGGCCGAACATTCCTTTTATTGACCCGCCAAGCACCGTATAATGCCCCGTCGCGTGAATGCAATGGAGAGTCCCGAACGCCTAACTCTATCAGGAGTCGATGAAATGTCTCTTACACGAATACTGTCGGCCGGGCTGTTGGCGGGCCTTCTGCTTGCGGCCATGCCGCTTCCGGCAAAGGCTCAGCCTGAAACCAAACCCGCCGCCGCGCCCGCGGATGCGAACATCCCGCCGAGCGCCATAGCCGAACTGGAGCAGACATTCCGGCCAAAGCAGCAGCCAACCAGCCGCGAAGAAGCCATCGCCATGCAGGCCGCGCAGATGCTGGAGGTGATCAAGTTCGGCGAGGGCCTCGAGGCCAAGTACCCCAAGTCGCCGAACCTTTACGAGGTTCAGCGGCGGATGCTGGTCGCGGCCGACTTCATCGTCAGATACCAGCCCAAGGCCGACGCCAAGGCTCAGCGCCAGGATATCTCCAAGCGAATCCTCGCCTCCAGTGCGCCAGCCGAGGCAAAGGTCACGCCGGACTACTTCGTGACACTCGATAAGCTCGCCCCAGCCAGCGGAGAGATCGCCAAGGACGCCCAACAGCAGATTCAGGCATTCGCCGACCGCTACGCCAAGACCGACGCGGCGGCATTGTCGCTGGTCCGGGCCTCCCAGCTCGCACAGAAGGCCAAGCTCAACGCCCTTGAGGCCAAGCTGCTGGACAAGCTGGAGAAGGACTACTCCCAGGACCCGCAAATCCAAAGTTATCTCAAGCAGATAGGGCGCGGGACCAAGTACGTGGGAAAGAAGTTCCAGGCCGACCTTACGCTCACCGACGGCAAGAAGCTCAGCCTGCCGGATGACCTGCTGGGCAAGGTCGTGGTGATCGACTTCTGGGCCACCTGGTGCGGGCCATGCATCAAGTCGCTTCCGCACATGAAGACGGTCTACAAGCAGTACAAGGACAAGGGCGTTGCCTTCGTGGGCGTCAGCCTCGACAAGCCGGACCAGAAACAGCACCTCATCGACTTCGTAAAGAAGAACGAGATGCCCTGGCCGCAGTCCTATAGCGGCAAGTTCTGGCAGGACCCGACGGCCCGGCAATACGGCGTCGAAGGCATCCCCAGCATGTGGGTGATCGGCAAGGACGGGAAGGTCTTCTCCGACAACGCCCGCGCGGACCTCGAGGGCACGCTCGACAAGGCCCTGGCAGAAAAGGCCCCGGCGACAAAATAACGCCCTCACGCCGAGGTCGCTCGCGGAGCCGGCGACGTACCTTGGAGTGTCCCGGCGCGCCGGGATTAAGGCCCGCGAAGCGGGGCGCCACGCCGCTTTGGCTTTACCGTTCGATGTGGAGTGGTGTTGGACACGCGCCAAGGCGCCACACAGTGCGAAAACGCGAGCCTTAAACTCCACGATAACGTGAAGCCCCTTGAACTCGGCGAGAGCAGCAACAACGCGAAGCCCTTGGAGTGCGGCGTTAAGGCCCGCGAAGCGGGCCGCCACGCCGCTTTGGCTTTACCGTTCGATGTGGAGTGGCGCTGGACGTTGCGAAACGACGAAACGACATGCCGCTACAAATGGATTGCCGACATATCGCCGCATGGGGTAGTCTGTTGCCTCATGGCCAGCCAAGACCAACCTCCGATACCGTCGAGTCCGGCCCCGAGCCCTATTGGCCCTATTGAAAAACCGCCGCCCTGGCCGCACGCGCCGACCCACAAGTTATCCGCAGCCGGGACCTACTTTGTGACCGCGGGAACTTATCTGAAGCTGCACCATTTTCGCGCGAGGGAACGCCTGGCCGTCCTGCATCGCGGGCTGCTGACGGTTGCCGAGGACTTTGGCTGGTCACTGGAGGCGTGGGCTATCTTCTCGAATCACTATCATTTCGTGGCGCATTCGCCGCCCGCGAAGGACAGTGCCGAAAGCCTTTCGCAGATGCTCGGCGTGCTGCACAAGAAGACCTCCAAGTGGATCAACGGGCTTGATCGCACACCGGGTCGAAAGGTATGGCATAACTTCCGCGAGACCCGGCTGACCCACACAAAGTCGTACCTGGCCCGGTTGAACTACACTCACCAGAACCCGGTGAAGCACGGCCTGGTCAGGGTAGCCAGCCACTATCGCTGGTGCTCGGCCGGGTGGCTCGAAGAGAACGCCACGCCGGCGCAGGTGAAGACGATCTACAGCTTTCGATTTGATCGGCTGAAGGTATACGACGATTTTGACGTGGAGGGAGAGTAGAAGTAACAGGCGCATTTGTCGCGGTCGAAGGCGGAACACGACGAGCGGCATTCCGCACGGGGCGGTAAAGCCAAAGCGGCGTGGCGGCCCGGCAAGCCGGGCCTTAACGCCGCACTCCAAGGGCTCCGCACCATCGGCGCGTCTTGCGCAATCCCTTCCGCCAGCGCAGGATATTGGCCACGCGGGAGGTTATCTATGCCGCGTGATCGACAGGACTCCAACACGCCCTCACCGCCGTGAGATCAGGATTTGATTAGTAGGTGGCACCAGATTCCGCCCGGATTCAGGATTGGGACTGTCCCCGGGAATCGCAACCCGGACGGAATTTTCTGGAGGAACAAGCCGTTTGATTGTCGAATCCCGTCCTTGCTCCAGGCGGGTTCAGGTGTCATACTGTCTCTAACCGGCTCGGGGATGGTCTCCGGGCTTCAACGAACAAACCCGCGAAACGGACCGAACGGATGCGCCAGGTGGTAAACAGGCCGGACGCGGAGCGCCAAGCGAGCGTCGAACGCTCCCCTTCTCCCCAAACCCCTCACCTCCGGATAACCCACGCACATACACGCGGAGTCACATTCCCTATCAGCAATTTGGGAATAGCTGGGTTCGCTACTCAGCGTTTGGTCACTATGCTGGACTGGTGCGACCTTGCGCATTGCCTTAGTGTCGTGAAGCAATCAGTGAAGAAGTTTGTTACGGGAGCGACGCTTGCCGCACTTCCTCCAAGACTCATTAAGGCCGTTCAGCACGGAGATGCCGCCTGATGCCAACGGCACCATCAAATGTAGAACCGCGACCATTGGTAGAACGGCTGGCGGGCTATGGCTGCACGGACATCGTCCGCCTCGACGGAAGGCTCTCCACACCGGAGCAGCTCGACTATCTTGACCTGCTTCCCAAGCAAAGCAATCACAAGCCGTTGGTCACTGCTGTCGCCGAACATCAAGGCACAGCGCTGCTTTACATTGTGGATGCGTGTGGAGACTCAAAACTCGATGACGCCAAGCTTGCAGATGTGCGGCGAACACTGGCGAACCGTAGTGACCCCGCGTGGCTTGGCGTTGTGCGGGCCGGCTCGCTGGAGGTTTTCCCTATTGGGTTCCATACGGCGACCGACACGCACCCCGTAAAAATTATAAAAGAAAAAGAACCCGACGGGACCGCGCCGTTCTTCTTCCAAAGCCTCGTGCATGGCACATTCGAGAAGCACATCAAGCGGCTCGGCACGGACTACGTTTACCGCAAGATATTCGACTTGCTCACGCAGACGATGGATGAATTCGTGCCGCCGGATGGAAAGGGACGGATCGACGCGCTGGAAGTTCTCTCGATGGCGGGCCGAGCCCTTTTTTTTCGCTTCTTGATTGACCGTGACATCGTACGGGAACCTGAATTGTCCGGCCTGGACGGCATCTGTCCGGCAGCGACGGAACTCAAGGATGCTTTTTCCTCAGCCGAGAAAGCTGCGCAGACTTCCGCGTGGCTCGACG
>Ga0265595_1002579_pt1 | contig 12071 bp, 7 predicted proteins | sample saktaG_15_FD_190148 | JGI IMG/M metagenome (GOLD analysis project Ga0265595, IMG submission 190148) | Saline water microbial communities from Sakinaw Lake, British Columbia, Canada - sak_2013_06_06_50m | ecosystem: Environmental > Aquatic > Non-marine Saline and Alkaline > Saline ... | reverse complement strand
GAGGGCTTTGCTATGCCTTGTTTTATATCTCCACCCTCGCCCTTCGGTGATTTACCACTCACCATTTGAATTTTTGGCTGTCAAGGGTTTGTTTCAGAAGTTTTCATAAAAGTTTTTACACTATCTAATTAATCAAAATCTACCTAACTATAATATTGCTACCTAAAAAATTGATATTTTTACTTCTTCAACTGAATCACAGTTTAAATTTCTAACACTTTCTCCTATAATTAGACTGGTCTTTACATATTTAATTTTAGGTTCTTTTCCTTTAATTTTAGGTTCTTTTTCCTTTGAATTAGGATTAAGTATTTCAACTAATGTTTCATATACCCTCATACCAAAATCGTATTTTGGTTGTTTTACATATGTAGGTGCAATATTAAGTAAACTATAATAATCAGTATCGTCGAATGTAATATACGAAACATCATCTGGAACTCTTTTTTTCTTTGCTTTCAATCCTAATAAAAACCCAATTAACATTTCATTTGATGCTATTAGGACAGCGGTAGGAGGATTCTCATTGGAAAATAGATTTATTGTGCTTATTTCTGCTTTAAGTTCATCATAATCAGCATAGGTTACATATTCTTCATTGTATGGTATCCCAAAGTCATTTAAAGCTTTTTTATAACCCTCTAAACGATTTGAAGAAGTAAAATGTCCTTTTGTACCAGCTAAAAAAGCTATTTTTCTGTGACCATTATTATAAAAATATTTCGTTGCATTATATGCACTTTCTTTATCATCAAATAATATTGCATTGCAATTTTGATGCTCAACATTACTATCTATGACCAATGTAGGAATATTTCCAACGCATGAAATATCGGTCTCTGAATGGCTTACCGGTATTAAAATAATAATAGCCACATTGCTGCTTGCCAAATAAAATAACTTTTCTCTTTCAGTTTCTAAGTCATTATTTGATGTGCAAAAAATAACATTATAACCATGATTATAAAGCTCTTTTTCAATTACGAAACAAGATTCGCTAATAAAATGCGAGGAAAGCGTATTCGCCAAAATCCCTATTGTTTTTGTCTTTCCTGTTCTTAGAGATTTACCTGCAAAATTTGGTTTATATCCAAGTTCTTCAATAGTATTTTTAATTATATCTTGATTTAGATTTTTTACACTTTTTCCATTTATGTAATTTGAAATAGTACCAACAGAAAGCCCTGTAATATTAGCAACATCTTTCATTGTCGTCATATCAATCACCTTTCATTGACTATTAATGAACAATCCCAAAATAAAAAAAAGCATATTTTTAGTATTAATTAGCAATATTTTTAAATCGTTTCATTTTTGTATTTTTATAATATCACAAAAAATATATAGTGTCAATATTTTTTTTGTATAAATTTAAAATAATTTTTTTAAATGCTAACAAGTTCATAATATAGCATTTTTTTACATAATTATTGAATTATTTAAACAATAAATCATAAAATTGCACAATAATTCTATGTAAATTTATTTGGAAAAATTTATTTATAAAAAACCTTGACATTTTATTATGTAGATATTATAATAATTTCAATGAGCTAAATTTTTTAAAAATATTTTTATGGTTAAACATTAATTTTGAAATATTCGCTTATTTTTATATCGTTTCATTTTTAATTTAAAAACTTGAGTTTCATATTCTGAAAAATTATTCTTAAAAAGCACAATTGCAAAATTAAAGGGAGCACAGAAGAGATGAGTAATTTCAAAAATATGAAATATGGTATGTTTATTCATTATACTGCATCGGCAGCACGCAAACCTGATGGTTCAATAATAACTGATGCAAATGAATCTGCTGAGTGTTTTAATGTTGAGAGCTTTGCAAATGATTTGGCATCATTTGGTGTAGAATACATAATATTTACGATATGGCATTATAATATGGTCTGCTTTTATCCCAGTAAATTAATGGAGAAATGGCTACAGGGTCATACTGTAGAACGTGATTTAGCTCGTGAAATAATATCCGCTTTAAAAAGCAAAGGGATTGGCACCATTTTTTATACTCATCCACGGGACGGCCATGATTTTAGTGAGGCTGATTCCATTGCTACGGGATGGGGTTCAGACAGAAAGGAATACAAGCCACACCCCAACCCATCAACCTTTGATTTTGTAAAATGGAACGATTTCTTAAACGATATTTACGGCGAGCTGGTTGATAGATATGGAAGCGACCTATTGGGAATATATCTTGATGAAGGAAGTGAACAAGGCGATAGCGAATGGGTTGTAGATTATCCACGACTCAGGGATACAATAAAGAGTCGTAATCCAAAGCTCTATATTTTGCAGAATTATTTTGGGAATATTTACACTTGCGATATGGGAGATAAAGAGTACTGCCATTCCGAAGAATTTGCATTTAACATCGATGAAAACTGGCCTTGTCACGCAATGCCTGTTGCCCCTGTGTTTACTAAGCACTGGTCTGCATACAAAAGGCAAGATTATAACTCAGTATATTTTTCTCCTGAAAGTATGTTTAGATACACAGTGTTACAAGCCGGTGCAAATACCGATGGCGGAGGTGTTCAGTGGGCGACGGGGCCATTTGCAGGTGGTGGTTGGGATACGGGCGTAGTGGAAACTATGCAAGCACTCAATAATTATATTTTTCCTATCTCTATGTCCATAAAGCAGACATATCCAAGCACCTCTTACATTACATCTCCGGATTCAACCATTGTATGTTTGCAATGGGGTGTTGCTACTAAATCAATAGATGAAAAATATGAATACATTCATGTTTTAAATAAGCCGTTTAGTGATACATTGATACTTCCTGCACCAGCAGATGGCAAATTGTTCGCAACAGCAATCTTGCTAAGTAATGGAAATGAAGTTGAATTGGTGCAGACAGAGAATAGCGTAAGCCTTAAATTATTAGGCAATGATAAGTGGGATAGCTACGACACAGCAATTCAATTAAATGTAGCAAAAGCATAAGATTTGTCAAATTTGAAATACAAATATTAGGAGGAATGTAAATGAAAAGCAATGCTAAACAATATGTAGAAAAAACAGGTATTATTCCAAACAAACCTAAGGCGAATGATAATAAACTTATCATTGCAGAAAGTGATGGTTATTCAGTAAATATTGTTTCAAGTACCAAACCAAATGTAATACATTTAGATGGCAATATTTTACCAGGTGATTATTATGAATTAGTAAAATTGGTGTTCGAGGTTTCGTGTGAAGCTGATAATAGCAAGGCTTTAACGGACCAAATAGATGTCTTGGTGCCTGCTAAAATAGATAATAGTAACGGAATTTATACAGAGGTTGATTATATTTCTTTAAGATATGGTTTACTTGTCCATTGGGTTTCTGGAGATAATATAACAAAAGGCAACGGACATCTTCTTAACTCTAAAGATGTAAGAATAGGAGGAATTGACAGTTATTGCGATGAAGCTGATGTTGAAAAAGTAGCAGACGATATTGCTAAAATGGGTTTTGAGATTGTTAGTTTTACTGATTTTCATGGTTTGGGCATTGCTCTTCATCCTTCTACAGCAATAGATTACTGGAGAGGCGAAGGAATATTTACCCCAAAAAGAGATTTACTAAGAGAGTTAATTGTTGCACTTAAAAAAAGAGGTGTTTATACTGCAATATTTACACATCCATTAGATGGACACGATTTTCCAAAAGAACAGCAAGAGATTTTGGGGTGGTATGACCCAACTGATAATTTCAAAAAATGGAACGACTTTGTTAATGATGTTTATGGCGATATTGCCTCAAAATACGGAAAAGATATTATTTCAATGGGATTTGACAGCGATTGGGGACATACAAACAATGTAGAATGGAAAGGCAAATTAGACCTAATTCGTCTAAGAGAAACAATTCATTCTTATGCTCCTCATCTACCGTTAATTTCTCTTTCGCCTTCAAATGATACTACTGGTTATAGTTTAAGAGAGGCTTGGAGGCCATCTTGGCTTGACCCTTGGATGTCAAGAGGAAATCATAGCTCGGATTATGAAGGGCCTTATGATGTTTGGGATTGGCCTTGTTATTGCAGACCTATTTCTAATGTTATCACAAAGCACTGGACAACAATTACTAAAAAAGCAGATATTAAGCTTTACTTAAGTGCTGAGGATTTATTTAGATACTTTATTTTTCAACTTGCTTGTTCAAATGAAGGTCCAGCTATTATGTGGGGTACCAGCCCTTATATTGATGGCGGTTGGGAAACGGGAATTGAGGAAGCTTTCCTTAAAATCAATTCATTTATAGAGCCGATTAAAGAAAGCATTAAAGGAACACTTCCTTCTACCTCTTATAATATTAAAGAAGGCACTATTTTACGTGATATTCCAAATGGAGTTGCGGCTGTTCGTAGTTTTGATAATACTAAGGAATTTTTGCATATTTTAATACCTCCAACATCAAATAAATTGAGGCTTCCATCCCCTGCTGATAATAAAATATTTGAATCGGCTCACTTATTAAATAGTGATACAATAATTAGCCTTAAACAAAATGAGTTTGGACTTGAAATAACCTTGCCAGAAGGTTATAATTGGGATAAACTATGTACAACTATAGAACTTACTGTAGCAAAAAATAGCCTTAAAAAGAGAAGTTTATCTTTTCATAAAGGTGTTTTATATTCAACATCTATGGTAAGTGATAATCTTCTAAACTTTCCTTACACTCATATTCGTCTTGTTGACGGCATTACAACCTATTTGCATAAATTAGTTGATTGGAGTACAGATATTGGCGGATGGAGAAGTAAACCAAACGATTTAACTCCATATGTAATGGTTGATTTATTTAAACCATTACAAGTTCAACAAGCAGTTCTGTTCCCAAGCATTGCACAAGAGGATTGTTTTGATGGTGTGCCAATAGATTTTATTATTGAAGCATCACAAGATGGTGTTAACTTTAAAGAAGTTTATAAAAAAGAAAATCTGCCAACTACATCAAACCCAATTGTTTGCGATTTTGAAAAAATCTTAGCAAGATATGTTAAAGTTACTGCAACAAAACTTAGAGGTGATTATTTTGCATTAGCAGAGCTTGAAATATTTTAATTGAAAGTAGGAATGTTATGAATTTTCCAATTAAAGCCCAAAAAATATGGTCAGAGGAATATATTCCCAATAGCTTTACTATGTTCCGCAAAAAATTCAGTATTAATGAATTTAAAGATGCTCATTTACACATTAGCACTTGTCATTACTACTCTCTTTTTATTAATGGAATAAATATAACAAGGCTTTTTCATAGGTATTTTGATTTTTCAAAACAATATCAGGATATTGATATTGGCAAATTTTTAATAAAACAAAGCCAAAATACAATTGCACTTCTTTGCTACGATATAGATGAAAATGCAGGTTTAATGGCTGAGCTTTTAATAGACAATGAAGTAAAATTGTATTCAAATTCAGATTGGAAATGTAAAATTTGTAACGCTTATAATAATAATGCACCCTCTCACGCATTGTTATTTTTAATTGAAGAACAATATGATGCACGCCTTGAAGAAAATAATTGGGAAAACCAAGATTTTGATGATAGCGGTTGGGAAAAATGCGTTGTCAAGTCTTCTACTACTTGGAAAAACTTTAATAAATCCACAACCTGCGGCCTTTCCTATGAGCCAATACTTGGAAAATTCTTTGTTGCCACACAACTTGCCAAAACAAGAAGTGGCATCCGCCATAACCTTATTAAATCAAATTTAGGGGTAAGTATATTTGCCACATTAATATCGTGTAATGAAGATGCAGAGATTTCTTTGTTTGCCAATAATAATCCATCTGTCATAACAATGGATGGCAATGCCATAGAACTTAACAATTCAATTCATCTTCCAAAGGGTCAACATTTATTAATGCTAACTGCTTTTACTAATATTGAATTACTTATACATTCAAATGCCACTCTAAAAATTTTAGCAAATCATCTTACAAATACTAACGCAGAATGGGCTGTTATGGTTATAAAATCAAAAGACGTAAAATTCCCTTGGCACGAGGTTCCTGATGATATTATTGCTCAAACTCCTCAAATTAATGATGCACATTTGAAAACAACAGTTCAAGAACTCAAGGAAACATTTATTACTGATTTTTCTGATGCAGAAATTGGAGAAAACAGTTCACTTTTTAATGTGCTTTCTCAAGAATACTTTATGCCTGACAATGGTTTTTTACATCCATTGATTAAAAATTCACAGCAATTTTCTTATACAAATGCAAAGTTAGAGTTAAACAATAAGTTCAATTTGCTTCACTTAAATAACGAACCATGTATTATTAATTGTACAAATGGATATGATGTCAATATTATTATTGATTTAGGGCATGAATACATTGGTTATGTTGACATCGAACTTGAAACAAAAGAAAAAACTGTTATAGAAATTCAGTGCTTTGAATTAATAGATGAGCTTGGGTGCTATTATATGGATAATCACAACGGCTTTTCTTATATTTGCAAAGATGGCTATCAGAAATTTACTTCAAATTATCGTCGTGGTTGTCGTTACATTTCTGTTACAATCAGAAACATAACAGCCCCTGTTAAATTTTATAATATTTCATTACTTCATAATGTAGCTTCTGTTGAGAAAATCGGTAGCTTTGAGTGCGATAACCAATTGATAAATAAAATATACGAAATGTCAAGAGATACCGCCGAGCTATGTATGCTTGATACTTATGTTGATTGTCCGGGTCATGAACAAAATTTCTGGGTAGGAGATGCGAGAATAACAGCACTCATTAATTTATTAAATTTTGGAAAATACGATTTCAACCAGCATTCCATCAGAATGGTAGGTCAATCACTTTCAAAGGATTATGTTAAAAGATATTACCCAAATAGCAAAGAATTTAATGAGAACAAATTTTTATCAATGGCGGCTTATGTAGCATATCCACCAGAATCCAGCTTGCCTATGTGGTCATACCTTTGGGTTATGCAGTGCTATGACCATTATATTTATTCTGGCAATATGGATGATTTAAAAGAAAATTATGGTTATGTTAAAAATAATTTAGAAAATAGTATTTTGCTAACAAACGAAAGAGATTTACTCGATTATCCGGGTGCGTGGAATTTGATTGAATGGGCAGCGAACGACCTATCGCCTTATGGCGAGGTTACTGCAAATAATATTTTTCTTGCAAAAAGTTATGTTCTTGCTTCAAAAATGGCAAAGGAACTAAATAAAGAAGAAGATGCAGTCCTATTTGAAAATTATGCTTTAAAAACAATAGCTGCAATTAATCAATACTGCTGGGATGAAAGTAGGCAAGCGTATGTAGATACTGTCAGAGACATTTGGGCTTATGATAGATATTTGCAGTTTTGCGATAAACAAGGGCTTTCAAAATTATCTTATGAAGATTATCTATCTCTTTCACGTATCAGTGAACAAACAAATTGCCTTGCACTTCTCTATGACATCGCACCAAAGGAAAGAGTACAAAAAATATTACCTATTCTTACAAGAGTAAAAAATAGGCAATATGTATGTAGTTCACCTAGTTCCAGAAGTGTAGGATGTCCAAAAGATGGCGAGCTTATTGATAATATAGTAGCGGTTGGCTCTCCATTTTTTCTTTTCTTTACTATTGAAGCTTTATTTAAAACAGGAAATGAAGACATAGCTATTGAAATAATGCAAAGCGACTGGGGCGATATGTTAAAACACGGAACAAATACTTGTTGGGAAACATTTAAGGCTAAAAGTGGTCATTACACAAGAAGCATTGCACACGCATGGTCAGCTTCACCAGCAATATACCTTCAACAAAATGTTTTAGGGATTGTTCCTTTAAGCCCCGGTTATAAAGAATTTTCTATTTTCCCTTGCAAGTCTGATATAAGTTGGGCAAAAGGTAGTGTCGCTACTCCTTATGGGCCAATATATGCAAGTTGGGAAAAAGATGAAAACGGAAAACTGACAATCAATTTTAACTGCCCACCGCAATATAAATACATTAAATAAAAAAAACATCAACTTCAAAATAAAATTTATGCCAACACTAAGTGGCGGAATGGAACTTATTATGAATGTAAGTAAACGTATGGAGTTATTTTTTAACAAAGAAAATTTGGACAGATTACCGGCTATAGAGTGGGCTCCATGGTGGGATTTAACCTTAAACCGTTGGAAAGAAGAAGGACTTGATTTTGGAAACGATTACATTAAAATTGCAAATGCACTTGAAATAGACCCCTCAATACCGTTCGGTATTCCAAACGAGTTGTCTGGCTATCCCGTGTTCAAAGAGCGGGGTATTATTAGTAATGAAGAAGAATATGAACAAATTCGTCCATTTTTATTTCAAAAGGAAGCTATATTTAATATAATAGATGGTATAAAAAAACATGGGAAAGACCATAGAAAAAACAAAAATTTTGTTAGTTGGATGACATTAGCAGGTTTTTTCTGGTATCCGAGAGTTCTATTCGGCATTGAGGATCATCTTTATAGTTTTTATGATTACCCTGAATTGTATCACAGAATTTGTCGAGATATGGTTGAATATTACAAGTTCGTTCTTGATGAAATTACTAAATATGTTCAGCCTAACTTTATGACATTTGCCGAAGATATGTCCTATAACTTAGGACCTATGCTGTCCGAAGAATGCTTCAATGAATTCTTAAAACCTTATTATGATGAGTTAATTCCATATATACACAGCAAAGGAATTAAACTAATTGTTGACTCTGATGGCGATGTTACGAAAATGCTCCCTTGGCTGATTTCCTGCGGTGTTGACGGAATTCTACCACTTGAAAGGCAAGCTGGCGTTGACATATGCAAGCTCACCGAAAATTACCCCGATTTTTTCTTTATTGGCGGTTTTGATAAAATGGTTATGAAATACGGTGAAGAAGCAATTAAACAAGAATTTGAAAGAATTTTACCTGCTATGGAAAAAGGAATGTATATCCCCTCGGTAGACCATCAAACACCTCCCGATGTAACCCTTGAAAATTATCGCATTTACTCAAAACTACTTAAAGAATACTGCGTAAAAGCAGTAAATTAAATAGATTTTTTGTTAGTTTGAGTGGGTTTTTATTTACAAAAATATAGCGATAAGTTTGCAATTCTTGGAGGTATATGTGTGCAATCCAGTTGTAACTATTCAAACCCCGTCTCTTTAAATTCAATTTGAATTAATTTTGAGATTGAGGGTTTGAATAGTTACAATATTTTTTTAAGGTTTCACATAGAAGTCTCAAAAATTCCATCTGCAATAGCATAAAAAATAAATTTAAATTTACCATTTTACTGCGAGTTTTCCACAATTATACTCCTACGCATTTAAAATGCCGAGTTTAAACGCAGAATTTTTCTTGTTCTACAAGGCGACAGGTTCCACCAATACTGTATGTATTGGTGGGTTTTGGCAACGCAGTAGAACGGGAAAAAGGCAAGTTTAAATTTGGTATTTTAGATGCGTAGTAGTATAACTCAAAAACAACCTTAAAATTGTGGAAAACCTTGCCATTACTTATACCTCGCTATTCCACTTTGAAAAAATTGGGAAACTTAAATTTTTGAGTATTGACAAAATAACTATAATGGTGTATTATAAACATATCATAAACGAAATGTTTCGTTTTTACATTAAGGAGTGATTAATTTGGAGAAAAAGTTTACACTTTCGCCAGATAGCATTAACCCAGATAAGGTGCCAAAGAAAAAGCTATATACGGGTGCAAAAATACCTGCTGTTGGTTTAGGCACCTTTGGTTCAGACCGTTTTAGTGGGCAAGAAATAGCAGATGCTGTTAAAGAAGCCATTTCAATTGGTTATAGGCATATTGACTGTGCATCTGTATATGGTAATGAGGATTTAATTGGCAATTCTTTAAAAGAGGTGCTTGATAGTGGCTTAGTGAAAAGAGAAGAGCTTTTTATTACTTCTAAGGTTTGGAACGATATGCATTCCGATGGGGATATATTAATCTCAGTTGCTAAATCCTTAAAGGATTTAAAGCTAAGTTATCTTGATTTATACTTAGTTCACTGGCCTTTTCCAAACTATCATCCGCAGGGCTGTTCGGTTGATTCAAGAAGCCCCGATGCGATGCCTTACATACACGAGGAATTTATGAAAGTTTGGCATCAAATGGAGCATCTTGTTGAATTGGGCTTAGTAAAGGCTATCGGGACATCAAATGTAACAATTCCAAAGTTAAAGCTAATTTTAAAGGATGCAAAAATTAAGCCGGCAGTAAATGAAATGGAATTACACCCTCATTTTCAACAGCAAGAGCTTTTTGATTTTGTTGTTAGCAATGGTTTGATTCCAATTGGCTTTTGTCCAATAGGCTCCCCCACCAGACCGGACAGAGATAAAACAGAAAGCGATACAGCGGATATTGAAGACCCTGTTATTTTAAAGATTGCAAAAAGATTAAATGTGCATCCAGCAGTAGTATGCATTAAATGGGCTGTTCAAAGAGGACAAACCCCAATTCCATTCTCTGTTTACAGAAATGAATTTTATAGTAATCTTCTTTGCTCCACTATTGACCCGATAACCGAAAATGAAATGAAAGAATTAGGGACTATTGATAAGAATTGTCGTCTAATTAAAGGGCAAGTTTTCTTATGGGAAAGTGCTAAGGATTGGGAAGACCTTTGGGATTTAAACGGCAAAATAACAAAATAACGATTTGCTTATATGAGTTAATAAAAATATTATAGGTTTGGTGAAAAAAATGTATGTAACCACAAAGGAAATGCTATTAAAAGCACAAGAAGGGAATTATGCTATCGGAGCTTTTAATGTTGAAAATATGGAAATGGTTCAGGCAGTTGTGTCTGCCGCTGAAGAGTTGAATGCTCCGGTTATTTTGCAAACAACCCCTTCTACGGTAAAATACGGAGGTCTTGAATTCTTTTATGCCAATGTAAAGACTGCTGCCGATAAAGCAAAGATTCCTGTTGCTCTGCATTTGGACCACGGAGAAAGTTTTGAATTGGTAAAAAGTGCTTTAAAGGCAGGTTACAGTTCGGTAATGATTGACGGTTCTAAATTGCCGTTAGAAGAAAATATAAACTTAACCAAAAGAGTTATGGAAATTGCCGGAGATATTCCGGTGGAAGCCGAGCTTGGGAAATTAGGCGGTAAAGAGGACGATTTAGAGGGTGGGGGCGACTGCTATACCGATGTGAATGTAGCAGTAGAATTTGTAAAAGCCACAAATGTTACTTCCTTAGCAATCAGCATCGGCACCGCACACGGTATTTATAAAGGCACTCCAAAGCTTGATGTGGAACGATTATCTCAAATCAGAGCAGTTGTAACTGTTCCGCTTATATTGCACGGTGCAAGCGGACTTTCGGTTGAAGCCGTAAAAGAATGTATAAAAAGAGGAATTTGCAAGGTAAATTTTGCAACCGAGCTTAGAATTGCCTTTTCAAATGCAGTTAAGAAAACGCTTGCCGAAAAGCCGGACATCTTTGACCCAAAAGCATACTTAAAGCCTGCAAGAGAAGCGGTTAAAGAACTTGTTAAACAATGGATAATCGTTTGCGGTGCAGAAAACAAAGCTTAATTAAGGATGATTAAATTGGCAATTACAATTCTTGATGTGCAAAAAAAGACTGGCTATTCTCTTTCCACCATTTCTAAGTATTTAAATGGTGGAAATCTTCGCGAGAAAAATAGAATAGCCATTGAAAAGGCTATTTCCGAGCTTGGCTTTAAGCCCAATCAAATTGCAAGGGGATTAAGAAATTCAAAAACACGCACAGTTGGCGTGCTCATCCCCTCTTTATCTAATCTTTTCAGTACAACAATTATTACTGCAATGGAAAAGGTTTTGCAAAAAAATGAATACGGTGTAATTATTTGCGATTGCGGCGAAAACGCTGAAATTGAGGCTCAAAAAACACAGTTTTTGATAGATAAAAAAGTTGATGGTATAATAACTATGCCTTTTTCCCTTGATAGCACTCATTTAGCCTTAGCACAAAAAAGCGGTGTTCCTGTAGTAATTATTGACCGTATGTTAAGCCCTTTTGAATGCGATGTAGTTTT
>Ga0265595_1002577_pt1 | contig 12077 bp, 12 predicted proteins | sample saktaG_15_FD_190148 | JGI IMG/M metagenome (GOLD analysis project Ga0265595, IMG submission 190148) | Saline water microbial communities from Sakinaw Lake, British Columbia, Canada - sak_2013_06_06_50m | ecosystem: Environmental > Aquatic > Non-marine Saline and Alkaline > Saline ... | reverse complement strand
AATCGAAAACAACCTGGACATGTTGTAACTGCAACATCTACCAGTGGTTATCCAAAACCCCACAATCCTCAACCGGACAGTAGTGGTCGGCATCTATGATGTTGACGGCAGGCTGGCGATGTCCCTCGCTAGCGGTGTCGTCGCGCCGGGGCAACACCGGACCACGGTCTCGCCCGCAGTCCTGCCCGCCGGCGTTTACTTCGTGCGACTGGATGCAGACGGGGAGCACCTCAGCCGCAAGGTCGTCAAGCTGAAGTAACTCAGTTGCTGCCGCTCCGCGGCAGACCGGTCGGGGGCCGAAGCTCTCCGGGTAGCTCGCCAAGCAATCCGGCAGAGAATCTACCGAGTAGCTCTCCGAATAGCCTGCCCCGTTGCTCTCCAGATTGTTCTCCGGATTCCTCTCCGGGCGATTGTCCGGGCAATCTGCGGAAGGATCTGCTGAGTTGCTGTCCAGGCAATCTTGGGGGCTGCTCGCCGGATTCTCGGGCAAGTAGCCCACGCGGTAGCTTACCGAGTAGCCGCCCAAGTAGTTCTCCGGATTCCTCACCGAATAGCGTGGAGAATGGCCTGCCATATTCCTCTCTGGGAAGTTCACCGCATAATTCATCAAACAGCCTGGGGGATGGGATAGGGTAGATTCTCCAGCGATGAGTAACGCACGATGAGCTCCGAACTTACACGATTTCAGGGCCAGATTTCCTGGTGACATATACTAAACTGGACTCGTGCGGCCCGCTTCAAACGGCCCGTCGAATTCGGCAATGACCTTCCTTAAATAGGGACGCTACCCATTCCCAGCCTCGCCCGACCTAAGTAGATGATGCAGGCTGTGTTAGGAAGCAACGAAGGCTGAAAACGACGGTTCCCGAACCGCGTCGGGAACCGTTCCCGGAACGGTTCGCGGGGTGGTTGGCGGAGGCAGCCCGAAACCGACCTTCCCCCTGATTTCAACCCTGACTTACGCCGCGAGAAGGACAGCGACTCCAGGGCCGATTTCGTGAGGCAAAGGCAGGCTCACCGCCCGGCCGAATCCGACAGGCAATTGCGGGCTGGTTTTCGAAGCGACATCCGGCGTGAATCGTTCAGCGACTCGCGAGCCGACTTGGACGGCCTCTTGCGGGTCGAGTTCCGCGGCGTGTTGGGCGAAAGCGGGGACAGTCCCCAGAGAGGGACAGCCCCCGTTTTCGCGACGTGTCCTGCGCGCTATTGCGCGAGGTACTTCTGCGGGTCTTTGGTGAAGTTGTCCTTACAGGCCGTGCTGCAGAAGTAGTAGGTCTTGCCTTGATAGGTGGTGCTGCCGGCCGCGCCCTCTTTGGTTACGGTCATCCCGCACACCGGATCAACCAGCTTCTGTTCGGTTTGTGCCAATACCTTCACTCCTTCGGTTACGGTCGCTTCGGTAATGTTCGCCTCGGTCTTGACGACCTGGCCCGCCGCATTTACGAACGCGGCAATCGGGACCGCATCGGCCCCGAGCCAGGCCATCGCCTTCTTGTCCGGGTCGGCCAGCACGGTATAGCCGAGCTTGAGGCTCTTGGCCGTCGCCTTGGCCGTCTTCGATTCGGCGTTGACGACACCAGCGAACTTGGGTCCCGGCTGCCCTGTCGTCGCGAAGACTTTCTGCACCACGGCTGCCGCGGCCCCGGAGGCCGAGTCGGTGCCCATTACCAGTACGACCAGCGAGGTCGTACCGCCCAGCCGGGGCAGGTCGACCGTGTCGCCCGTCATGCTGACCAGTTTCAGGCTGGTGGTCATTCCCATGCTGCATCCGCCCGAGCCCATGTTGGCGCAGCCGCCGCACTGTGCCAGCGCCGGCGCTGCGGCCATCGTTAGTGCTATTCCTATCGCGAGAATCAGTTTCATTGGTTCCTTTCTATTTCAGTTCGAGCCCATATCCTACCACAGACGGCTGGCCGGACTCAAGAACTACTTTACCCATCGCCCGCACCATTTTACCAACGCGCTGCGGAATGAAAACATTGGTCGGATGCATGTTGACGTAGACCTGTCCACTCGCATCCTGCACCCATATCCAACCGCCCGACGGGCATTCGCTCGTAATCTTGCCGGTTACGAGCACGTCCTTGCCTTCCCATGCCTGCGGGTTCGTAAGGATATCCTTGGCCGGGGTTACGGCCATGTCCGCAGGGATGGCCTTCCCGTAGGCGTTGGACTTTGCCGTGCCGCCGGTCTTGGCGCCACAGCCAACGAGGACCGCGGCTGCTACTAACACAACCAGTCCCAGAGCAACATACTTCATGATTTCTCCTGTTCTACACTTTCGGATTCTGTCTTCTGATCCATTTCCTCAATCCCGGCCTGTCATTCCGAGGGAGTCAGACGAGTCGAGGAATCTCTCAGGAGAGACCCTTCGACTCGCTCTGCTCGCTCAGGGTGACGGGCAAACGACTCTTCGCTTACTATTCTTCCGTCCGAAATCTCGATCTTCTTGTCTGCCTCCAGCGCCAGCTCCGGGTCGTGCGTGGCCATAATTATGCCCAGCCCTTCCCGCGCCAACTCCTGGAAGATCTCCAATACCGCGCCGCGCGACTTCTTTTCCAGCCGGCCGGTCGGCTCGTCGGCAAGCAGTATCCGTGGCCGGTTCACGAGGGCGCGCGCGATGGCGACACGCTGCATATCCCCGCCGTCAAGCTGCTTCGGCAACGCCCGGCGGGACTTGCTCAAGCCCACCCGCTCAATCAGCTCGCTGACTCGCTGTTCGTCATGCTTGCGGGCGAAGATGAGCGGCAGCCGGATGTTCTCCTCGACCGTCAGCGTCGGAATCAGATAGAAGAGCTGGAATATGAACCCGATGTGGTCGCGCCGGAACCCAACCAGTTCCTGCTCCTTGAGTCCCGTGACCTCGGTGCCGGCAATCTTCAGGCTTCCCTTTGACGGCCGGTCCAGGCAGCCAATTTGGTTCAGCAGCGTGGTCTTGCCCGACCCGCTCCGACCGACAATCGAGACCATTTCGCCCGGCGCGAGAGTCAGGTTCAGACCGGCCAGCGCGTGAATCGTCTCGCTGCCCCGATGGTAGCTCCGCCACAGGTCGGTCGCACTGAGAAGTGTCCCAGTGGTCCAGTGGTCCAGTGGTCCAGTGAGAGACCCGGTTTCCGCCACTCGACCACTTGACCACTTGATCACTTGACCACTCCGTCTTCCAGTCTGATAACCCGCGTAAACCGAGATTCCAGGCTCAGGTCATGTGTTGCCACAATGACCGTCAGCCCGGAATCCCGGTTCAAGGCCATAAGGAGGTTAAAGATGCCGTCGCGGGTTGCAGTATCAAGGTTGCCGGTGGGTTCGTCGGCCAACAATAGTCTCGGGCTGTTCACGAGCGCGCGGGCCACGGCCACACGCTGCATTTCGCCGCCGGAAAGTTCTGAAGGCTTGTGGGTCATGCGCTTACCGAGCCCGACCAAGTTCAGTAGTTCCTCCGCCCTCTTGCGGCTTGGGACACGATCCGAAATCGCCGAGCCGATTTCGGTCATGTCCCTCGCCTTGCCCCACATGGTCGGCAGAAGAACATTCTCAGTCGCGGTCAAGGTCGGCATCAGGTAGAACTCCTGGAACACGAATCCGATGTTCTTGCGCCGGAGCGCGTCGAAATGGACGCCGCGCAGGGCCGTGTCGTGTCCGAGCACGCTCAGACTGCCCTCGGTCGCCCGGTCCATCAGCCCGACGAGGTTGAGCAGCGTAGTCTTGCCCGCTCCCGAATGCCCGACAACGCCGACGAACTCGCCGCACAGAATGTCAAGGTCAATGCCCTTGAGCGCCTGTATCTTCTCTGCTCCGCGGCTGTACGTGCGGACCAACCCTTTGGCATTTACCGCCGGCTTGACGTCGCAGGTTGATGCAATTTCCATAATGCTCACTCCGCCTTTATCGCTTCGACCGGTTTCACGCTCGCGGCGCGGAACGCGGGATAGAACCCCGCGACGAGCCCGAGCACGAGCGACAGGACGACGCACATCGCCATGGTCGGAAGCGAGAACCCGATGAGCGAGCCCTTGGGCGCATACGGAATCATGCCCCGGATTAGCGCTTCGACCAGGCGCGAGGAGACGAGCGCGATGAACACGCCGGCCACGCCGCCCAGCACGGTCGTCAATATCGTTTCGGCCCAGACCAGCTTGAACACGTCGCCTCGCGACCCGCCCATCGCCTTCATCATGCCGATTTCTCTTGTCCGCTCGAACACCGCCATCAGCACCGTGTTTAGAACGCCGACACCGCCAAGGATGACCGCAATCAGGATGATGGCGGAGACGAACACCTTGGTGCTGGCCATCAGCGCGCCGATGGTACCGAGCAACTCGGACAGCGGGAAGACGTTCATGTCCACTTCGTCGGCCTTGAGTGAAGCGACCAACGCGTCGGTCTGGTCAACGTGCTTCGCCTTGATGAGAATCAGGACGAGCTTGCCTTCAAGCCCGGAGATCTTCTGCAGCGTCTTGCGCGGCAGGAATACGAAACCGTCGTCCTGGGTGTTGGTGCGGTTGAGCACGCCGACAACGTGCAGCCGGACGTTCTTTTCCGGGACGGTCCAGAAGTCACCGGGCTTCAGCCCGGCTTCTTGCGCCGAGGTCGAGCCCATGATGACGCTCGAGTCCGAATCAAACCAGTGGCCGTTGATGTGCCAGGCCGGCCGGAGCTTCATATAGTCTTCGTCAATGCCGAGCAGGATAACGTTCTTGTTGCCCGGGGCAAAGACCGCGTCCATGATCACGCCCGCGGCTTCAGCCACGCCCGGATTCGCCTTCACCTTGGGAAGCAGGCTCTCGTCCATGTAGCGCGGCCACTTGCCGCCGTGGAGCGCAATCGTCGCGGCCTCGTACGGGCAGCCCTTGGGTACGACCATCACGTGCGCGCCGAGCGCGCCGAGCTCGCCCTTCAGCCGCGACTGGTAGCCCTGCTGAAACTGGAACAGGGAGTAGAGGACGGCGATGGCAATCGCCACGCCGAGCACGGTCAGGATCGAACGCGTCTTGCGTCGAATCAGGTTCTTGAATGCCAGCTTGAACCAAATCATGATAAAAGTGCTCCAGTGATCCAGTGATCTAGTGACCTAGTGAGGAGCCGGCCCGGAGCCTGCGTTCCGGACACTTGACCACTTGACCACTTGACCATTTCTGAGAAGAGTGCTCCAGTGATCCAGTGATCCAGTGACCCAGTGAGGAATCGGCCCGACCTTCGGATGCCGTTCACTTGACCACTAGACCACATGACCATTTCTGAGAAGAGTGCTCCAGTGATCCAGTGATCCAGTGACCCAGTGAGGAATCGGCCCGACCTTCGGATGCCGTTCACTTGACCACTAGACCACTTGACCACTTCGTTCCTACTCACTTCTGAGTGCCTCAATCGGCTTTGCCCTTGCGGCCCGCAGCGCCGGGTAGAAGCCGGCCACGACTGCGATGCCGAGCACGAACGCCATTATCAGAAGGAAGCTGCCCGGCTCCAGCGCAATCACGCTGCCCTTGGGCGCGAGCGGCAGGAATCGTTTGACCAGGCTCTCGAGCGCCCGCGCACCGACCAGGGCCAGCCCGAGCCCGCCGATTCCGCCCAGGAGCGATAGCATCAGTGTCTCGAGCCAGACCAGGCCGAATATATGGGCCTGAGAAGCGCCGGTCGCCCGCATCACACCGATTTCTCGGGTCCGCTCGAACACCGACATCAGCACCGTGTTCAGCACGCCCAGTGCCGAGATGACGATGATAATCATAACGATGGAAAGCAGCAGCGACTTGGCCGAACCCATCAGGGTCATCATCGTACCCAGCAGTTCGCCCATGGTAATCACTTCCGCGCCCTTTATATTCCCAAGCTGGGCCGCGACGACCGGCGCATCGTCCGGGTTCTTCAGCCGGATTGAGATGCCGGTCAGCTTGTCCGGCTGGTCGAACATCGCCTGCGCGGTCGCCAGCGACACGTAGAAGAAGCCGTCGTCTTCGTTGCCAGTAGGCTCGAGTTCGCCGACCACGTCGAGAGTCTTGTCCTTTTCGGGCATGTAAATCTGGTCGCCGATGTTCGAGAGCTCAATCAGCTTCACGTCATTCCCGAGTATCACGTCGTTCGGGTTCTTGAGGAACTTGCCCTTCAGCTTCCACCAGGTCTTCAGCCGCAGCGTGCTCGAATCAATCCCGACGTAGATGTCGGTGCGCCCCTCTTCGGGACGGACAATGGCGCTCATGAACGTCGGCGCGGCAACGTCGATCTGAGGAATCGCCTGGACCTGCTTCAGCACGTCGGCCGGCAGGTAGCTCGGGATCTTGCCGCCCTTGAGGATGAGCGATGCGGCCTCATACGGGCACCCGACCGGCACGACCATCATATGGATGCCCGTACCTTGAAGCTGAGTCTTGAGCGCCTTCTCGTACCCGCGGTTGAACGACACCAGCGTGAACAGGACCGCAACGGCCACGGTCATGCTTCCCAGTGTCAATATCGTACGGGTCTTGTGGGCGAAGAGGTTCTTGAGTGCGAAGCGGATAAAGTTCATTATTTCCTCACTACCTATGGCCGCCCGAGCTCGTCGTACACGATGAGCAGTTTGCGGGCCGCGGTCGCCACGGCCTGCGACGCCTTCTCAGCGCCCGGGGCCGCAGTCTTCAAGTCATCGCCGACCTTGAACGCGTCGGTCAGACCCTTGTCCTTGAACTGACCCAGGAACTCCTTGCCGCGCAATGCAGCCTTGGCCTTTTCCCGGTCACGCTGAATCCGCACGTCTTTGAGGATCGGGCCCGAATCGCCTTCAACCACCGCGACCACGACTTCGATGGCGCCGAACTGCCCTTTGCCCGCGTGGGTCATCACTGTTCCGACCCTCTGCTTGCCCTTGAACACCGGAAAGTACTTGAACTGGGTCTCGTCTGCATCGAGTGGGAAACCGAGCCGCTTCTCGATCTTCTGCTTCTGGGCGTCGGTGATGTCCGCGAACACGGTCTTGTAGCTACCGGAGCCGAAGATGCCTGAGATGTCCGCATCCGGCTGGCGCCATACACACAGCGACGCTGCCGCGGTCCCCGCCAAGAGAAGCGTTGCCAGCACGATAGTCAGAGTCCGGTACTCCTGGCGACCTCGCTGTCCCTGTCCGTACTTTGCCATTTCCACTTTCCCCTTTGCGTTTTGGCGGTTCGTTCTTCTAGAATCTGACAGCAAGTTGCGCAATGACATGCCAATCCTCCATATTCTGAGTGGCGGTGTTAAGGAAGTTCCGCTGATACGCGGTCTGAATTTCGAGCGCCGATACGTCCGGCGGGTAGAAGTTCAGGCCGGCGCTGAACGTGCGGGCCGAGCCTTCGCCGGTGTGAAAGCCGTCATAGGCAACCATCGGCTCCAGCCAGCGCACAAGCGCGTACCGGGCTTCGCCGTAGTAGCCAAAGACAAACGGCTGCGACAGCGCTGAGTCTTTGCCGGCCGTGCCTTCAAGCCGGATGATCAAGGGCCCCCAGTCTACGTTGTTGTCTAGACCGAGCCGGTATTTGCTCACATAGAGCCGGGGGCCCTCAACCATCTTGGGGAGGCTGTCCAAGGACCAGTACGGCAGCGAGCCGGCAAGACCGCTCAGGCCGAGCGTCACGTCAGCATCGCCCAAAAGAAACCTGGGCGCGAGTCGGGCGGTGACGACCTTTCCTCTATCGTTGTCCATCATGTCCGGTCCGTTTCCATTGGACAACCAGAGGCGATAGTCAGTCTGCCCGAGCACGCCCAGGATGCCTAGACCCGGATCGAGGCGCAGACCCAAGGTTTTGGCATAAGGTGTCTGAATTATCTGTCCGTGAATGTCGTAGTCGGCGAGCAGCCCGAACGGAATCACTGCCTGCCCGACCTTGATTGTCGGCAGCGACAACCCGAGCGGCAGCAACGCATAGGCCTGGCCGAAGTGGAACCCGCTGGTCCAGCCCGACATCGCGCCGGCGGCACGCACCTGAATCAGCGCGGTAACGATGTCGCGGGTTTCGCTCGACACTTGTGCCTCGATGTTACCCTCGGCACCCATCAACTCGAAACTCGAACCCATCGCATCGTACATGCAGCGCGGATACAGCGCGCCGCCAAGACGGACGCTGGTCCCGGCGAATGCGATGCCGGCGACGAGTGCCAGAGCGAGCAGGCTACGACTTCTCATCGTCCCTCTTCTCCGGCTTCTGGTTGAACGACCTGACCAGGAAGATGACCGATGCCGCTATCAGTCCGGCGAACACCAGCACCGAGGTCAGGCTGAAGATCCAGTTTGAGTTTGAGTATCCACACATCGGGGACGCAAGGAGCACGACTCGTGCCAGCCCGTTTCGGCGCGGGACATAACCGAAATCGTGGGGACTGTACCGGATTGCGGCGCTTCTAACGCCGGGGACTGTCCCCGTCCGACGATTTCGGGTCGTGTCCCAAGCCGGTTGGGCAACTGTCTGCCAGCGTACAGACAAGTGTCTGAAAACAGACAGGCGGCCGAGTCCCTTCCAGCCCGCGTTCCTCATTCATCGTTCATCGCTCATCGTTCATCGTTGCGTCTTGACGGTCCTCCTCCGGCTTGCCCGGGCTTAGCCGGCACAGACCAAAGTGCCGGCCTCGCTTCCTGTACAAGTGCGGGCCAAGCCACAGCACCGGCAGCGGTGCAAGCTGCGGCGCAGACAACGAACACAACCACGGCGCAGACAACGAGCGCGGCAACGGACATCGCAACGGGTATCGCAACGGTCGCAAGCACGGACAAGGCTGCGGGTCTTGCCGCAGGTCAAACCACGGCTGCAGCAACGGTCAAGACTGGGGCCAAGGCCGCGAAGTTCGCAACGGCACAAACTGCTCTACCCGCACCGGGTTCGGCATCGGGCACGACCACGTCTCTCGCAACAGGACAAGCTACGGCTCTGACGCCGTCTCCAATAGCCTCTCCCGCAGAGGTGCCAATGGTGGAGGGGACGCTCCCCTGTGAAATGTGGTTTTCAACCTAGCTGATTGATTTCTCAGGTACTTATGCCGAAAACCTGCTTGCAGGTCGGTCTACTTTTAAGTAGACTCAGGGCATGGACGATGGTAGTAAGATCAGGTCCGACTCGCTCGCCGGGTTGTTCCCGATTCTCAGACAGATACGCATCCGGGCCGGACTGACCCAGAAGCAGGTAGCTCAGGCGACCGGGGCCGGCGGCAGGCACGGACGCAAGCTCATCGCTCGGCTTGAGACCGGGCACGCCCCGAACCCATCGGCCCGGCTGGTGCTCGACTACCTGCGTGCGTGCGGTGCCACGTCGACCGACATCCGAGAGTTCCTCGACGGCTACTTGAGCGTGCGGTTGTCGGCGCCGGAACGGCCGCAGCGCGGACCTGCCAGCGCCCTGACAGGCGGGCCGCGCATGCCCAAGCCGCAGCCAGAAGACGCGGCAACCCTGACCCTGCGCAAGGAAGCCGCGTGGTGGAACCTCCGCAAGGTCATCGAGCGCGTGCTCCATCACGAACTCAACGGGCTCGGGGCATGTCCGATGAGCAAAGAGCGGAAGCACGCGGCTGACTTCGGCCGCAAGGTCTTCCGGATTCTCTTCCAGACCCGGCAGACACGGCCGGCCCTGCGCGAGCGCCGCCTCGGGCGTTGCCGTGCCTGGGCCGAACGCAAGGCCCTGCCGCACGAGGCCCTCGACCACCTGCATCAGACGATGACCACGTTGTTTGACGACATGGCGGCAAAGGACGAGCTTGACTGGCTGCCTCCGGCTGAAGACGCGAAGCACCTGATGCTCCTTCGGCCCAGACACCGGCTCCGGACCGACTTTGACATGTGCCGAGACGAGTACCTGGAGCGCATGGCGCGGGAACAAGAAGCCCGTGAGGCGGCACGCAAACCGGTCGTCGAGGCGGCCATGAACCTGCTCAAATCGGCAGGCCTGAGCGGGAGCGCACTCGGCAACTACCTTATCTTCATCACCGCGTTTCTCAACGTCGCCGAATCAACGCAACCCGGCTCGCCCCAGCGCGCTCAGCGCATTGAGGAAGTGATTCACTCCATGGAACGCCCGTACATTGACCAGTCCCTGCTGCATCGTTTGGCAGAACTGGTCCTCCCCCTCCGCGACCAACGAACCTAGGGTCTCCTTTCTGAGTCGCGTAGCCACAGCGGCCACCCTCACTCTACCTGGAGCGACCGCATCCCGGCCCGGATTCCAGACCCGACCTCAGGTCCACTTCGGCCCATGTTCAGCCACCTGGCACCGTTAGCCTTCGCCGCTTGACTCTGCCCTGCGGAACGTCATAATGTCGCGTGCAATCCGAACCCCGCTCAACCTTGACAGTAACCAGCGATGCGGGTAGCACGCCCAGTGGTTTTGGTGACAAGCGTGCTATCATACAATCAAGCTTGGTCACCCGAGAAGGAGGTATCATGAAAAGGACCGGTCATGTGTTTGGCGCGACTATCATGTTGCTGGCTGTTTTCAGTTTGGCTTTTGCCAATCACCGCGTCATTGCCGGTAGCTGGTGCGGCGATGCCGGCACTGGCGAGAACAGTGTATTCTGGAACGATCTTTGTTTGAATGATTCCATCTGCCGGACCGAACTACAGGTGGATACGATTATCAACTTGTTCTATGATTACGGGGGGACTCGCGGGATTGTGAATCCTCAAAAAATGCCCAAGTATGCCACTTCGTTCGTGGACGGCAACGCTTCTTTGGCCAAGCTTGATTCTGTCACTAGTTATTGGGCCAATACCCTGGACAGCACCGACATTCTGTACTTTATGGTGACGGGGCACGGGGCCTGGGAGAGTCTTTCGGGTAGACCGGGATATCATTCGGATGTCGCGGCATTCGGCTACCCTGGTGATCTGACCGACGATGAGATGGCTGCTTACTTCAACCGCATTCCCGCTTATAAGCTTTTTGTTTTTGATGCTTGTGATGCTTGGGGTTGGGGCAATACTACGGGTGATAGCGAAAAGATTCGAGATTCGTCGGGATTTGCCACCTGGTTGGGTTTTCGCGCCCCAGAAAGTATTAGCCATAAGACCATTATTTTATCTGCCGCCGGGCCAAATCCAGCCTGGTCTACCAAGATAGCTGATGATGGTTACTATGGACCAGGAGGCGTACTCATCTACATCGATAGTCTTGAAAATGAGTGGTACAATGGTAGTGGGTACAACCATCTCGAGTTCTCTTTTCACATCTTGACAGGTCTGAACGGCGGGGCAGAGCCGTCTGAATACTATTCGCACAATGGCGCGCCCGGATTCTTCATGGACTCCATTGACGTCAACCCCCACGACAGCCAGATTTCCGTGGCCGAAGCTTTTGCCTGGGATCGTCATCGCAACTCCCAGCTCGGCTTTGAAGATAACCAGATGTTAGATCTTGGCAATTTGGCCGATACTCTGGTCATTTGGCCGCGAATCGGATGGCTACAACCAACTGGCGTCCAAGAACCGCGGGGCACTCTTCCCGAGAATTTGTCTCTGCATTCTCATCAGACTATGATGTCCTGCGCCTCTTTCTCGGCTTGGTTGGCTCGGCATTCTGACCTTCGGGTCTATGATATGTCAGGCCGGCAGGTGCAGCCGAATCAAGCCCAGTCAGGAGTTTACTTCTGGCGCTCTGACTCGAAGCCTAGCCAGGTTCACAAGGTGATGATTGTTGACTGACGTAGAAACCGGGACACATCTATGAAGAACCCCGTGCATCTGACTTCCCGACCACCCGCCTACAAGAGCCGCGTGCAATCCGAACCCCGCCCCGCCGTGACAGTGACCAGCGATGCGGGTAGCACGCCCAGTAGTCTTGGTGACAAGCGTGCTATCATACAATCAGGCTTGGTCACCCCAGAAGGAGGTATCATGAAAAGGACCAGTCTTGTGTTTGGCGCGACTATCCTGTTGCTGGCTATTTTCAGTTTGGCTCAAGCCGATCACCGCGTCATCGCCGGCAGTTGGTGTGGTGATGCCGGCACTGGTGGTGATAATTCTTTCTGGAACGATCTTTGTTTGAATGATTCCATCTGCCGGACCGAACTACAGGTGGATACGATTATCAACTTGTTCTATGATTACGGGGGGACTCGCGGGATTGTGAATCCTCAAAAAATGCCCAAGT
>Ga0265595_1002575_pt1 | contig 12083 bp, 10 predicted proteins | sample saktaG_15_FD_190148 | JGI IMG/M metagenome (GOLD analysis project Ga0265595, IMG submission 190148) | Saline water microbial communities from Sakinaw Lake, British Columbia, Canada - sak_2013_06_06_50m | ecosystem: Environmental > Aquatic > Non-marine Saline and Alkaline > Saline ... | reverse complement strand
AATGCTCGGAGAATTGCACAAAGACATGATAGACATCCAGAAAGCGCAAAATCTCTGGAAAATTAATGACTACAGCCATTTGCGAGCATAAAAAAAGCCACCCTGGTTGCCCGGGATGGCTCTATTGAATGAATGGTTTAGTTAAAAGGGGGTATCTTCCAGGACAGGTTCAAGGACCGGAACTTCACTGGTCACTTCCGCTGTGGTTTTCTCTTCTGCAGGAACGAAAGCGGAGGCATTCCCCAGGATATGATCGGCAGCCTTTTCTGCTCTGGCTGCAGCCCACATGACCCATTTCTGGTTGTCACGGAGCGCCGAAGCCCAGCCACCAATATAAGCGGCTGAGTTGCGGATATCCAGGTCAAGGTTTGCAATGCCTGCCAGGAAGGAAGAACAGAGTTCAGCTACCAGTTCCTCTTTGGAGTATGGGATATCTCCGTAGCTGTTCGACATTCCGTCATAGCGGTTGAGCCTTTTAGGATGGCCGGTTGAGTGGCCCTTATGCCGATATCGGCATAAGGGCCATAATGCCGCAACCGGTATTATGCCGCATGTAATAGATAAAGTATTGATCTCGTCACTTCTAAGATTGAGATATGCGGCATAATTTTACCTCCTTTTTAAACTAACAAAGGAGGAAATTATGAAATCACTTAAAACCCAATCAAGGGAAAAACTCAAGGTTGAGTATCAAATTTATCTAAGCCGCCAGCGTGGATTAAGCGAACAAACCATTTGCAATTATTGTTCATTTGCAGACCGGTTTCTTGATTTCAAGTTTGGAGAAGAACTTGGCAACTTGTCAAAAATCTCAGGGATCGACGTTGCCGATTTTCTGCAATATGTGACGCAACGGATTAGGCCCTACCGTAATAAAACATTGGCAAGCGGTATTCGTACCTTCTTCCGGTTTTTATTCCAACAGGAAAAAATTGAGACCAACCTGGCACTGGGAATTCCAAGCGTTGCCCAGAAATGTGCACGGCGCATTCCTTATCATCTGACACCAGAGCATGTTGAAGAATTGATCGAAGCCTCACGGACTTTATCAACGTACAGATGGAAAAAACGCAACTATGCGATGGTTTTACTAATGGCACGTCTAGGACTTCGATCAACCGAAGTCATCGCCATTCAACTTGATGACATCGATTGGCGCAATGGATTAATTGTCATTCGGGGAAAAGGAGGGTTCCACGACAAAGCTCCGTTATTACAGGATATAGGGGAAGCCATCGCAGATTATGTTTTACATGAACGCAAAGGGACATCCCGACATTTATTCGTCGCCTATCATCCGCCGCACAAGCCTTTTAATGGTGCACAGGTTTTGAATGTCATTCTTAGACAGGCGTTGGAAAAGACGAATATTCCAAGGCCTAAGCCACATTCTGTCAGCAATATTCTCAGGCACAGTCTTGCAACCAACCTGGTGCAAAAGGGTGCAAGCCTTGAAGAAATCAGCAATACGTTGCGGCATCGGTCACGCACGACAACCTTGTTATATGCCCGGCAGGATATCAACGGTCTTCGGACTATTGCACCATCCTGGCCTTTGAAGAAAGGAGGTGAGTTATGAGCCTTTCACAGGAGTTGCAGCGCTATTTGATCATACGTCGTAATCTCGGATATGATCTGTATACGGATGAGCGTGTTTTGAAACGATTTGTTTCTTTTCTGGAATCGAAAAACGAAACACATATTACTACAGATCTGTTTTTAGAATGGAAACAGATCTTTGGAAACGCGTCACAATATACTTGGGCAAGGCGATTGGGAATAGTCCGGTTGTTTGCATCCTGGTTGTACAGTATTGACATCCATCATGAAATCCCGCCTCAATCCTTAATTACCAGTCATTGCAGTCGAAAGCACCCTTTTATTTATACCGATGATCAGATCAGTTCCATAATTGAAGCGGCACGACTTTTACCATCGAGTAATGGAATCCGTTCAATTACATATCCGGCATTCTTCGGGTTGGTGTCAGTAACAGGCTTACGCATAAGCGAAGCCATTGCTCTTAATGACCGGGATGTAGACCTGAAAAACGGGATCATCACGGTTCTTAATGGGAAAAATGGGAAAGACCGGATATTACCTGTTACGGAGTGTACAAAAAACCAGTTGAAAGAATATGTAAGAAAACGTGACCGGCTGTTAGGGTATACCCCCGATCCGTTTTTCATATCTGATAAGGGTATTCGTTTAACCGACTGCCCCGTCCGGTACAACTTTGCACTTATTGGTAAAATGATCGGTCTGCGCACAGAACAGCCATTCCACAAGCATGGAGTCGGTCCCCGCATTCATGATCTTCGGCACACATTTGCTGTAAAGGTCATGATAAACTGGTACAAGGAAGGCAAGAATATTGATCAGGAAATGCTCAAGCTGGTTACTTATTTGGGACATAAGTCGGTCATTCATACCTACTGGTACATCGAAGCCGTTCCAGAACTGCTGGCCTTGGCTTCACAACGTGCTGAAAATCTTTTGGAGAAGGAGGTGCAACTATGATAGCCATGACTTTTTCAGCACTGGTTCAGAAGTTTTTTACAGAAAAACTTTACACTCAGATGGAAGCCAGCCCTCATACGATTACCAGTTACCGCGATACGTTCAGATTGCTTTTGAAATTTGCTGGTGAGAAGATGGGGAAAGTGCCCACTAAGTTGAGCATTGCTGATCTTGATGCTGAGCTGATCGGACTCTTTCTGGATGATATCGAAACCACACGAAAAAACGCTGCCAGAAGCCGCAATACACGGCTGGCGGCCATCCGTTCTTTCTTCCGGTTTGTTGCCATTCATGAACCAGCTTATATGCTTCATTGCCAGAAAATCCTGAGCATGCCAAGTAAACGTTATGTGAAGCGCAATGTCGAGTTCCTCGATGCCCAGGAAATGCAGGCTTTGCTGAATGCACCTGATTGCTCTACATGGATCGGACGCCGCGATCATGCAATCCTAACCATCGCTTTACAGACAGGGCTAAGAGCATCTGAACTTGTTAATTTAAAATGTTGCGATGTAGTAGTTGAAACAGGGGCACATGTTCGTTGCGTTGGTAAGGGACGGAAGCTTCGGGCAACACCCCTGGGAAGTGAAACAGTTGCAGCCATGAAAAACTGGATCAAGGAACGATCCGGAACTGATCATGATCCTCTTTTTCCTACTATGCGCGGTGATAAAATGAGCCGGGATGCTCTTGAACATGTAGTAAAACGGCATACTATAACAGCAGCTAAATCCTGCTCTTCACTCATTGGAAAACGGATCAGCCCGCATGTGTTGCGTCACAGCACAGCAATGAACCTCCTTCATCATGGCATAGATCAAGCCGTGATTGCCCTTTGGCTCGGTCATGAATCAATAGAGACCACACAGATGTATATCCATGCCGATATGATGCTAAAAGAAAAAGCTCTTGCAAAAATGACCACTCTCTCCTCAAAACCTGGCCGTTATAAACCAGATGATAAATTACTCAGCTTCCTCGAAAGCTTATAAATTATGCCGAATGGCAGTACAGGAAAATCACTAGCAACAAGGACTAGCAAAACCGATGCGGCATAATACCGGTTGCGGCATTATGACCCATTTCATGGAACAGGACCCGGTAAAAGGCAGAAGAACTAGTGAAATACTTAATATCCGGTACTGAGATCAGATCGGCAACCGGAGCATAAAATGCCCGGTCATCTTTGTGGGAGAAGCGGATCTCCGGGCGGCCTTCGTAGCCCTGGATAATGGCTTCAGCTTCCAGGTGTTCGGCGTTAACCTTTTCGGTAACCAGATTTTGAAGCTCGGCGATCTTTTTCACGCCCTGCTCATCAAAATCGGCCTGCTCGGAGTTGAAGACATGGTAAAATTTCAGAATGAACATCTTCTTTGTCTCGCTGGTGGCTTCGTCTTTCTCCACGGTGTTCTTCCAGAATACCACGATGGTGGACTTTTCTCCCTTGCGAACCTGTCCGCCATTGGCACGGATTTGCTGAAACGTGCCATATACACGGCTTTGATAAGGATCGGAAGAAAGCACCAAGCGGTTGATACCCCTGTAATAGTGGCCGTTCATGCTTACCGGTGAGGGAACTTGCCAGAGTTTCATCCAACTTCCGGCTGTTTCGAGGTTAGCAATGATCTTTTCTGTGATGGCTGCATAGATTTGTGATTTATTCATAAATGTTGCTACTGCCCTGTAGTCTTATATAGGTTTCTGGCCCACCTGGTTAAAAATGAAATTTTAGCCCAAGTGCATACCGAGAAAAATAAATAAAGTCAAGGGTTTAGGTCATGTACGCCAGGGCGTACTGACAATACTCGAAGAGCGACAATTCTCAAAAGAGGTCGCCCTTTACAGTTTTACAGTCCCGAGTACCCGGGACGGATTTTTCGCAGGTAACTTTGCGGGAATTTCGAGTTTAATAAAGTGCGCTGGCCAACGCCCTTCTTTTTTGCAACTTCTTTCTTTGGCGGGATTGAAAGAAAAAAGTTGCCTTACCCAACAGTCATCCGTTACATCTATTGCAATTTCTTTTTATCCAAGGAAGCCATAAAATACTCAAAGTCCTTGTCCCACATTTTAAGGTCAGGATCTATATGGTGTATGAAATCTGATTTGATAGCTGCCTCAAATTTACTGTTATTGAAGAGCCTAAACTCATGAACTTTCAATGAAATATTTTCGGAATTTTGGCTCCAAGAACCAAGAATAACATTTGGTAAAAATGGGCGGATCACCTCGTTTACGTATAAGTCAGATATGTGATTTACACTTTCCATTTTTTTGCCGCTTAACGTTTTGCAGCTACAAGAAGTTGGTGATTTCGGAGACGAAAACTGTCTGCCACCACTGAACTTGATACGAAGCACAAGGCTTCATTTAACCACTGAACTGCCAATTTCTTGTAGGTGCTGATAGTGGCTGCCCTTCTATCTTTCATGGCGGTCAATTTATTTTGTTGTCATACTCTAAATTTCCTTTTGCAAGATTATGTTTCTCACAAAGCACTTGAAGGTTTTCTAAAATCGTCTCGCCACCCTTTGACCATGGATGAATATGGTCAAAATGAATATTGTCGCCAGTCACAGTAATGCCACAAAGTCTACATTTGTTTCCGTCTCGCATTAACACTTGAACCTTGAGCCTTTCGCTTGGAAGTCTTTTAGTCTTGTGTTTAAAAACGATTTCAGATTCCTTTGTTATTTCATCGACTATTTCTACCTGTTCAACATCTTGGTTTTGGTCATTGTCAGAATTGATGAATTGAATAAATGCTTCAAGAGCTTTTCTCCAAGTGCCAAATTTGTTTAGGTAAGGATTCTTTGAATATTTTGAAAGTGGCTGCCGCATTTCTCTGTCTGTTGGTTGGCGACCGAGAGTAATCCAAACGTGTTCAATATTTTCAAATAATTCCTTCTCTGAAATGTTTTTGTTTACAGTCAGTTCGATTCCTGCAGCTATTAAAGCTTTATGCCAAGTCCCAAATCGTCTGTGTATTGTCCCGGAAGTATATTTTCCTATTTCGTCATACTCTCTCATTGTAATATTATTCCTGCCGAGCTTACTACAAACAGTCTTTAAGTCGTCCAAAAAATCTTGGTCGGGAATATTATAGTGAAAATCGTTTAGTTTAAATTCCATTATTCTGTCAATGCTATTGTTGTCATAGGGTTGCCACTAACGGTTTGCACCCGCCGGGGAGGGATTGCTTGGCCGAGAGTTTGTATTCGTTTTTTGTTCATTTATTCCCTTTGTTGTTTACTTTGAATCACTTGGCCTACCTGGCTTCGGGTGCAGCTATTAGTGGCACCTATATAAATCCTTTGTTCAAAGAAGTAGTGATAGCTATCTTAATTATTGCTAATTTTCCGTTTTTCCCCAAGTTTAGGTTTTGCAATTTCAGGCTCATTATATATTTCCCTCAGAAGATCAGTAAAGGATGTTTCAAAATTTGCATCAAGTTTCATGTCTAAATGAATATATTGCTGCATAAATTCAGGGATGCTATCTGTTTTACTACCATTCCTTAAAACAGGAATAATCTTTTCATTATTTGTTTGATTCTCATATAATTCCGCATTCATAATAGAATACTCATAACCAACACCTCCGTCCCGTTTTTCTGCCTTTAATTTATAGTTAGGAGTAAACACAATTATAATTCTATCAGCATTTCTTATGGAAGTCTCTACGAAAAGAGGGAGATTCCTCCCTAACCGAAGTTCATACCTGTCAAGAAGGACATTTACTCTTTCATCTACTAATCTGTTTGCTAGGTTCAAAACCCATCGTTTGTGTTCCTCATCATCCCAAGAGTATGAGATGAAAACAGTAGGAACGTCTTTTGGTAACTCCTCAATATTTGCATGTTTTGTTTTAGGTTTACCACCATGCAATAGGGCTTGAATTTGAATAACACGTTCTTTCTCGAATGGTTCAATCATTTTAAGAATTCGATCTAAAAAGGCAACTCTTTTTCTTTCATCAAGCCCCATTAGAATATCATAATAGAAAATTCTTCTGCTTGTGCTTTTTCCTTGTTCATTCCTTAACTCAATATATTGAGTATAATCGGGATGATATGGATCAAACTCTCGTAGGGTATTTATATACCTTGGCCCAGAAAAGTAGACACTTTGATCTGATTGGTTATTAATTACTTCGAATAATCTGTTATAAATCTCTATCCAATTCATTTTGTCTAGTTGCTTAAATGAAGATTCCTTGTTATCCCTATTCTCAGTATTGGTTTCTATATAGGTCGATATTATCCCTTTACAAATCTCGTTTTCAGGGAATAACATAGCGTAATTATATGCTGATCGACCATTACTTTGAATAGCAAGTTTAGCAACGAGTTTTTCATAATCTTTTTCAGATAAAATAAAGAACTTCCCATTATGAAGAATATATAGCTGCTCAAGGTCATCATATTCAATGGTTTTGCTCTCATCCTCAAGTTTTCTAAAGAACTCTGATTCAAAAACCGTAGCAGAAAAAGTTAAAAGGGGATCTGTTTTTATTTCATTCCTATAAGAATAAAGAAAGTGAAGAACAGGTTTCCAAGATTCTTTTTGAATTAATTGTAATATGTCCTCTTGGTTTAGTTTCATAGAATAATTTGCCTCAACCTAACACTATTAATCCGCTTGCTTTCCAATATTTCATTCTCGGTTAAATATAATATAGGTGCCACTAACGGGCCTGCACCCGCCGGGGAGGGATTGCTTGGTCGAGAGTTAGTATTCTTTTTTTGTTCATTTTCTTTCTTTGTCGCTTACTTTGAATCACTTGGCCTACCTGGCCTCGGGTGCAGGCTTGTTAGGTGAGGTGCATCTATTTCTTGACTAAATCTAGAATATCCTCTTGTAGTTTTTTTATTTGAAGATCCAGATCTTCATCATTTATAATATTCCGGAAGATTTGGATCGATCCAACAAAAAGAAGATCCAATGCCATCAATATCATTCTATTATCAATAATTATTGGTTTACTCATTAAAAGTTCATCCATGTTAGAACAAGGATGCTGAAACTGAGAAAAGTATTTGAACGGCAAGTAAGCTGGAGTAGTAAAATCAATTAACCCAAAAGATTTTAATCGTTTGAATTTATCAGAATCAAGAATTTTCGAATTTCTGACATCTCCTTCTTCAAGAATAGAATTTGGAGTCGTAGATCTAAAGGAACTGCGTGGTTTGGGGACAAATTCTTGATTTTTTTCTATAAAAGAATCAAGATTATCATTGTAAAACTTGTTCAACCTTTCGGTCATTCGTTCTTGAGGCCAAAGATCACCTTCCTTTTCTTGCAGATAAGTAAGTTCTTCGATTAACATTGCTTGTTGAAATTTTACAAAATCGAGGTCAAGAACTTTTATCTCGTTTATTATTGCAACATTAGTCGCGTCATTTGGATCTTTGAAGGTCAGAAGGTATGCAATGGTCAGGTAATCTGATACAATGGATCTTAAAATTAGGTTTATAGGTAATTTAAATGTGCGATCCTCTTTGAATTTGGGAAACAGAACAATTAACGCGCTGACATTTACCGACATTCTGACTAACGTTGATAGAAGAAAATATTCAAACATTTTAAGTTTAACTTTCTTTAATTCCTCAATCTTGGGGTTAATGATTTCCAAATACGCTGACAGAATTTGAATAATTCTATCAACGCTGAGAGGTACTGCGAATTTGTCTAGCTCTTCTTTTTTCATAGATGCATCTCACCTAACGAATATGTATACGTAATTTGTTTGTCACCTTTTAATATGTTTCAAAACTAATAAATATTACAGTCATCCATATCTCCAAAATGTCTGAATTTGAAAAACCCATGCTCTTTGGGATTTGCTGTGGTATCTGGCGCGCCATGAGAACTACAAAATACCTTCGTCCGAAAAAGAATAAAATCGATCATCCCCGACAATGATATGATCCAGGACAGCCACATCGAGCAATGAGCCGCAATCCTTGATTTTCCTGGTAATCTTAGTATCGGCATCACTGGGTATTGTGTTGCCACTTGGATGGTTGTGACCCAGAATTATGCTGGTCGCATGTTGTTCCAGACAGATCTGGAAGATCTTCTTAGGGTCCACAACGGTCCCGGAGATCCCGCCTTCTGAGATCTTAACTTTCTTGACGATCCTGTTTGCTCTGTTCAGCAATAGGATCCAGAATTCTTCATAGGGAAGATCACCGATAAGTGATTGAAAGATTTCAAAGGCATCCTGGCTCTTTGAGATCTTGTTCTTGGTGATCACTTCTGACTCATTTCGTCTGCGGGCCAGTGCAAACATGGCAGCGATCTTCACGGCACGCTTCTGTCCGATGCCTTTGATCTTCTGAAGATCAGAAACACTGAACTTCCAGAATTCGCAAAGGTTATTTTGGCAGGTTGACAGTGTTTTCATGGCAATCTCAAGGGAGTTTTCCCCGGAAACACCTGAGCCTATTATGATACTAAGAAGTTCAGCGTCAGACAAGCTCAGGTTGCCTTTGAGCAGGAGTTTCTGGCTTGGCAGGTCATCCTCTGCCCAGAAGCGCATCGGGATTCTGTTTTCATAGTGTTTGCCGTTTTCTTTGGCAAGGTCCGGATTCATGATCGGTTTTTTCATAGCTTGATAGTTTTAAGCAGCCATTGGCCGCGGTGAGTGAATGAAATTTGCCGGTGGGACCATGCGCAGTAGAAAATTTTAAGCAAACATTCGGGTCATTCCGAGTACTCGGGGTGAATGAACCTGAAAGGCGACAGTTCCTAAAGGAGGTCGTGTTTAGCGATACCATATTTTCACTGGGCATAACTTTGTGAATTTCGATTTACTGCAGGAGAGGGGTTTTGCAACTTTTTCTAAAAGTCGCCCCAAGCGAAGCATCCTGCGAGCATAAAAAAAAGCAGGCGATTCCGATTCATCGGAACCGCCTGCCTGGTTGGAGGCAATTAATGCCTTATAGAGAATTGCCCCTGGAACTCTTTCAGTTCCCAATCGAACTTACTGGGATCGGAGGCAATGAGATCTTCAGTGTAACCAGGGTAGTAAATCTGATCCAGCTCCTGGACAAAGATGTCTTCGATTGACTGCTGGAGGGTCATTTGTGCTAATGCTTTCATCTGGCGTGTGTTTTAAGGTTAGAAATGAAATTTTTTACGCCAAAGGCTAAGACCTGGAATAATAAATAATGTCAAGGGTGTTGGTCAGATTGACTTCATATCTGAAGACACTGAAAGCGATAATTCCCAAAGGAGGTCGCCCTTTACAGTTTTAAGCTCCTTCTCTATAAGCGAATTATTCGTAAGGTAACTTTGATAGAAAATTTCGAGCTAAACCGTGCGCTGGCCAAAGGGTTTCTTTTTTGGTACTTTTTGATTTGACTAGGGCTTGCAAAGAAACCATCATGATAAAATTTTTCTCACAACCGAGAATGTAAATAATTTATCAACTTGCAGTCTAAAACCGCAAGTTGTATGGAATTTACAAGCGACATTGAAAGAGGTTGTGGCATAGATGTCCATAAAGATACCGTGGTAGCCACAATCGCAGGAAAAGGGTTGAAAAAACAGACAAAGGAATTTTCAACTTACACGGGTTCATTGACATGTTTACGTGACTGGCTCACTGACAACGGTGTTACTCACGCAGCGATAGAGAGTACTGGAGTCTACTGGAAACCGGTATTCAATATTATTGGCAATGATGTCAAGCTGATTCTTGTTAATGCAAGACACATCAAACATGTTCCTGGACGAAAAACGGACATCAAGGATAGTGAATGGATCTGCCAATTATTATTGAGCGGCTTGTTAAGAGCAAGTTTCATTCCCCCTAAGGATATCAGGGAACTTCGGGATATGACTCGTTACCAATTAAAATTACAGCAGCAAATTACAGCTGAAAAGAACCGGATTATCCGTGAACTTGAGGATGCGAATATCAAGCTATCATCAGTTTTAAATGATGTATTTGGTTCTACCGGTTCAAAAGTTATTAATGCCATTATTGAAGGTGAAAATGATCCTGAAGAACTGGTCCAATTTTACCATAAAAGAATGAAAGTAAGTCGTAATGAGTTTAAGGAGGCTCTCAAAGGAAGACTGACAGAACATCATCGATTTATGCTTCGGCAAATGAAAAAACGTATTCTCTCAATAGAAGAGCAGATGGAAGAGATAGATTGTGAAATTGACAAACGAGTTGCTCCTTACGAAAATGTCATTGAGTTATTGACAGGCATTCCTGGTGTCAAACGAAAAGGAGCAATTGGAATAATATCGGAGATAGGGATCGATATGAGTGTATTTGAAAATGAGCATCATCTGGCATCATGGGCTGGATTAAGTCCCGGAAATAATGAGAGTGCTGGTAAAAAAAAAAGTGCAAGAACTACTTCCGGTGACAAATACCTAAAAGCATTAATAGTAGAGTTAGCCTGGGCCGGATCAAGAACCAAAAACACATTTTTTCGAGCAAAATATGATAGTTTAATCAGAAGGAGAGGTAAAAAGAGGGCGCTTATAGCAGTAGGACATAAGATCCTTTGCGCCGCATATCACATTCTCTCTGAAAAGGTTCCTTACAAAGAGGTAGGTGCTGAATATCTTGAAAAACGTAAACAGAAAAACAGGATAGAAAAGCTGAAACGAGAGCTAAAGGAATTTGGATATAAAGCTATACCAGAAGATTTGTATGCTGCATAGATAAAAGGCCGTATTTTACTGGAGGCATTGACCCCGTCAAAGAAACTGGCATCAACAGATAAGCACAAAAGATTGTTGCTTCGAGCACGCGGATGAAATTTTTTCTTTCTTATCTGACCTGGCAGCTCAAATTAACTGATTTATTTTAAAACACTTACAAAATTATTTACGGATGAAAAGTACTCCACTGGAAGAAGGAAAGTACCTGCAATTGCTTTCTTTTTGCTTCGTTTTCTTTACCTAAAGAAACAGAAGTTCAGTTAGTTAAAACCCTGGCGCTTTTTTTGATTCTTTTTTTGGCGCTCCAAAAAAAGAACCGATCTTTTCGCCAATTCCAGCGAAAAAGAGGGTATCCCGTTCTGCGTGAATATTTTAAGGCTCGTTAAGCCTAAAAATATTCCAGCAGACTCGACGAAGTCCCCGCCACGCCCTGTCGAAAAATGCAATTGCACTTATTCCATTTCTATGGATATATGAAATGGGCATATATAAATACATCTTGAAATTTTTGCGCCGGGATCTCAGCCAGTGGGCTGCTCCCCCTAGGTATTGAGGCATTCCATTGAAAACTGGGGAGGCCTTTGATCATTAACCTGGGATCAGAATGATCCCCCTGTAACTGGCTGTGCTTATTTTAGCGGATACTTCATTTCATTAAAAATTCGTTGAAGTCTTTGTGATCCGGATAGAGTACTGGAGCCCAATCCCTAATATGATTATAAGTGGTCATTAAGTTTTGTGTAGCGGTCCTTCCGGCCTGATCATTGTCGAGGAGAAGGTTAACTTCATATGTGCCTACCAGTTCAGCTTCGATCTTTGGAAGAAAAGATAAGGAGTTTAAGATAATCGTTCTGAAACTTGGGACTTGCCTGTAAA
>Ga0265595_1002571_pt1 | contig 12093 bp, 10 predicted proteins | sample saktaG_15_FD_190148 | JGI IMG/M metagenome (GOLD analysis project Ga0265595, IMG submission 190148) | Saline water microbial communities from Sakinaw Lake, British Columbia, Canada - sak_2013_06_06_50m | ecosystem: Environmental > Aquatic > Non-marine Saline and Alkaline > Saline ... | reverse complement strand
CTAAGGCATTATTGGAGGCAATGGCTTGTGGCTTGCCTTGCATTGCAACTGATGTTGATGGCATAAAAGAAGTAATAATCCATAAAGAAAACGGCTACTTATGCCAAACAGACAGCACATCTATTAAAGAAGCTCTTTTAGCGGTTTTAAATGATAAAAATTTACAAGAAATAATTGGAAAAAACGCCAGAAAAACTATTGAAGAAAACTATAGCTTAGAAAAAGTTTTTCAGCAGGAAACTGCATTTTTTTCTGATTTAAAAGTTTTGATTTTAGCCGGGGGCAAGGGAACGCGGCTTTGGCCGTTGAGTCGAGCTGAAAAACCAAAACAATTCCAAAAATTAACCAGCACAAAAACAATGCTCCAAGAAACTGTTTGGCGGCTATCCCCGGATATTGCTTGGGGAAACATTTTTATTTCAACAAACACTCTCTATGAAAAAGAAATTAAAGATGAATTGCCAAAACTGCCGAAAGATAACATTATAATCGAGCCATTAGATAAAGAGAGGGTTGGCGCTTTACTTCTTTTTTTGGCTCACTTACCAAAAGAGCTTTATCAAGAACCCCTTTTGGTTTTACCTTCTGATTACAGCATTCCCGATGCTGATTTATTTAAAAAGATTATTTTAAAAGGCGAGAGCTTTATTAAAAAATATCCTGACCATATTTTTATAATTGGCTCAAAACCAGATTTTCCCGATACTGGGCTTGGATACATTAAAAAAGGGTCTTTAAAAGAAGATGAGGATTTTAGTATATTTAATGTTGATAGTTTTATTGAAAAGCCAAGTTTAGAAATAGCCGCTTCTTTTGTGGAACAAGGAAGTTATCTTTTAAATATCCCTATTTATGTTTTTTTGCCCCAGCTGGTTTTAGATTTAATTAAGCAGTATTTGCCAAGTAGCTTTAAGAGGTTTCAAGAAATTAAAAAAGCAATCGGCCAAAAAGATTTTGATAAGTTTTTAGAAAGAGAGTACAAAGAAATGGAAGAAACCTCTTTAGAAAGTGGTATTTTCAATCACTATAATAAAGTAGCTGTTTTAGAAGTTAAAGATGGCTGGAATGATTTGGGGTCTTGGGCTTCTTTAAAAGATTTTTTGGCTGGTAAAAATGAAAATTTTGCCACAGGAAACCATATTGACCTTGATTCAAAAAACATATTAGTTTTTAACCAAAAAAATGAGCAATTAGTGGCAACAATAGGGGTTTCTGATTTGATTGTTGCAGTTACTAAAGATATTATTTTAGTTTGTAATAAGAATGATTCCCAAAAAGTTAAACAGCTTGCTGAAATTTTAAAAAAAGAAAATAAATCTAAATATTTATAAATATGAAATATTTATTAACTGGGGGAGCGGGTTTTATCGGGTCAAATCTTTTAGAATATTTACTTTCAAAAGGCCATCAAGTTGTAGTAATTGATAACTTAAGTACTGGGCATTTAGACAATATAAAAAATATTAAGGGGAACTTTGAGTTTATTAAATCTAGTTCTGGGGATTGTTTAAATATTAAGCAAATAAAGGGGCTAGACGGAATTTTTCACTTGGGCATGCCTTCATCCTCGCCTTTATACCATAAAAATCATAATATTTTTGGACAAGCTATTAATGATTTTATTGCTATTTTGGATTTAGCAAAAAGGGAAAATTGCAAAGTGGTTTTTGCCTCAACATCTTCGATTTATAATGGTAATCCTTTGCCATGGAAAGAGGACTTGCCTGTTTTTATAAAGGATTTTTATTCAGAGGCCCGGTATTTTATGGAAAGATTGTCTTGGATGTATAATAATCATTGGGAAGTTAGCTTTGTCGGGCTGAGATTGGCTAGTGTTTTTGGGCCAAAGGAGCGCAACAAGAAAAATTTAGCTAATATGGTTTCTCAAATTTTGTGGTGGATAAAAGAAGACAAAAGGCCGGTTTTATATGGCGATGGCAACCAAACTCGAGATTCGATTTATATAAAAGATGTTGTGAGAGCTTTTCTAATAGCTATGGAATCAAGTGTTAAGGCGGATATTTTTAATGTTGGCTGCGGGGAAAATGAAACCTTGAATGAAATAACCAAAATAATCTGCCAAATTCTTGGTAAAGATATAAAGCCAGAGTATCAAGAAGTGCCAATAAAAAACTATGTTGCCAATCAGTTAGCTGACATCACAAAGGCAAAAAACATTTTAGGTTTTACTGTCCAGTATTCTTTAGAACAGGGTATAGAAGAACTTATTGCCTATGAAAAACAAAAGTAATCCGCTGGTTGATTTTTTGTTAAAAATTGCTCTGGTTGTTCATAGCTATTTGTATAAAGGTATTTCTTTTTTGGCCATAAAAAAAGAAGGTGGAAAACATCCAAAACACCGCATTTTAAATTATCACCAGTTTTTTTTAGAAAATATATTACCTCAAAGTAAGGTTTTGGATGTTGGCTGTTCAAGCGGAGATTTAACTTTTGACTTAGCAAAAAAAGCGATGAAAGTAGCGGGCATTGACTTGAATAAAAAATATCTTGAAAAAGCTAAGCAGAAAAATAATTACCATAACATAGAATATATTTTAGGAGATGCTGTAAGCTATAATTTTAACGAAAAATTTGATTTTGCAGTTTTATCTAACGTTTTAGAGCATATTGAAAATAGGGTAGATTTTTTAAAAAAAATTAATTTAATTACCGATAAAATTTTGATAAGAGTGCCGCTTTTAACAAGGGACTGGCTTTCTGTTTATAAAAAAGAAATGAGCGTTGATTATAAACTAGACAAAACCCACTTTATTGAATACACAAAAGAGAGTTTTATTGAAGAGACGAAGAAAGCTGGTCTTAAAATAGAAAAAATAGAAATAAACTTTGGGGAAATTTATGCAATTGCCAATAAAACAAATACTTAGCAATGCCCTTGCCATAAAAGATAATATTCTTTCTAATAGAAAGTACAAGCTTTCTTATATTGTTGAAAACAAGGATTGGATTGTAAGTCAAATTGGAAAAAAACTAGTTGAGTGCCTATCTGTTTTAGATTTTAAACAAGCTAGAACAACCATAACATCAGTTGGTTTACGGAAACAAATAATTCATTTTGGCTCGGTGCACACTTTTTTAAAAGAAAATGAATTTAAAAAATTTCATATTTCAAACCAAGCCATTTTAACTTGGTTTCATTTTATTAATGAAGACAAAAGAGTTAAATATATTTTACAAGCCCAAAATAATCTAAAGGCAATACATACATCTTGCAATATAACAAAGCAGAGCTTGATTAATTTTGGGGTGGATAGAAGCAAGCTTTTGGTTATTCCCCTGGGGGTTGATTTGGGTTTGTTCAAAAAAGCTGATGAGCAAAAGAGGCAGGAGATAAGAGAAGTTTTAGGTATTTCAAAAAATGCTTTTGTGATCGGTTCGTTCCAAAAAGATGGAGTTGGCTGGGGGGATGGGATGGAACCAAAACTTATAAAAGGGCCGGATATTTTTGTTAAGGCGGTTGAAGAAATATCTAAAAATTTTCCAGTTTTTGTTTTATTAGTGGGACCTTCAAGGGGATATGTAAAAAAAGAGCTTGAAAAGAGAGGCATTGCCTATAAAAGTACGGGCTATTTAAAAGATTTTAAAAAAGTTGCCTCTTTTTATAATGCCTTGGATTTATATATTGTGGCCTCCAGAATTGAGGGGGGCCCAGAAGCGATTGTGGAGTCAATGGCATCTGGAGTGCCACTAATTTCAACTAATATGGGGATGGCTCCTGATATTATTGTTGATGGGAAAAATGGGTTTTTAGCTCAAGTGGAAAACGCTAGCGAAATTGCCCAGAAAGCTATGTTAATTTTTGAGCGTAAAGAACTTAAAGAGCAAATAATCCAAGGCGCAGGAGAAACTATCCAAAACTATTCTTGGGAAAAAATAGCCAAGCGTTATTTTGATGAAATATATGCAAAACTTTTATAACAAATTTGACAATGTTTTCTTGGATATTAACGAAGAATTTAAAAAGCAAAATAAGCTTTTGGGTTCAAATCTTCAACATAGAAGAAGAAATTTTTTAGTAGAATTTTTAGCTCCCACAAAAGGACTCTTTTTGGCTTTGTTTTACAAGTTGGGTATCTTACAAAAGCTTTTTTATTCAAATATCTGTTTGGGCTGGTTTTTTGATTTTAAAAAGTTTTGGGTGGAGTATTTGGGCAATCGCAATATTGATATTATTGATTTTCATTTTTTGAGAAATACTTATAGGGCAAAGTTCCAAGAAGTTTCTTTGGATCATAATGACGAAAAAAATCCAGAAAAATTTTTAGCTTCTTGGCAAGGACAGGGAAATGTTTTTTATCTTTTTCAGTCAGTTTATAATTACAGTAAAAAAGCATATTTGGACTGTTGGCTTTTTGCTAAATATATTAAAAAAAATAGCCATATTTTGGAGTATGGGTGCTCTGTTGCTCCCATAACCCAAGGACTTATAAAATATTTTTCATACAAAAACTTACAATTTACAATTGCTGATATCCCCCAAATTTCTTTCTTGTATGCAAGGTGGAAATTAATGAGCAGTAGCAGAGTCGACTCTATTATAGTAGAGCCATATAAAAAAGATAATTTGCCAAAAGGGAAGAAATACAATACTATTATTTGCTTAACTGTTTTTGAGCATTTGAATAACCCTTTAGATGCTGTTGAAAGTTTCTTTGAACACTTAGAAAAAAATGGCGTTTTAGTTTTTGACTATATAAAGGGTCAAGCTACTGGTTTGGATAGCCAACAAAGTATGGAGCAAAGAAATGATGTTTTGCAATTTATTGAAAAAAACTTTAATATTTTAAAAGGTAAGGTTAATTTTGAAAATTCAATGGGCTTAACTGTGGCACAAATAACAAATAACTAATGAAAATCCATATTTTATTTCCATTTCAAGAAGGGCCCAGAGGGGGAGGAGGAAACCAATTCTTAAAAGCTTTAAAATATTATTGGATAAGTTCTGGAGTTTACGAACAGGATATTCAAAAAGCCGATGTTGTTATTTTTAATAGCCACCAGTTTTTAGGTAAAGTTATTAAAGCTAAAAAGAAATTTCCTAATAAAGTTTTTATTCATCGCATTGATGGTCCCATGAGAGGCTATAGACCAAAGGAAGCATTCTTGGACGAGCTTATTTTTAAAATTAATAAGTTTGTGGCTGATGGCACTGTTTGGCAGTCAAAATGGTCTCAAAAGCAAAATAAAGCTCTTTTTCCGTATGAAAATTCCTTTGAAACTGTAATTTATAACGCTCCTAATGAGCAAGTTTTTAACAAAAAGGAGAAAGCTGATTTTAAAAAATTAGGAAAAATAAAAATCATTGCTGTTTCTTGGTCAAGCAATCCTTTGAAAGGGTTTGATATTTACAAATTTTTAGATGAAAATTTGAATTTTAATAAATATGAAATGTTGTTTGTGGGAAAAAGCCCTGTTCAATTTAAAAATATAAAAGTTTTGGGGCTAATGAAGCATACTGACTTATCTAAACAAATAAAACAAAGCGATATTTTTATTTCAGGAAGCAAAATTGAATCCTGCTCTAATGTTTTAATTGAAGCTTTAAGTTGCTCCTTACCTTGTTTGGCTTTTAATTCATCAAGCAATCCAGAAATTATTGGCAAGGGTGGTGAGCTTTTTAGTAATACTCAAGAGCTTCTTGTGAAGATTGAGAAAGTAGCTAATAACTATAATAATTATCAAAAAAATGTACCGGTTTTTTCTTTAAGTAACATAGCGAAGCAATATCAAGAATTAGCTATTGAAATTTACGATCAAGCTCAAAGCGGTTTTTATAAAACACGAGAGGTCGGTGTCATGGCTGAAATTTCTTTTAGTAGGGGCCTAGTTTCCAGTTTTTTTCAAAAGGTTCTAAACAAGTTTAAACCATAACAGAATCAGCCGATCGGCTGGATTTGTTATAGATTTATATTTATGATTTTCCCCTTTAATCACATAAAATTTTCTCCTCATAGAAATTATTTAGAAAATTATTTAAAAAAAGAACTGCCAAAATTAAAAGGCAGTGTTTTAGATGTTGGCTCATCAAACAGAAGATATGATTATTTATTAAATCAAAAACCAACAGCTATTGATATTAAAGAAAATAAAGACAAAGAAGTTTTTTTTGGCGATGTTAATAATTTAAGTTTTGCTGATAAATTTTTTGACAATATAATATGCTTGGAGGTTTTTGAATACTTGAAAACTCCTCAAAAAGCTATCAATGAAATTTATAGAGTATTAAAACCAAATGGAGTTTTAATCTTGTCTTGCCCATTTATGTATAAAACCCATCAAGACTATTTAAGATACACACCTGATTTTTGGGAAGAAGAGCTTTTAAAAAGTTTTAGTCAAAAAGAAATTAAAGTAATTGGGAATTTTTACACTATTGTTTTGGATATAATTCGCGGTAAAATTGCTAAAATAAAATTTAAGCCAGTAAAGTATCTTCTTTACTTACCTTATTTATTGTTTGTTTTGTTTGTCCCTTTGTCAAAGATATCAAAGGATTCAGTCTATGCTTCAGGCTACCTAATAATCGCCACTAAATAGCTAATAGGGACAGGAGGCGGTTTTTAGTTATCCACAGGTTGCCAGAACAAATAGTCGGGTGTAGAATAAACCCTAGACGGGTGTGTTTTCTCGCTCGCTCGGCAATTACAAAAATTTATTTTTGTAACTGCTCTCGCTTCGTTCGAAAACAAAAGTATGGAAATTCAAATAACCCCAAGGCAAAAGGAACTTCTATCGGTTATTTATAACTTTATTCAAAGTGATGGTTTTCCGCCTACTTTTGAGCAAATGCGAGAAAAGCTAGGGGTCGTCTCCAACCAATCAATTGTTGATCTTTTAGAAAAGTTAAAAGAAAAAAAATTTATTAAAAAGGGAACGGGTGCTCGTGATTTAGTGATATTACCATTAGGATATAAAGTGCTTAACAAACCGCTAGTAGCTGCTTTTTTGGGTGCCACATCTGCTGGTGCTCCAATAGAGGCCATTGGAATATCTGGAGAGTGGAAAATATTGCCATCTAATTTTGAAAAAATTGAAAAACTTAATGAAGAGATTTTTATATTAAAAATTCACGGAGATTCAATGATAAATGCTGGCATTGATGATGGCGATTTAGTTTTAGTGCAAACTAAAAAAGAGTTTTATACAGGAGAGGTTGTTTTGGCCACGATAGGGGAGGACACAACGGTTAAGAGGTTTATCTCTCAAGATAAACCTCCTTATGTTTTTTTAAAACCAGAAAACCCAAAGTATCCACATATTTCTTTTACCGATGAAACAAAGCTAACTGGTAAAGTAATTTCTGTTTTAAAAAATGGTTATTGGCAACAAGTTAAATAATTAAAAATTATGCCTACAAAAAAATTAAACAAAATAGAGGAAATTTTAGACAAAATTTTTCACAACAGCGAAACGGTTTACGGCTTGCAAGAATTTGACGGGATTATTTTTGACGAGGTTTTAGAAATAACCGAGCAAGAAAAAGACAAGTTTTATATTAAAGATATAAAATCTGGCAATCAAAGGGTTGTTTTTGATGAAGAAAAGCAAAAAGGCAGGCCAGAGGAAATAATTCGTCAGCTTTGGCTTTATAAGTTGCACAATGACTATGGCTACCCATTAGAGCAGATAGAAACTGAAAAAAGCGTGCATTTTGGCAAAGAAATTCACACTAAAGCCGCAGATATTGTGGTTTACAAAAGAGACAAGATAACTCCCTACATTATTATTGAAACCAAAAGTCCAACCGATAAAAAAGGCATTGAGCAGTTAAAAAGTTATTTATCCTCTGAAGGAGCGGAAATTGGACTTTGGAGCAACGGCCAAAAAAGAATTATTTTATATAGACCATATCCAAAAGAATATAGCGACACCTTACCCGATTTACCAAGATTTAACCAAACCATAGACGATTTACTAGAAGCTAAAAAAAATCTTTTTGATTATACAAACCCAAAAGCTGATTTAAAAAAAATAATTGAGTCAATGCAGGAGCTTGTTTTAGCCAACGCTGGGAGTGATGTTTTTGGTGAAGTTTTTAAACTTATTTATGCCAAGCTTTTCGATGAATCAGAAGCTAAATATAATAGGCAAGATAATGAAATTTATTTTAGAAAATATAAAGACTCTTCAAAAACTTATGAAGTTATCAATGATTTATTCAAAAAAGCGGTTAAAAAATGGCCTGGTACATTTTCAGAACAGGACAATATTAAATTATCATCAGACCATCTGTCTATTATAGTGGGTGAAATGGAAAAAGCTCGGCTTTTTGGCTCGGACTTATCCATTATTGATGAGGCGTTTGAGTATTTAATACCAGAGGTGGCTAAAGGTAAAAAGGGGCAATACTTTACGCCTCGACACGCTATTTCAATGGCGGTTAAAATGCTTAACCCTAAAAAAGACGAGTTTGTTATTGATCCGGCTTGTGGCTCGGGCGGATTTTTAATTTCCACAATGTATCAAGTAAAAGATAATTGTTTGAATAAAAATGAAGAGTCAATGCGAGAATACGCCAAAGACCATATTTGGGGCATTGATTTTGCTGATGAAATTTCCAAAGTGTCTAGAGCTTTAATGCTTATTGCTGGAGATGGCAAATCGCATATTTTTAAATTAAACACGCTTGACCCAAGAGAATGGCAAGGCGAAAATGCTGACTTATTAAATGCTAGGGCTCAATTAAAAACTCGGCTTTTAGATATGGAAAATTCGGCAGATAACGCAGATAACCAAAAAAGTTTCCATTATTTTAATTTTGATGTCTTATTAACCAATCCGCCATTTGCTGGAGAAATAAAAGACAGTGGAATTTTACGACAATACTTTTTTGGTAAAAAGAAAAGTAAATTAGTAAATAAAATTGAACGGCACATTTTATTTGTTGAGCGGGTTTTGGATATGATAAGACCAGGGGGCCGTTTGGCAATTGTTTTACCTCAAGGCGTTTTAAATAACACCAATATGGAATATGTTAGAGAATATCTTTTTGATAAAGCTAGAATTTTAGGGGTGGTAGGGTTAGCTGTAAATACTTTTAGGCCTCACACTGGCACAAAAACCAGCATTTTATTTTTGCAAAAATGGAATAAAAATGAAAAGCCATTAAAAGACTATCCAATTTTTATGGCGGTTTCTAAAAAATCAGGCAAAGATAACTCTGGCAATTATGTTTATAAAAAAGATGCCACTGGTAATTTTGGTCACGACAATAACGGCCGAAAACAATTAGACCACGACTTAGACGAAATAGCCAACGAATTTATCAAATTCGCCAAAAAAGAAAACCTAGACTTTTGGCAGTAAAATTATGGATTTAAAAAATTTATTTAAAAAACAAACGCCAAAACTTTGTTTATGCGATTATAAAGACATCTGGACTAAGTTTTGCTTCCTTGATGAGAGCGGAAGTTTATGTGATCCTAAAAACCCATTTTTTACAGTAGGGTTTATTAAATGTTCTCAACCTTATTTTTTACAAAGTAAAATTGCTTACGAAAGAGATAAGCGTAATTTTCATGACGAAATGCATTTTAACAAGCTTTCCAAAAATAATATTGAATTCTGTAAATGGACGCTTGATGCGCTTTTTGATACACGAAGCATTTCTTTTAATTCTTATTCGTTAGATAAACAGGGAGAATATTTTAACAAAAGATTTAGTGGCGATCCATGGCTGGCTTATGAAGAAATTACTATGGAGGTTCTAAAGCCAGCAATATCGTCTAACGAGATTATTATTGTAATTGCTGATTATATAACAGCGCCAAAAGAGGTGAGGTTTGAAGTTAATGTAAAAAGGAAGATAAATAATTTTTATAAAAGGCTGGCCGTAGCAGGGGTGTGCCGTTTTAATTCAAAATCAAACGATCTTTTGCAAGTTGCGGATTTAATGATAGGCGCTATAAATTATGATTTAAAATTATCAACTGGCATAATTCGTAACGGAGATAAGCACAAAAAGAGATTTTTAGCTTACTTTAAGGAGAATTTAGGAGTTCAAGAGTTTGTTAGTGGTTTTAAAAATAAATCTTTTCACATTTTTGTTGATAAAGATGTAAAACAAAGGTTACCGTTAAATTTTAGCGATACAGCAGGCGAGACAAAAGAAAAAAGGCCATCGTCCTAACGGTCGACGCCTCTTTTCAAATACCTTAGAGTAAGTATAGCACAAATCATTTGTCAATCAACCCCCCCCCCTGTGGAAAAGTAAAAACATTTAAATTTATGCCAGTTTATTCAATAATAAAAAAATCAGAATTGGAGGGGGCTTTGCGGCTGGACGCTGAATATTATCGACCAGAGTATTTGGATATAAATTCAAAAATTAAGAGTAAAAATTCAAAATTTTTAGGCGATTTGGCAAAAAATGTTATTTGTGGTCCCTTTGGCTCAGCTATCCTACAAGAGAACTATCAAGAAAAAGGCGTACCCCTTGCAAGAGTTGCCGATCTAAATGATTGGTTTGTCGGTAGCGATAGATTAGTATTCATTGATGAAATATTGAGTCAATCATTAAAAAGATACCAAGTTATTGAAGGGGATGTTGTTGTTTCACAAAGAGGGACAATAGCAATGTTTTCAAAGATAACTAATAAATTTCCAAAATGGAATATAAGTGCAAACTTAGTTTCAATAAAGAAATCAGACAAAATTAATTTTGATTATTTGTTGGCTTTTCTAAATTCGTCTTATGGGATGAGTCAACTTTTTCGCAAATTAAGTGGGCAAGTTCAGCCGAAGATAACGACTGATGATGTGAAGCAAATTTTAATATTTGTTCCAGACATAGGCAAGCAAAGGGAAGTAGCGTTGTTAGTTACTTCGGCATGGCAAAAACAAGAGGAGTCAAAAAGTTTTTATTCTCAAGCCGAACAGGTATTGTTAAAAGAATTGGGGTTGGAGGATTTTGAGGAGTCCTCCTTCGCTAAGGCTTCGGCGGGCAAGCAAGACGATTTGTTTTCAATTGTTAAATTTTCAGATATTAAAAAATTTAAACGGATGGATGCGGAATATTTTCAGCCCAAGTATGAAAGACTGACTTCAAGAATTAAACAGACAAAGCATAGCTTGCTTGGCGATTTAGTTTCAATAAAAAAAGGCATTGAAGTAGGGGCAGAGCAATACCAAGAAAATGGCAAGTTGTTTTTTCGGGTTAGCAGTTTATCAAGGCAGGGGATAGTTGATAAAGATCAAAAATATCTAAGCGATGAACTATATCAAAAATTGAAAGCCAACTTTGAGCCAAAAGCTGGGGAGATTTTACTAACAAAAGACGCAACCCCTGGTATTGCTTATGTCTTAAAAGAAAAAGTTGAAGGAGTTATCTCTAGTGGAATTTTACGGTTAAAGTTAAAACAAGAAATTGAGGCAGAATACTTAGCTTTATTTATAAACTCTATTTTAGGGCAAATGCAAGCTGAAAGAGATGCTGGTGGTTCAATAATTTCACACTGGAAGCCAGAACAAGTTAAAAATTTAATTGTTCCAATTTTACCACAAAAAACTCAGCAAAAAATTACTGAATTAGTTATAAAATCGCATCAAGCAAGGGAAAAAGGCAAAGAGTTATTGGCTCAAGCCAAACAAAAAGTTGAAAATTTAATTGAGAGTAGTTAAAATAATTTATATTTATGATTTTTAGGATTGATGATATCGGGGCTTCAAGTAAAGAATTTGAGCAATACGGAAAGTGGAAAATTGGCAATTTTTGGTTTCTAAAAAGAGTAAAACCGTTTAAGAAATGGGGACATTATAAAGAATTAACAAAGCAAGAATGGGTAAGTTTTTTGGCAGTTTTTGAGCAAAATAACATTAAGCCTACTATAGCTATTACAGCTACTTGGGTAGAAAAAGATAGCTCTTTAACTCCGTTCCCTCAAAAATTTCCAGAAGAGGCCAGTATATTGAAGCAAGCTTCCTTAGATGGTAAAGTAGAAATAGCAAACCATGGTTTAACTCATTGTGTTGTTGGAAAACATTTACCTAAGTTTTTTGGTTCTAATCGGAAATTCCACCGAGAATTTTGGTCGGAATTACCGCAAGAAATACACGATGAGCACATTTCAAAAT
>Ga0265595_1002570_pt1 | contig 12095 bp, 12 predicted proteins | sample saktaG_15_FD_190148 | JGI IMG/M metagenome (GOLD analysis project Ga0265595, IMG submission 190148) | Saline water microbial communities from Sakinaw Lake, British Columbia, Canada - sak_2013_06_06_50m | ecosystem: Environmental > Aquatic > Non-marine Saline and Alkaline > Saline ... | reverse complement strand
TGTATCTGATTCTGTAATAAAAGAAAAGATTGATCGTCTTGTTTTTCTGATTTTTCTTTTTTTATTACAAAAACATAAAAAATACCAGCTAAAAAGATACCTGCTAATATTCCTGATAAAATATAAAAATATAAAATATCCATTATGCTTGTGGTTGTGTTTGTGTTGGTATTTGTATTTCTTTTGATTTCTTTAATTCCAAATAAATTAAATATGAGAATATCACAATGAATGGCATATAGAAAAGCTGAAAAACAGAACTTAATAAATCATGAACGCTACTTAAAAGAACGTATATAATATTAAAAACAATTCCTAATAAAAATAATCTGCCAAATACTTTCCACCAATTACCCTCTACCAATTTCCAGCTATGTTTTAATACTTCCATGCCTTTTTTCCCTTCAGTGATGAAAATATAAGAATAAAAAGTTAAATAGGTTCCCACGATAATACCAGGAATAATGAAAAAAAGAGTTGATAAAGTAACAAAAATACTTACTAATATTACAAGCCAAAGATACTGGCCAAATTTTTTCCATGCTTCCTGAAAAATCTCTTTTAATTTAGTTCCGACAGGTTTTACCGTCAATATTATGAAGGTAAGCCCAATAAATATTATCCACAATACTATAACTGAAAATATTCCAATAACTAACGGTGAGGAGAATAAAGCTTTTACAGTTTCTATAGCGGCGGTGTCTTTTAATTTTAAAACCGAAAACATCATACTTCCTCCTAAGGATACTCCAAGAATTGTCATTACGACTCCAGAGATAAGCAAGATAAGTAAAATAGGTGTTATCTTTTGTTTGTAAATCTCAAAACTCTCTTTTATTAATGTAGTGAAATTTTTCATGTTTTTTTTATTATTTTTAATACCTTAAGATATATACTATTCGATTTCTTTTTGCAATTTTTCTAAAAGTTCTCTTGCTTGTGCAGAAACTTTCTTAGGAGTCTTAATCTTTATTTTAACATATAAATCCCCTTGGCCTGGAGCATCAAAATGTTTAATCCCATTCCCTCTAACACGAAAGATTTCTCCTGATTCTGTTCCAGAAGGAATTTTTAAAAAAATCTTTTTTTCTTTATCTCCTGAAGAATTAAGAACATCTACTTCTTTTTTAGAACCAAGTACTGCTTCAGTAAAAGTTATGTATAAAGTCGTATGTAAATCATCGCCTTTTCTCTCAAATATTGGATGCCGTTTAATTATTATCCTAAGATATAAATCCCCGTTTATCCCACCTAAAATCCCAGCTTCCCCTTCTTTTCTTATTCTTATTGTTTCTCCATCTCTTATTCCAATAGGAATATCCACTTTAATTTCTTTGTTACCATAATAACGCCCATCACCTCCACAAATTTTACATGGTTTTTCTGGTATTTTACCTCTTCCTTTACATTTTGGACATTCAATTATCTGAGTAAATTCTCCCAAAAAAGTTCTTCGCAACTCTCTTATTGCCCCTTCTCCTTTACAATTAGAACATTCTTTTAATTTAGAATTGGGTTCATATCCCTTGCCATTACAATGATCACAAGCAAGATAAGTTTTGAATGAAATATTCTTTCTTGCCCCAAAAGCTGCTTCTTCTAAATCTAATTCTAAATTAACCTCAATATCTCTTCCCTTATTTTGATACGCACTTCCTCTTTTTCTTGTAGAAGCAGCTCCTCTGAAAAAATCAGAGAAAATATCGCCGAGATCAAAATCGCCAGAAAATCCAAACGGTGATTGAAAATCACTGTTCTGCCATTCAAATCCGGGAAATCCTTGTTGAAATCCAGCTCCTGCACCTTCAAATACACGCCCAAATTTATCATATTGAGCTCTTTTCTCTTTATTAGATAAAACCTGATATGCTTCACTGATTTCTTTAAATTTTTCTGGATTACCTCCTTTATCTGGATGATGTTTATGAGCTAATTTATAAAAAGCCTTTTTAATTTCTTCTGGGGAGGCTGAATGCGAAACGCCCAAAATATCATAATAATCTTTCATATTTATTAACTAATAATAATTTCTTGTTTTTCTATTCCAACGCGTTTAATTTTCAAATATTTAAGAGATAAAAGGATCCGAAGAAAAGCCCAACTTATTGCGATTAAAATAACGGAAAATATAATATTGAAAAATTTCAAGAAACTTAATGCTACTAAAAAGATTATAATCCCAAACATTATTCTAAGATACGAAGAAAAAGTTTGCCAACGAGATTTTAATGATTCTACAATCAAAATTGATAATTTTTCATTACCAATAACAGGATATTTTAAAAATTCAGAAAGCTTTGATCTTACTTCTTGTAAAACTGGCTGATTAATTACTGGATCAAAATCTCCTAAATCTGGAATTTGTTGTTCAATGTATTTTCCTAAAATATCATCAACTGTTCCTGATAATTGTAAATTAGAAAAAGGTTGAATGATTCCTGTGCGAGAAAAAATAGAATCTAAAATTTTAGTTCCTTCTTGTTCTATAGATACTGTATTTGCTTGAAAATAAGTTAAAGTCGATAAAGATATTGCTAAAGCCAAAAGAATATAAAAAGAACTTTTACCAACTATGCGTATCCACTGAAGATTTATCAAAGCATCATATTCCATTCTTATTCTTACTCTAGATAATAAAAAAAGAACAAAAATAATTCCCCAAATGAGCCAAAGAATTTTATTCCATTGATGACTAAGAAGTAATGGAATGAATGTACTAAAACTAATAACTAAATTCCAAACCAAAAAGTCTTTAAGAGGAAGTAATAAAAAGAATATTGGAAGCAAGCATAACCCTATTATCCAAAATATACATGTTCCTATTAAATTAGCATTGGTAAAGTCCTGTAATAATCCAATAAAAAAAAGAGACCCTAAAGCAAAACAAGCCACAATTAAAATACCAAAAATAGAATTTTTAAAAAAAATCGTTCTATCTTGATAAGCTAATTTATAACTGTTTAAAAAATTAGAATCTTTTTTCATTGAAATTAAAATCTTCTTGCTTCAATCATACCATATCATTGTTTCTCCTCAAAATCGGCATCTTTAGCTTCTTTATCATCGTTTTTATCATCCTTGTTATTCTTATCTGCCTCTTTTTCCTCCGGTTTACCTTTTTCCTCTTCCTGCTTTTGTTGTTGATAAAGATGAGTTCCAACTTCTTGTAATGATTGAGATAATTCTTCGGTTTTTGTCTTTATAATATCAAAGTCATCATTTTTCAAGACTTCTTTTAATTCTTTTGCTTTGTCCTCAATTTTAACTTTTAAATCAGCGGGAACTTTTTCACCTGCGTCTTTTAAAGTTTTTTCCGTGGTATAAAGCAATGATTCAGCATTATTTTTTGTTTCAATATTTCCTTTTTTCTTTTCGTCTTCTTCTCTATGTAATTCTGCCTCTTGTTTTAATTTTTCTACTTCTTCTTTTGACAGCCCTGAAGATCCTTCAATATGAATAGATTGTTCTTTTCCTGTAGCTTTATCTTTAGCAGTAACATTTAAAATTCCATTAGCATCAATATCAAAGGTTACTTCAATTTGAGGTATGCCACGAGGAGCCGGAGGAATACCGTCTAATATGAAACGGCCTAATGATTTATTATCAGTAGACATTGGTCTTTCTCCTTGAAGCACATGAATTTCTACCGAAGTTTGATTTCCTGCTGCAGTTGAAAATGTCTGACCTTTTGTAACTGGTACAGTACTATTCTTAGGAATCAAAACAGTATTAACTCCACCTAATGTTTCTATTCCCAAAGAAAGGGGTGTAACATCTAAAAGCAAAACGTCTTTCATTTCTCCTCCTAAAATACCGGCTTGAATAGCTGCTCCGATTGCAACCACTTCATCAGGATTAATTTCTTTACTTGGTTCTTTACCAAATAATTTTTTTACTTCTTCTTGAATTTTAGGCATTCTTGTTTGCCCTCCTACTAAAACTATTTCTTCAATATCTGAAACTTTCAAACCGCATTCTTTTATTGTTTTCTTTGTTAAATCAATTGATTCTTTGACATAATCGTCAACTAATTCTTCTAATTTGGAACGATTTAAACTGTAAGAAAGATGTTTTGGACCAGAAGCTCCGGAAGTAATAAACGGCAAATTAATTTCTACTTGCATTGTAGAAGACAATTCTTTTTTTGCTTTCTCCGATGCTTCTTTTATTCTTTGTAAAGCCAAAGGGTCTTTATGCAAATCTATTGCTTCATCTCTTTTAAAATTCTCTATCACCCAATCCATTATCTTTTGGTCAAAATCATCACCTCCTAAATGCGTATCTCCGCCTGTTCCTTTTACTTCAATTGTATCAGGGCTAACATAAAGCACAGAAATATCAAAAGTTCCTCCTCCAAAATCATAAACAACTATTTCATGATCTTTCTTTTTATCTAAACCATAAGCTAAAGCAGCTGCTGTTGGTTCATTTATAACCCTTTTTACATTAAAACCAGCTATTTCTCCTGCGTCTTTTGTTGCTTTCCTTTGACTATCATCGAAATAAGCAGGACATGTTATGACTGCATCTGTAATTTTCTCTCCTAATTTTGCCTCAGCGTCTGTCTTTAATTTCTGTAAAACCATAGCTGAAATTTCCTGTGGTTTGTACCATCGATCTCCCATTTTTATTTCTACTCCCCCATTAGCACCCTCTTTAATTTCATAAGAAAGCAAGCTCTTATCTTTCTGCACAATTGGATCAGAAAATTTCCTTCCAATTAATCTTTTTACAGAATAAATTGTGTTTTCAGGATTAGTAATAGATTGACGACGAGCTAATGTCCCAGCTAATCTTTCCCCATTTTTAGAAAAAGCTACAACTGAAGGAGTTGTTCTCTCGCCTTCAGCGCTTTCAATAATTTTTGGCTGACCACCTTCTATAGTAGCCATTGCCGAAAAAGTTGTTCCTAGATCTATACCTAATATTTTTGCCATAATTTTTTATTAATTTTTGTTATTTAATTTGTTATTTATTCTCCTTTGCCAATATTACTCGACAAGGACGAATGACTTTATTATTAAGAATATATCCCTTTTCCAAAATTTTTATAATCGTATCTGGAGCGAATTTCTCATTTTCTGCCATTGCTACTACTTCATGAAAAGCAGGGTTTAATTTTTCTCCTATTTTTACTTTAATTTCATTTACTCCCTCTTTTTCTAAAATATCTTGCAATTGACTTTTTATTAAATAAATTCCTTTAAGATAATTATCATTTTCTTTTTTATCCTTTCCTTCTTTCAAAAAACTCTCAATAGCTAAATCAAAACCATCTAAAACAGCAATTAAAGATTTAACAATCCTTTCATTAGAAAACCTTACAACTTCTCTAAATCTTTCTTTTTCATCTTTTTTGTAATTGATAAAATCAGCTCTCTCCCTTTGCCACCCTCTCAAATACTCATCTTTCTCCTTTTTTAATTTTTCAAATTCTTTTTGTTTTTTTGTATCAGTCATATTTTTTTAATTATGATTAAGAAGTTAAATTAGAAACAGCCCTTAAAATAGCAATATTTTTTTTATAAGGCATTCTTTTAGGGCCTAATATGCCCAAAATTGCCTTTGGTTCAGAAACAACACTAAGTAAAGAACTAAATTGATCAGATTCCACAAAAGGATTATCTTTACCTATTAAAACAAGCGGATTTTCATCAATTTTTATGTTTTTTAACTTCTCATCTAATTTCTCCAAAGATTCAGCTATTTGTTGAAAAAATCTACAAGTTAATAATTCTTCTTCCATCATTTCAGCAAACATATACTTAAATCCTTGTTTAATTATTTCATCTTCTTGAAATAAATAGCAAAAACAAAATGAATGACTCTCTTCTGATATTACATCTAATAATTTCTTTATTTCTTTAACAGAGTTCGTATGATTTTCTAATCTAAACTTAATTTTTAATAATTCATTTTTTATTTTTTCTTCCCACTGTTCCGAAGAATCATTTTCTTCAGAAATAGTATCAATAAAAAATTTCCAAGCTTTATCTGTCGGTATTCGCCCGCTTGAAATATAAGGTTTGTATAAATAACCTTCTTCTGTAAGCACAACGAAATCATTTCTAATAGTTGCCGAACTCACACCTAGACGATATTTAGCATTTAAAATTTCAGAAGCAACAGGTTCGCCAGTACGAGTATATTCTTTAATCAAAACCTTTAAAATATAACTATTTCTATCTTTTAATTTTATTATCATATTAATTTCTCTATCTATTTTACTCATTAGCAATCAAATGTCAAGAGTGCTAAATTAACAAACAATTAATAGTGGATTTAAGAAGAATCATTGCCTAATTCTTATCCCCTGTTTTTCCACGATTAAGTTTGCCTGAGCTTAAACACCATGGTAAAATTATCAATATAACCTTTTATAAAACATATGAGACAAATATTTAAAGGAACAATCACGTGGATAGATATTACCTGTCCCACTAATGAAGATATTGAATATCTTCGTAAAAACTATCGTTTTCATCCTCTTATCCTAGAAGAGCTTAAAATGCCTTCTCAAAGAAATAAGACTGAGATACACGATGGCTATATTTTTTTAGTAGCCCATTTTCCATGCTGGAATGCGATTGAAAAAAAATCCTATCCATGGGAATTAGACATTATTTTAGATAAAAATACCCTTATCACAATCTGTTATGAAAAAAGTACAGTAATGCGCGAAGAATTTATGGAAAAAGTTTATACAAAAGATTTTGAAAATTTATACCTCAATGACACGATAAAACTTCTCTATTTCATTACTGAATATTTTTTAGATTTTGCAATCAGGCAAATTTATCATATTCAGGAAAAAATCAATAGTGTAGAAAAAGAAATATTTCATGGTAGAGCGGAAGATGCAATTCCCAATATTTCTTTTATAAAAAGGGATGTTTTAAATTTTCAAAGAATATTTAGATACTTAAAGGAAACCTTATGTTCTTTATCTAGACAAGGACCACGAATTTTTGGAGAAAACAAGCGTATCTATTTTGATGATTTAATCGGTGACAGCACAAAAGTAGAAAATCTTATTGATAGTTTTAAAGATAATATTGAATCATTAGAAAATACAAATAATTCTTTGATGGAACATAAAACTAATCTTTTAACTAGAATTTATACAATTCTTTCACTTGTAACTTGGCCTACAATATTAGTTACAAGCATTTATCAAATGAATACAAGTTATTTACCTTTTATAGGCCCTTCTTATGATTTCTGGCTTATTCTATCAATTGCTTTTATATCATCAATATTAATCTTTTCTTATCTTAAAAAAAGAAAATTCTTATAAATGATTTATCTTTATAATACTCTTACTAAAAAAAAGCAGATTTTTAAACCAATAAAAGATAAAAAGGTTGGTCTTTATACATGCGGTCCAACTGTTTATTCATACGCGCATATTGGAAATTTAAGAACATATATCTTTGAAGATATTTTAAAAAGAGTCTTATTGTATCAACAATATAAAGTTAAACATGTAATGAATATCACTGATGTAGGACATTTAACCTCTGATGCTGATACAGGTGAGGATAAAATAGAAAAAGCTGCAAAAAAATCAAAAAAATCAGCTTTTGAAATAGCCGAGTTTTACACAAAATCTTTTTTTGATGATTGTAAAAAATTAAATATTCTCGCTCCAGATATAGTAGCCAAAGCAACAGATCATATAAAAGAAGACATTGAACTTATCAAGGTTTTGGAAAAAAAGAATTTTACTTATCGCACTAGTGATGGAATATATTTTGACACTTCTAAACTGAAAGATTATGGAAAACTTACTGGAATGAATTTTAAAAAACTCAATAAAACATTAAGAGCTGGCGCAAGAATAGAACTTTCTCCAGAAAAAAGAAATATCACTGATTTTTCTTTATGGAAATTCTCTCCTAAAAATGCTAAAAGACAAATGGAATGGCAATCGCCTTGGGGTATTGGATTTCCAGGATGGCACATTGAATGTTCTGCTATTAATTTAAAATATTTAGGCAATGCCTTTAAAGAAAAAAAGTTTTTCCCAAAAAAAACACAGACAATAGATATACATACAGGAGGAACAGATTTAATACCTATTCATCATACTAATGAAATAGCTCAAGTAGAAGCTATAACAAATAAAAAATTCGTAAATTTCTGGCTGCACGGAGAATTTCTTGTTCTAAAAGATGCGCGAATGGGAAAATCTATAGGAAACGTAATTTTAATTAAAAATCTTGAAAAATTAGGTTTTTCTCCTTTAGCATTTCGTTATTTAGTATTAAATAGCCATTATAAAGCATCCTTAGAATTTTCTCTAAAAGCATTAGAAAATGCTCAAGAAAGCTTAAATAATATTTATAACTTTATTTTGGATTGCCTTATTGATAGAAAAGAAATCCAACCAACAAAAACATCTGCTTTTTCATTAAATAAAATAAAAAAAGAATTTGAAAAATCAATTAATAATGACCTTAATACTCCCCAAGCTTTAGCTGCTTTCTGGAAATTAATAAAAAATTATTACCAAGCTAGAAATAATCCAAATAAAGCAAATAAAATTTCTTCAAAAGAAATTTATCAATTGGCTTTGAATTTTGATAAAGTATTAGGATTAGGATTAGATAAAATTAAACTTATTATTCCATCAAAAAAGATAAAAGAACTAACGAAAAAAAGAGAACAACTAAGAAAAATAAAGGAATGGGCAAAAGCTGATGAAATAAGAAAAATTATAGAAAAATCAGGATTTTTGCTAGAAGATACAAAAAGAGGTACAATTATAAAACCTAAACTTTAATTTAATACATGATTGAAAAAAATAAAATTGCTAAAGGAAAACTGCCGCCTCAGAATATAGAGGCAGAAGAATCAACCTTAGGATCTCTTATGATAGACAAAGATGCAATTATTAAAGTTGCTGATGTTTTATTCCCTGAAGATTTTTATCAACCTCAGCATCGCTTTATCTATGAAACTATTCTAAATCTATATCATCGAAATGCTCCAATTGATGTTCTTTCATTGTCTAGTCGCTTAAAAGAAAAAAAACAATTAAGCGAGATAGGAGGAGTAAGTTATTTAACTTCTTTAGTTAATAAAACCCCTACTAGCGCTCATATAGTTCATTATGCAAATATAGTTCATGAAAAAAAGGTATTGCGTGATTTAATTGCTGCTTCTTATAAAATTGCTGAATTAGGGTGGCAAGAATCAGAAAATATAAACGAAGTGTTAGACAGAGCAGAACAAATTATTTTCTCTATTTCTGAAAAATCTATTGCTCATGAATTTATAGCATTAAAGGGAGAATTGGTTAAAGCATTTGAGAGAATAGACCAATTGCATAAAGGTGGGGATAAATTACGGGGAATATCCACAGGGTTTCATGATTTAGATCATTATCTTGGAGGTTTACAAAAATCTGATTTAATTATTTTAGGAGGGCGGCCTTCTTTAGGAAAAACATCTCTTGCCTTAGATATTGCGCGTAATGTAGCTTTAAAAGAACAAGTTCCTGTAGGAATATTCAGTTTAGAAATGTCGAGAGATCAAGTAGTTGATAGATTAATAGCAGCTGAATCTACAGTTGATTTATGGAAAATAAGAACAGGACGTCTTTCTACTGATGAAGAGATTAATGATTTTACCCTTATTCAAGATTCTTTATCCCGTCTTTCCGAAGCTCCAATATTTATTGATGATGCTGCTTCACCTACAGTTATGCAAATTCGAACAATGGCGCGAAGATTAAAAGCAGAAACAAATTTAGGACTAATTATTGTGGATTATCTCCAATTAATCAACCCTTCTCTTTTTCGTGAAAGTAGTGTTCAACAATATTCTGAAATTTCGCGTTCTTTAAAAGCTTTATCAAGAGAATTAAAAATACCTGTGTTAGCTCTTTCGCAGCTTAATCGAGCTGTTGAATCAAGGCCTGGATGCCGACCTATGCTTTCTGATTTAAGAGAAACGGGCAGTTTAGAACAAGATGCTGATGTAGTCCTCTTTGTCTACAGGGGAGACCGTTCTAAAGAAGACTTTGAAGATAAAGGTGACGCTCAAATTATAGTTGCAAAACATCGTAATGGTCCTTTGGGTCATGCGGATTTATTCTTTAAGAAAGAATTAGCGAGTTTTCGCAACCTGGAAAAAGGTGAAAAATTTCCAAACCTAGAAGAAGAATAATTTTTAACAATATAATTCTGTGGACTTACCAAAACCAATAAAAAATTTTATAAGCATATTTTCAAAACTTCCTGGTATGGGGCCACGCCAAACTACTCGTTTGGCTTTTTGGTTATTACATCAAAAAAAAGAATCCCAAAATGATTTCTGTCGTGCTTTTATTGATTTATTTTCTAAAACACAAGTATGTCCAAATTGTTTTTTTATAACAGAAGCAGATCAAGAAAAAAAACCTTTAAATGACAACTTATGCAAAATTTGTGAAAACCCACAAAGAGATAAATCTATTATATGCGTTGTGGAAAAAGAAACTGACCTTTTGTCTATAGAAAAAACAAATAAATACCATGGTGTTTATCATGTTTTAGGAAGATTGTTATCAGAAATAGATGAAAATAAAAAACTGAGGATAACTATTCCTCAGCTCTTATTACGTATTAAGAAATCTCAATCTTCTAAATATCCTACAAAAGAAATAATCTTAGCTCTCAGTCCCACATCAGAAGGTAATTTAACCACCTATTCTATAGAAAAATCCATTAAAGATTTAGATGATAAAATCAAAGTAACAAAATTAGCTCGCGGACTTCCCCAAGGAGGAGAAGTAGAATTTGCAGACGCAGAAACACTTACAAATGCTTTAGAAGGAAGAAAATAGTTTATTTAGCTTCTTGTATTAATACTTTCATAAAGGACTGCTTATGTCCTTTTTTCTTTTTATAACGGGTTTTATGACGATAACGAAAAACTATTATTTTTTTAGATCTTCCTGATTCTTCGCATGTTGCAATAATTTTTGTTCCAGAAATATAAGGCTGGCCAATTTTTACATCGCCTTTGTCATCAACTAAAAGAAGTACTTTATCAAAGGTTATTTCCTCCCCTTCTTTTACGTCTTTTATCTTCTCTATTTTTATTTTTTGTTTAGGAGAAATCAGATATTGTTTCCCTCCTGTTTCAATAACTGCCAACATATAATTATCTATTTAAAAAGTAAATTTGCACACTGATTAAAAGTATTAAAACAGCAACTCCTATATTAGCAAAAAAAAGCAATTTACTCAAGTTTTTATTGCTTTTTTCAAACAATTGTAAAAGCGAATAATTTATTCCCATAAAAACCATTCCTAAAATTGGAATTTGCCAAAGTAAGTTTCTATTACCTAAAAAATTAATTCCAAAATCATTAGAACGAAAAATCACTGGAAAATTTGTTCCTGCTTTTCTAAACACCAACCAATTTAAAAAAATAGATATAACAAAACCTATTCCTAATAATATCCAAGCTTTTTGCTTTATATTTTTCATATGTGCCCTCAACCGGAGTCGAACCGGTGTTACCAGAATGAGAATCTGGCGTCCTAGGCCACTAGACGATGAGGGCATATGCGAAAATACTATAGCACAAAATATTAATGAATAACAATAATCCTATGCTTTTATATACTCTGTAATTTTCTCCATTTCCATTGAATGAGAGCCTTTAACCAAGACCAAATCACCTTTTTCCATCATCTCTTTTACAAATTTTTTAGCTTGCTTACTATCTTCAAACCAAAAAGTTTCAATATCAGAATATTCACTATCAATTATCTCTTTAGCAAAAACCATCTCTTCCCCTACAGCAATAAAAACTTTAGCTACATCTGCAATATTTCTTCCTATTTCTATATGAGCTTGTTTTGAATTTATCCCTAATTCTTTCATATCGCCTAAAACAACAATTTTCCTATTTGCAGGAATTTCTTTTAATAAATCAAGTGCAGCACGTACTGAATCAGGACAAGCATTATAAGAATCATCTAATATCCAAGTATTTTTAATCCCGGGGATAAATTTTGTTCTTCCTTTTGCTATTTTATAATCTAATATTGCTTCACTGATTTCAACTAAATTCATATCTAAAGACAAGCCCACAGCAG
>Ga0265595_1002569_pt1 | contig 12098 bp, 13 predicted proteins | sample saktaG_15_FD_190148 | JGI IMG/M metagenome (GOLD analysis project Ga0265595, IMG submission 190148) | Saline water microbial communities from Sakinaw Lake, British Columbia, Canada - sak_2013_06_06_50m | ecosystem: Environmental > Aquatic > Non-marine Saline and Alkaline > Saline ... | reverse complement strand
GCAGCTTCCCCGCGGTGTTGCTCGCAAGTTAAGTTCTTGGGGCTTTGAGTTTTGGATTTTTAGATCCTTAGCTTCTTGTCCTTAGAACAGAAGTCTCGCAGTATATAATATTTATGTTGTGAGACTTTTTGTTTTGTGATAAAATTCAAGTGGAAGTAGGTAAATATGTGAGCGATTAAGGTTTCTCGCTACTGAACCCAGTATCCATACATTGAGAATATCCACGACTATGGTTTTGGATAGGGTGGTGTGTGTAGAAACTTCAAAAAAATGAAGATACTTGGTATAGGATGCTAGGTGATTTTAGATCACGGATAAAATTCAGCCCGGAGATTATTCAAAAGGTGGTGGTGCAGACGGCATTCTATACATTCCGTAACTCCGCTGACAACCTCTATGTTCGTTGCCTCTACTTTAACGACGGCGAGTGGCGCTGGGACTACAATTGGCTTGACAATGACTGGAACGACAACAACCCCGCGGTGTTGCTCGCAACTCTTTTCATTTCTCCTCTGATTTATTGGAGGAGTTTTGTTTTGGCGCGCTTAAATTACCATTCCATCCTCCCAACATTTTTCCAATTTCGCTTAATTTTTCAGAAATTTGGATGTATTTGCTATTATCCAAAGATTTTGTTTCCCATAGTATTAAAAGAAATATTTTTAAAATATCGGTTTTTCTAATAGCCAACCTGACATATGGCAACTTTTCTTCTCGTTTTAGAAAACTGGCAATGGAAATAGCTTCAATTATTTCCAACAAAAATTTATCCACTTTTTGCCCTAAGGTATATCTATGCTCTTTTGGTATTATTTTATAATAGTTGTACCATAGTAGATAAAGATTTTTAGCCTTTTGGAGTAAAGGAATTAGCTGATTATGAAAATCCAATTGAGTCATAAATTTGGGGATATTATTAGCGTTGAAAATTTTTTGCTGGCTTGGGGCGAATTTATCAATGGCAAAAGGAATAAAGCTGATGTTCAGGAATTTTCTTTGAGGTTAATGGACAATATTTTTGATTTGCGCTTTGATTTGGCAAATTTAGCATACAAGCATAGCACTTATCAAGTTTTTCCAATAAACGACCCCAAGCCAAGAATAATTCACAAAGCCATTGTTCGGGATCGGCTGTTGCACCACGCTATCTACCGCTTGCTTTATCCGTTTTTTGATAAAATATTTATTGGCGATTCGTTTTCCTGCCGTGAAAACAAGGGAACGCACAGAGCCATTACTCGGTTTAGGGTTTTTAGTCAAAAAGTCAGCCAGAATAATACCAAATCATCTTGGATTTTAAAAGGTGATGTTAAAAAGTTTTTTGCAAGCGTTGATCACAATATTTTGCTAAATATTTTGAAAGAATATATACCAGACCAAAAAATAGTCCGGCTCTTACAAGAAATTATTAGCAGTTTTAATTCTGGACAACTCGGCGTTGGCTTGCCTTTGGGAAACTTAACTTCGCAGTTGTTCGCTAACATTTATTTGAATAAATTTGACCAGTTTATTAAACATAAGTTAAAGTTAAAATATTACATTAGATACGCAGATGATTTTGTTATTTTTTCTCAAAACAAAGGTTTTCTTGAGAAACAAATCGCATTTATTAAAAGTTTTTTACAAGAGAGCTTAAAATTAGAAGTTCATCCGCAGAAAGTTTTTGTTAAGACATTGGCCTCGGGCGTTGATTTTTTGGGCTGGGTTAATTTTTTTGATCATCGGGTTTTGCGAACTAAAACTAAAAAGCGGATGTTAATCCGCTTGAAACAACACCCGACTGATGAAACCTTTGCTTCTTATTTGGGTTTATTGAAGTGGGGGAATGGATACAAAATTAAAAAACAGATTACGATAGCCCCATTGCAGCTTTAACTTTTTCCATTGTTTCTTGGGCGATAGCTCGGGCTTTATTGGCGCCTTGGGTCAAGACATTCTCAATAATTTCAGGGGTTTTTTCAAATTCCTGTTTTTTTGTTCTAAATGGCGCTAATTTTTCAACCAAAAGCCCGGCCAATTGTTCTTTAAATCCAGCATAGCCCTTGCCGCTAAATTCGTTTTCCAGTTCTTTGATTGGTTTTCCAGTGAATAAGCTATAAATAGTGAGCAGGTTTGATACGCCCGGTTTTGCCGCAGGATTGTATTTTATCTCGCGGCCCGAGTCGGTGGTGGCTGAAGCAATTTTCTTTTTAATCGCTTCGGGGCTGTCAAACAAAGAAACAAAAGATTGAGGCCCGTCGCTTTTGGACATCTTTCTCTCGGGATTTGTCAAGGACATAATTTTTGCCCCGATTTTCATTATTTGCGCCTTGGGGGGAGTAAATGTCTCGCCAAATTTACTGTTAAACCTTCGGGCGATTTCTCTGGCTAATTCTACGTGTTGTTTTTGGTCTTCTCCCACCGGCACCAGCTCGGCTTGATAAAGCAAGATATCGCCTGCCATTAACACTGGATAATTCAGCAGCCCCGCGCAAACATTCTTTTCGTGTTTGGCGGATTTCTCTTTGAACTGGGTCATTCGCTGTAGATCGCCCAGTGGAGTGATTGTATTCAAGAGCCAAGCTAATTCACTGTGTTCTTTTACTTGCGATTGAACAAAAATAATGGACTTTTCCGGATTAAGGCCGGCTGTCAAATAAACAGCTGTTACTTCTTTTATTTTTTGTTGCAGCAATTTTGGGTCGTAGGGCACGGTGATGGCATGCCAATCAACAACACAAAAAATGCAGTCATTTTGTTCTTGTAAGGCAACCCATTGCTGAATGGCTCCAAGATAATTGCCAACGTGAATTTCGCCCGAGGGCTGAATGCCCGAAAATATTTTCATAATTTTACACCTCAATAACGACCGGCAGGACCATTGGTCGCCTTTCGGTTTTAACGAATAAGAATTCGCCAATTTGGTTCCTGATTTCTTCTTTTATATAGTCAGGGTTGGTATTGCTGTCCGGATTGGCGGCTTTGTCAACGATAGCGATAACTTTTCGGCGAACCTCTCTTAAAAGTTCTTTGGATTCCCTAAGATAAACAAATCCTCGGGAAATAATATCGGGGGAGCCCTTCACCTTGCCCGATTGATGGTCAATTACCGCAATGATAACAAACATACCGTCTTGCGACAAGGCCTGGCGGTCTCGCAGAACCACTTCGCCAACATCGCCGATTCCCAGGCCGTCAACGAATACATAGCCGGTGTCAGCTTTTTTATTTAAAACCTTGGCTTCTTTGTTACGGAATTCAATAATTGAGCCGTTGTCTAAAACAAAAACGTTTTTTTCAGCAAGGCCGGCGCTTATGGCCAGCTTGGCGGCTTCTTTCAGAATGTAATGGTTGGCGTAGACGGGCAAAAAGAAATCCGGACGAATTTGTTTAATTATTTCTTTGATACTCTCGCTATTGCAGTGGCCGCTGGTATGTACGTCCATAATGTCGCTGTGAACCACATTGTCGCATTTCCGATAGAGGTTGTCTTTTAGCCGCTGAATGGTTCTCTCATTGCCGGGGATTACCGAAGAGGAAAAAATAATGGTGTCATTTTTCCTGATTTTGATGTATTTGTGGCTGTCGCTGACAATCCTTGATAAAACAGCGTTGCCTTCGCCCTGCGCCCCCGTGCATATCACGATTATTTTTTCATCAGGGTATTTACTAATGTTGTTAATTGGAATAATAGTTTCTTTGGCGTTTTTTATATAGCCAAGTTCTCGGGCGATTTCCACGTTGAGCTTCATACTGTAGCCGTCTAAAGCAACTTTTTTGCCTATTTGCTTGGCGTATTCCAAAAGATAGCCGATTCTTTTAATCTGTGAGGCGAAAGTGCCGATAATCACCTTGCCTTTGGCCTCCGCGATTAATCTTTCCAGATTATTGTGCATTTCTTTCTCTGAAACCATTTTCGGGGAGGTGTTGGTGGCACCCAAGCTTTCCAGCATCAGGATTTTCGGCCGGGGCAATTTGGCTAAGTGGTTATAGGTTAGTGATTGGCCGCTCACGGGATTTTTTTCCATTGTCCAGTCGCCTGGATGAATTACCGTTTCCTGCGGAGTGTTAATGATTACGCCCACGGCATCTACAATTGAATGTTCAATATTAAAAAAGCCGATGCGGAATTTTCCCAAATTGAACCGGTCGTTCACGGAATTTATCTTAATGATGTCAAGCCGTTTGGCGGAATTTTTTTCAAAGTCCTCCATTCGTTTTTTTATCATGGCAATTGTTAAGTCCCTTCCCATAACCGGCGGAAAGCCAAGTTTTGGCAGGAGCAACGGAGCCGCCCCAATATGGTCAAGGTGGCCGTGGCTGAAGATAACGGCCCTGATATTTTTTTCTTTGCCTTTCAAATAACTGATGCTGGGAATAATATAGTCAATGCCGGGCATATCTTCTTCGGGAAACTGTATGCCCATATCCAAAATAACGATGTCTTTGCCGTATTCAAACACGGTCATATTACGCCCGACCTCTTCCATGCCCCCCAAAGGGATAATTCGTAGGGTTGGTACGGTTTTGTGGGTTATTTTTTTCGGCGTTGGTTTTATTGATACATTTTGTTGTGATTCCATACGTAAAAATGTTAAAAATTAAGATTTAAGATTATTTTGTGCCGGGGGCGGGAGTTGGCCTCGCCTCTCGCCGTCGCTCGGCTCGGGCTGGCCACCGCCTCGCGGTCGCCTTAGGCGACATCGCTCCGGCGTTCGCCTCCCGACAAAAGGCAATAAATTGCCTTTTTCCCCTAACCCAAATTTGCTTTGCAAATTTGTGCCGGGGGCGGGAGTTGAACCCGCACGGAGTTGCCTCCACGGCGCCCTGAACGCCGCGCGTCTGCCAATTTCGCCACCCCGGCGTGGCTTGAAAATTGTAAGAAATTATTGAGAAAGCCGTTTTTTGAAGTTTTCAACGATTTTCACGGGGGTTGGGTCTTGATTATAAGCGATGGCTAAATAATAACTAACCCAATCACCAAGCAAAAGAGTGCTAAATATTTTTTCAAGTTTTGTTTTACCTTCAATTTCTATAAAGTCAACGTTAGAGCCGGCCTCTTTGGCCAAAGCGGTGAATAATTCCATTCGCTTAAGGTTTCTTTCGTGGTCATTAACTTCGTCTCTTAAAATTAAAAAGTGAAACTTACCCTGCGGGTTCGTCAGGCCAACCATTTCGTTGTGGTTAAGTTCGGGAAAATAATTCCAAAAAGCCATTACCTTGGAGTTTTCATTGAGTTTGATTTTCCAAACGCGGGCCAGTGCTTTGTATTGGTTGGAGGCATAGACGATTGGCGTTTTATCTTTTAATTTTTCAGCCAATTTTTTGCCTTGTTCTTCTAAATTTTCTGGTTGGAGAGCTCGAGCCAGTTCTAGCAGGTTTTTGTCTTGGTTATTAGCAATTTCGCAGTTGCTTAAAATTTTTAAAACAGCCGCCGATAGATAACCGGTAGCGCATCTTGGCTGAATACCGGTTTTGGGTATCAGAACGGCCGGCCGATTGTTTTGTTCGGCCATTTCGCTCAACTTGCCGCCAGTGCTTATAGCTATTATTTTATAACTTCTTGCTATGGCTTCCTTATAAGCGGATAAAGTTTCTTCGGTGTTGCCCGAATAGGATATAGCCAAGATTAAACTATCTTGGTTGGCTGCTTTGGGCAAGCCGTAATCGCGATGCGTGAAAAGCGGCAAATCAAATTTAATGCCCATCTCCGGAATTAGGCTACCCGGCAAAGCGGAGCCGCCCACTCCGCAGATAATAATATTGGAGAAAGGCCCGTCTAACTTAATATCTTCGGCCGCTTCAATGCCCTTGGCGAATTGTTGAGGGAAAGAGAGAATAATATCTTTCATAAATGAAAAGTGTAAAATGAAAAATGAAAAACTACATCATTGTCATTCTGAGGCCTAATGGCCGAAGAATCCCTAAAACCCTTCGCTATCGCTCAGGGTGACAAACAAGCTCAGGGTGACACTCCGTGTCATTTGTCGTTTTTGCTTTTTCATTTTTAGTTTTTAATTTAATTTTTATTTCCACGCTCTTTTTGTCTTAGTATACCATTTTTCTACCGTGGAGAATCTTTTGGCTGGTTCAATTATTTGTTTAATTTCAAACCCCTGAATGCCGGAAGCGAGGAAATACGCGTAGTTAGGGCGCACTAAGAAAATGGCGGGTAGATCTTTTAACAAAATGTTTTGGAACTGCTCCAAGGCCTCTTGGCGTTCGCTGGCGGATTGGTTTTCCCGTATTTTTTCTAAGAGGGTGTCGGCCTTTTGGGAGCTGTACGAAGCGATATTAAGCCCCGGGTGATTTTTTTGGCTGGAATGCCAAAAAGGAAATGGATCGGGGAATGCCCCTAAGGCCTCGCCAAAAAGCAGTATTTCAAAATTTCTTTTGGCTAAAATGTCAGTTTGTAATTCTGTCAGGGGAACTTTTTTAATGTTTACTTCAATGCCGATAGCTTGCCAATTTTTTTGAATAATATCGGCCATTTCCGGCAAAGGAAAGCGGTCGGAGGTGGTGATGGTAACTTCCAACGGCGTCGCTGGAGCGTCTTGAATGAAGCAAACCTCGTTAAGCTTTTCTCTGGTACTTGTTTTCACCTCGCCATTGCCTTTGGTCAGGCCGTTGGGAATTAAAATCTCTTGGGCGTATTTTTCTTGGAATTTAATTACCGCCGCCTTGGTTTTATCGCCAAAATATCCGTTGATTTCTCCGGCTGGATAAATATCGGAAAATTTGGCTAAGCATTTCTGCAGTTCCAGCACGTCTTGATTCTGATTGTGATAGGTAAGATTTTTTTTGAACGTAAAGGCTTTTTCCGCGGGCGCGGATTTTTCCCTGAAGCCCGAGGCGGGGTTTAGTTTAAATCCCGCCTGCTCTAAAATGTTAGCGGCTTCTTGAGGGTTGTAGTTAAAAGTAGTGTCGGGCTCCTTAAAATTGAAAAACTCGGGCAGGATTGGAGAGCTTTCTTTTATGGCTTTGCCGGAGAACACTTTCTGAATGATTTGGTCTTTATCAACAGCCAAGGCCAAGGCGTTTTTTATTTTTTGGTTGGCCAAATTTTCGTTGTCTTGGCTGTCTTGATTAAAAAACAAGGCAAAGTATCTTGGTATGACGATGTCATACGTTTTGAAGCCATTTATTTTAGGGAGTTCCTTGAGGTCGGTTAAAGAAAATCCTTGGATTTCTTGCGCCCGGGCCCCTCTCAAAAGTTCTTCGGAGCTTTTGTAGAAAACAAAAGATATTTTTTTAATAAATGCTTTTGAGCCGTAATATTTTTCATTGCGTTTCAGAATAATTTCTTTTACGTAGCCGGAAGCCGAATCCTGATTTAATTCTTGAAATTTGAAAGGGCCGGATCCTATTAAGTATTTAGGCGAAGAGAAACTCCATGGTAAGTTTTGGGGAGCGATATCTTTAAAAATGTGGCGGGGCAATATTTTTAACGTAAGGTTTTCTAAGAATCCGCCGTATTTTTTTGGCAACTTGAAGCGCACTCCATTATCGGGAATCTCCTCTACCGTGACCCCCAGCCATTTAGTTCGCAGGGGGCTTTGGTATTGAGGGTCTTGAAGCAATGTGATTGTAAAAACAATATCCGCGGCCTCTAGGGGCTTGTCGTCATGCCAGACAGCGTTTTTTTTCAGGTGAACTTCAATCACCCGGCCCTCTTCCTTGATTTCATAAGTAGAGGCTAAGTCAGGTATAATCTTTCCCTGCTCATCATATTTGAAAAGCCCGGAAAATATCAGCTCCACTAAATCGCGGTCAATATCGCGATCAGAAAGATAAAGAGGATTAATAAAGCGCGGTTGTTGGCCTACTATACCCTCTTTATAGGTTCCTCCCGAGGCGGCCTGGGTTTCGGTGTGGCTAATAATAAGGCTGCCCGTTAAAAAACCCAAAGACAGAATAAGGCAGATTGCGAAACAAAAGAATGTCGTTTTTTCTTTGTGAGAAAGCACGGCAAAAAATTGCTTCCACTGTTCGCCTGAAGGAAGTTTTAAGGGCGTTTTGTCAAATTTTAAATTTTGGAGAATCTTTCGCATTCAAGAACTGGTTGAGTTGGTTACAAAATGATTTTGTAGCCATTTCGTTTTATAGAGAATAAGAGTTGATTATTTTATCAGTAAGAGGTTCAGAAGAGCAATAATGACGAATAGAGCGGCCAAAACAATTGACGCCCAAAATATTTTTTTCTCTAGCCCCCTTTTTTTCGTATAAAAGCCGCCACCCTCGCCGCCGAAAGAAGACCCCAAGGCCGTGCCTCTTTGTTGAACCAAAATACAGGCTATCAAAAGCACGGGAACGGCGATTTGCGCGACTAAAAGAATAGTTTTTAACATAGTTTAATCATTTTTAGACCAAATTTTTCTTTTGGCGAGGATTGAAGTTGACACCCAAACCAATAGGCCGCTCCAAAAAAGCGGCCAAAAGCCAAGGATGGTTATTTCCAGGGTGAAAATAATGTCAATTAATTCAACAAAAATCATTTCTATAATAAGCCCGAAAAGTCCTAAGGTAAGCAATCTTAATGGGAAAGCGATAATCCGCAGCAATGGAGCAATGAAAAAATTTAACAGCCCCAAGGCAATCCCAGCTACTACTATAATTTTAATTACCTGATAGAGGTTGCCCGGTATTTGCACTCCGGGTACCAGCGAAACCGCTAAGGTTAGGCCAATTATCGCGGCTAATAGGCAACCCAAAAAACTCTTCATACGGTTTAAGTATTAGTATTAGTATAGTTATTTTTAGAAAATAAGCAAGGACAAGTTTTGTCTAATGCAAAACGCACCTAAAATGAACCCCCACATCTATTAGTTAGAGTGGGGATTATGTCCAACATGTTGTTCAACTCACGATTTCAAGTTTTAAAAAGTCGCTTAATGCTTGTTTCAGGGCTTTCAATTTTTTTGTATCCAGTGCCCATTTCGCGAAATAGGGAATGTCTTTATGCTTGGTGAGGTAGCATCCATGGAATAATCTTCCCCTACCTTCAGCAAAAGTTATGCTTCCGCAATATGTTTTGCCGTTTATTTTAGCCTCGGATGCCATTTTTAAGCTTTCATCTAAATCATAAGGGGTAGCCGGGGAGGATAAAAATATATAACAGTCGTTGTTTTCTATTAGAACAAAATCTATATATCCCCTGTTCTTTTTTGTCCCCTTCATTTCAATCTTTATATTCATTTTTTTCTCCTTGTACTAAGAATTTGTTGAGGTTAATCTTCTGACTATAGCATAGCATATTGTTTTGCCTTTGTCAACAGGTTTGGCATAATTCTTGTCTATTTTTACATTTTTGGCATAAGCGAAGAGCCAATGTGGAGCTTGGCTCTTGACATATTGTCTTGATTTGCTACGATATAATCAATAACAAAATGTTGTCAGAAATGGCAACCTTGTTATGATTATAAAAAATATGGAAATTATCCAATCTTTTAAAAATTGGTTTCGCCTGAAAATAATGCTTTGGCATAAAGAAAAGAAACTTTTTTTCAAAGAAAAAGAGTTGTGGTGGTGCAGTTTAGGGCTGAATTTAGGCGAGGAAGTTTTTGGCAAGGGCGCAAAATTTACCAGACCAGTTTTAATTTTCAAAAAATTTACTGCCAATTCATTTCTTGGTTTGCCCATTACTAAACAAGAGAAACAGGGAAGCTGGTATGTGAAAATTACAATCCACCAAGAAAGACGATGGGTTATGTTGAACCAAGCGAGAATACTTGATAAAAAACGCCTTACAAATAGAATAGGTGCGTTGGACGATATGGATTTTTTGGAAGTAAAAAAGCGATTTGTAGAATTTTATAATAGCCCTTAAAAAAATCGTCACCCCGTCATTTCTGACGGGGCTCAGTGGGAAATCCCAAATTGTATTTTAATTATAACAAACTAAAGAGCTATGTCAATAGCAATATTAAAACAATTAGGTCTAAGCGGCAACGAAGCAAAGGTCTACTTGGCTGGGCTTGAGTTGGGCTTAGCAACCTGTCAGCAGTTAGCTAAAAAGTCGGGCGTAAAAAGAACGACTGTTTATATAACAGTTAATGGCTTGAAAGAAAAGGGCTTGCTTAGCGAAACAAAAAAAGGCAAAAAAACATTGTTTGTCGCCCAAAATCCAGAGCACTTGCTTGCTTTATCAGAGAAATGCTTTAACGAGATAAGGCAAGCAATGCCTGGATTAAAATCAATTTATAATTTAGGCGCGGCAGAGAAGCCCAAGTTGCGGTTTTTTGAAAGCAAAGAAGGTTATGCGGCTGTTTATAAAAATATTTTGAACGACAATCCCAAAGAATTATTAGTTATTGCTTCTTACAAGGATTGGTTAAAACATATTGACAGCGATTTTGAGGCAGTATGGACGCAGAAACGGATTAAGCAGGACATTTTTTTGCGTTGGCTTGATTTTAAAACACAAAAAACCTTGCAAAAATCCAAAGAGGGCGAAAAGAGCTTGCGGAAAATTAGATTTTTGCCAGATGAATTTCCTTTTGCTTCAACAATTTTTGTCTATGAGGGTAAAATTATTTTAATGTCAGGCAAGGCCAAAGATTTTATGGCTGTTGTTATTGAAAGCCAAGAGTTTTTCCAAACTTTTAAGCAGCTGTTTGAGATGTTGTGGTTGGCTTCACCCGCTAACTAAGCAGGTGTTTGCTTCTTAGTTTTTTGTGGTAAGCGATGGCGAAGCGGTGGGCTTCGTCGCGGATGCGCAGGATTAAGTTGGCGGTTTCCTGCGGCAGGCTTTTTAGCAAAACTGGCTTTGCGCGATTTTCAAGGTAAAGTTCATTGTGCCTTTTCGCCAATGCCATTATTTCAAAGTTTACAGGGGTCCGTCCCCTGTAAATTGTTTTGATGGCGATATTCAGTTGCGCCTTTCCTCCATCAATCAGCATTACCTGCGGCATTGGCCATTCCGTGTGCCTTAGGCGTCTTTGTATCATTTCTTGAAGCATTGCGGTATCGTTGGGTTTTCCGCTGATTTGAATTTTGAATTTTCGATATTCGTTTTTATTGGGCAGGCCGTTTTCAAAAACAACCATGCTGCCCGTAGCCTCTTGGCCTTGAATATTGGAAATGTCATAGCCCTCTATTCGTTTGATTTTATTTTTTATGCCAAGCGATTCTTGAAACTTTTTTTCTGTTTTTCGCCAGCTCAAGCCTGCGGAGCCCTGGGGTCCGCTAATCTCTCCTTGGTTTAGTATGTGATTATGACTGAAAATGTTTTCCAACGCCTTGACTTGGCCGTGGATTTCCTTGGCTTTTTCATAGTTTTGCGTTTGGCCGGCTTGGCGCATTTTTTTTTGTAAGTTTTTAGCCACTGATGTTTTGCGTCCTTGCAACATCGCTATCAAGTTTTTGATATTTTTATTGTATTCTTTCGCGCAATTTTTGGTTTTTAACTCTTGGCTCCGGCAAGGGGCGGGACACAGCCCAATTTCCTTGTATAGACACGGCTTTTTTGGCAAGGTCCGGCATGTTCGGTAAGAAAAAGCCCGCCTTAATAGACGAAGGGTTGTTTTGAGCGCCTGTCCGTCAACAAACGGGCCGATATTAGCCAGTAGCTTGTAGTTAGCAGTTCGCGGCTGATGCGTGATGAATACCCGAGGAAACGTCTCGGCGGTCACAGCCACAAAATAATAATTCTTGTCGTCCTTCCACTGCGTATTGTATTTCGGCTGATATTTTTTTATTAGTTCCGCCTCCAACAGCAATGCCTCAATCTCCGAGCCGGTGGCTGTGAAGCCGATTTTTTCGGTTTCCGGGATAAAGATATTATCTTTGAAAGTCGGTTGATTAAAATGGTTTTTCACTCGCTCCCTGATGTTGATTGTCTTGCCGATGTAGAGCAAAACACCTTCTTTTGATTTAAAGGCGTAAACGCCGCTTATGCTTGGCAAATCGTTGATTCTATTTTTCGTTATAAACTCAAACGTCATTTGTTTAGGTTAGCACAAGCCCCGTTAGAAACAAGATTTCTAACGGGGCAAGGTGTGATATAATAAAATAAATTAAAAATTAAAAGCGCAAAATGAAAAATAAAGGTAATATTGAAAAAATAAGGCGGGCGGTCGCGGCGGGGCAATATTATCCCTCGGATGAAAAAGATTTGTCAA
>Ga0265595_1002567_pt1 | contig 12104 bp, 9 predicted proteins | sample saktaG_15_FD_190148 | JGI IMG/M metagenome (GOLD analysis project Ga0265595, IMG submission 190148) | Saline water microbial communities from Sakinaw Lake, British Columbia, Canada - sak_2013_06_06_50m | ecosystem: Environmental > Aquatic > Non-marine Saline and Alkaline > Saline ... | reverse complement strand
TGTAATGTAGTAAATCGGTGGCCGCCGGTTCAAAGCCGACCATCCCGGCCAGTAAATTTTTCCCGCCTGTGTCCGCTATTTCCCATTAAATAAAAAAAGGGGGGAGCGGCTGCCCGCTCCCCCCTGCCAAGGCCGTACGCTTACGGGGTTACAACGATGGGGATGCTGATGGAGAACGGCCTGCCGTCCTTATATTTGCCGGTCAGCGTGATATGGTCGGCGCCGGCGGTCAGCGCGTTGACGTCGAACGTCAGCACCAGACCATCGGCCGTCTGCTCAACCTTGAGCGGCTTCACTCCGTTGAAAGACAGGCTGGACAGGTCAAGGTCATCCAAATTAACATATTGCCTTAATATAGTGATCGTGAATGTACCGGCCGAAAGGCTTACCGGCGCCGGCGGCACCACGTAATAGAACGGCCAGACAAGAGGCCCAACAGGTATCCCGCCGCCGCCGCCGCCACCACCATAGCCGCCCATCACAGTGGCCGGTGTGCCCGTAATGGGCACGGCCACCAGCACAAGCGCCATCACACAGCAGGCTATTGTTAATGGCATCAGCCACCTTTTCACCCAGCTATTATTCATACCGTTCATAAATAAGCCTCCTCCGGGAGAAATTCCAGTAGATTACAATCGTATGTAAACATTATCCGCCATCATATTGCGAAAGTCAAGTGCGTATTTAAAGCGTAATTGACTCACGGCAGCGGCCGGTAACCGATGGCCAGCAGCACCGCCTGGCCCGGCAACAAAGCCGGTAAAATTATTTTATTCCCTTTATAACTGCCGCCCGCCAGGGTCAGCTCCCTGCCGTCCAACCTGACCGAATCCACGTCTTTTTCAGTTAGCAGCGTCAGGCCATTTATGGGCGCGGTGTTATTATTCGTCACCCTGTAGCCCCCGCCGCCGGCACCGCTTACGCGGACGTTTTGCTGCAGCTCTAAATAGCCGCCGAGTTGGGACATGGTTGGGGTCCAGAGCAGGCCGGCATCCCGCTTCGAGGCTATGTATGCCAGCTGGCTGTCAAAAACGGGGGCGACCTCTATTACCCCATCGGCCGGATCGGCATACCAGGTGTGGTTATCCGACGCCGCGCCCGCCATATATTCATGCCCGATATGGACACCCCTCTGTTCGATCAATTTGTCGATATTGGCAGCGGTATAATAAAGCTCCGGCTTCCTCTTTGTATTCAGGGTGGACCACAGGTATATCCTTTGGTTATCCGACGGGTCGCCGTCTATCCTGTTGTTGTAATAGAAGAAGGAGGTATTGGCGCCCAGAAGGGAAGGGTTAAGCATATTCAGATCATAGCCGCCCGTAGCCATATCGATATACGACCAGGCATACCCGTAGCCGCGGGCGTCCAGCAGGTCCAATATGTAATTAACATCGCCTTTGACCGTCCCCCGGCAGGCGATGTCCTCCAGGTTGTTGGCGCCGTTGGCGGCATCGGCGTCCATCCAGTTCACAGCGCCGTAGTGCGACAGCCGCTGCAGGCCGACTGCGACCTCCGCCCTGGTATCGGTGTCGGCTGAAACGGTATTCCCGATAACCTCCGCCCCGTCGCGGCTCAACCGGTCATGCAGGGATTTAAACCCTGCATCGTTCAGGTCATTGTAGGGCGCACTCTGCCAGGCGACAAATACGGATTTGGTCCAGCCTATACCCCTGCCCACGATGCCCCCGGCCCCATACTCCGGGTCAGCCGTGTCCGCGCTGCCGTAGGCCACGGCGTTCACCGTCGCCGTGCTTTCGGAACCCGCAAAGTTGGCCAATACTAAAACAGCTTCGTACCCGTCCGGCAGCCGGGTTTTCACCAGGGTCTCAGGCAAGACCCCCGGGCTGACCGAGAAAACCACATACGAGGTGTAACTATCCCCTGCGCGCCTGGATTGAGCGCTCAGGTCGGCCCTGTCCCCTCCACCATTTTTAACGTAGCATCTAAACGGGTGGTTGAACTGATTGTCCGAAAAGAGACTGCACGCGCTTGCCGTAGCGGTAGACCTCAGCCGCATGGACTGCATGCTGTCATCACCCGGGAAGGACAGGCCGTTGCGAAACTTAACCACCCGGGGGGTAAACAGGTCGGAATAATATTCCCTTTTAACCCTGGTAAACTCCGCGAACCGCAGGTCCCTCGTCATGACCAGGCCCGTCGATGCGGGAACTGTAAAATCAAACATCTCCTCGTTGACGGTAACGTCCTGCTTGTAGCGCAGGGCCGCAGTGTATTTTATGTCGGGCGAATGCGTGTTCAATTCATATCTGTGGGCCACGGTTACGGACGGATCAGTATCGTCGGTGGCCGTGATGGTAACACCGTCGCCCAAAGCGACAACGTCCGCGGCGATATTATCCCCGTTCGACCGGTAAATTTTGGTGGTTTGGCTGACCTTCAGGTTATCGAAGTAGATTGTGGCCACGGTATTGTTATCCGAATAAAGACAGACTTTAAACGACCGCGCGTCATAGGGGGGCGCCCAGTCGAACGAAAGTGTATTCCAGGCGCCGACCGCGGCGGTGGGAACCCGCGTCGCTAAACTCGAATTATAACTGCCGGTGCCGTCCGCGGAAGGATAGCCGTAAATTTGAACAGCGGCAGAGCCGGAAGTAAAGCTTTCGACATAGGCATCGAGATTTATGGTATAAGAGCTATTTTTAGGTATTGCAATGAAGGGGGAGTAGCACCGCCTCGGGGCGGCATCAGCGGAGGCCATATCGAATTTGAGCGATTTATCGCCGTCGGAAGCATGCCCGGCGGACTGCCTGATATACGCCTTATCTACGGCCCAGCCGTCGGGGATGCCGTCCAGGTTGCTGTCCGCTTCAAATGACGGGTTAGCCAGGGAAACGTCCCCGGCCGACCTGTCGCCGTAGTCAAAATAGAATCGGGGGGAGCTGTCTAAAATCACGTTGCCGTCTTTGTCGGTGAAGGTCAAGCTCCCGTCGGCATTGATAACGGCAGTATAATTGTCTGCCTGTACCGTAGAAAGCGGATTACCTTCCCCCTGCTCTTGAGCACCGACACAGGATGCCAGTATCAAAATACCTGCAATTGTTAAAAATATGCCCGGCTGTTTCCGCATATGCCCGCCCACTACAGCGGAAAACATTATACCATGACGTGAACCCGGGGCAGCTATTGACATTCCGCTGTATTTATGCGATTATACCAAATATCATGGGGTTGTACATTTTCCCGCCCGGGCTAATGGACTATATCCGGATCCGGATATATAATCAGCGCAATTTTCCGTTAAGAGGCTGCTATGAAAAAAAATTTGTTTAACATCCCTGCGGTTTGCATCACCGCGTTGATGCTGGCATCACTCGTCATACCGGTTAATATATGCATGCCGCATGCCGTGTCGGCTGACCCGGGGATCATGAGGTGGGATACGGTCGTCACGCCCGGCAGCGAGGATGCGACGGTATTCGGACGGTTCGATGTAGTCAACCCGCATAATCCTGACCCGCGCGGCAGCGAGGTACTCAGCATGGCTGTAAGCAACAGCAGCGACACTGTCAGCACGGTGATAAAGATCGGGGGCGCCCGCAACACGGCCACCTCCTCCACCCAGGGCATCTTCTGGAGATATGGATCAAATGATCCCGACTACGTTGAAACAGGCGCCTACAAGGTCTACGAATCCGACGCCCAGGCCTCCGCCCGCCTGGTAACCACGGGCGGCATCACCGGGCCCAGGGATACCAGCTCGGGTAATTTTGTCGGAGCAGGCCTGCTCGAGGCTACCGAAACGATACGGTACGCGGATTACTCCCAGGTTTACGGAGACGGCAGGCGCGACATAGCCCTGGTGACCGTCGGCGGCACCAACGGCGGCCGCATAATCATACGGTCCTCCAATACCTGGGGCGACTGGGCCGTACAGCTCGACGCCAACAACAACGGCCTCCCACCCGCCCCCCTGGGGGCTGCTACCACTTCCGGCATCGACTACCTGGCCGTCAAGTTCTCCCCTACCTATACCAGCGACGGCTGCATCGCACTGGTCTATGCCGACAACACCGCCACATACTATAACATAGCCTACCGTGATTTAAATGCCAATACCACTTTACAGTACGCTTTCCCCGGGAACGGCATCGAGGTCAGGAACCCGGCCTCACCCCTCCTGGCCTCACCCAACTGGAACCAGCTGAATACCGTGGACCTCAATCTCCCATCCGATTTCTCGGGACAATCCGCGTCGCTGCGCAGGGCCTACATCAGCCTGGACGCCTACACTTTTAAGGCGCCGGGCACCGTGGAAGACGGTATTTACCGCATCGATGACACGACTCCCTACGTGCTGATGGATACTTCGAGACAGGCCGACAAATCGATTTACAGCATCGCATACTACGGCACCTACGCCAGCGGCAAGCTGATTGCAGGCGAGCGCATGGGCCACCCCTGCACGGCCACCGTGCCGACATGGTTCACCGACTCGCCCACCACCTGCCCCATACCCTGCTGGTACCCGGCCCTCAAGCCGATCACCGGCGCGGCCAACCAGGGCACCTGCTCGCCCAACGCCAAGGACGGCATCGGCGCCGCCATAGTGGACTGGAACGCCAACGGGTCGATGGCCTACGCCGTCACCTCTTCCCTGGCCGACACGGTCTATGCCGGCCAACCCGGGCGCAATTTAGGCGCCCCCGTAGTAACAGCCGCCAACAGGGCCCGGTGGTACCAGATGTACAACTGGGATTCCGTTCCCAACGACGAATCGGCGCTGTCGATATCACGCAACAACGGCGAGACCTGGAACCAGCTCGCCATCATAGATACCACCATCGACTGGTTCAACGACGTGGCCGTGGCGCCGGACTGCACCACCATCTACCTGGCCTCGGCCAACCGCAATCTGGGTGTGGCCCCGGTTACGGGAATCTGCAACGAGTTCGACAGCGTATGGCGCGCCAGCATCAACCCCAACGTTACGTCACCGCTGCCCGCGATACCTCCTACAGGAACTTACTGGGAGCGCGTCTACACCCGCGTCACCTCCGGCAACTGCAACGTAACACAGAGCGACCTGCCCATACTGAGGGTGGTGCCGTCCTGCACCGACAAGCCCGACGGCGAGATCGTGGGCTGGGCCGCACAGGGCGCGACCGCAACCCGGACCGGCACGGCAGGCGTGATGGCCTGGTCACCCGACTTCGGCGACTACTGGGCCAATATGACCCCCAGGTTCGCTGTACAGGATTTCGCCTTCGAGACCAGCACCACCATCTATGTGCTGTCCGCAGCCGGACTGGTGCAGAGGCTGCCCTACACGGGCACCTCATGGTCCACCAACCTCAGCTCCTATGACACCGTGCTCTCGGCCACCCACACCATCGTGGCTGTGCCCGACGGCAAGGTGCTGGTAGGCGCAGCGGTCGGCTCCAACAGCGAGTTCCCGCTGGCCTACTCGGCCGACAAGGGCGTCACCTTCATGCAGACCGCCGACGCCATCATCGGCCACGGCAACGAACACGTCATCTTCGACGTGGACTTCAAGAACAACAGCTTCATCTATATGGGCGACGACGCCCCGGGCGGAACGCTCGGCACCGTCTACCGCAACACCCTGCCCTCCTACACCAGGTGGGTGGACAACGACATGATGAGCGTTGCCAACGGCGGCGCCTATATCTTCAATGACGTCACCTGGCCCCCCGGCACCGCCGTGTGGCCCGCCGGCGGACAGCCGCCTCATGCCATCGGCCAGTTCGGCATCGCGCAGGCCTGGACGGGCGACCCGCAGCCGGCGCTTTACAGCGCACATGACAACCTCACCCTTCTCAACACCAACGGCCGCTGGGACAGCGCAGTCTGCCGTACACTCAAGCCGCGCGACGGCATGCCCAAGCCCGGCATACTGTGGGACTGCCTCGACATCTTCGCCCCGCTAAACACCCAGGGCGTCCTCTTCACGCTTGAGCCGACCTCTCTCAAATACTGCGGCTGCTGCACGCTGGACACCAACACCACCCTCTACGCCATCGACGACGAGAGGGGCGCTGTTATCGGCACGGTCGCACCGCTGAACGGCCGCTGGAATAACCACCTCAACCCCGCCGCCGCCAGCACCTGGGATACCGCATTCCCAGGCTACACACCATCTTTGAAGCAGGGCATGCTCTGGTCTTACACCGACTGCCTGGCCAAGAAGGGCCCCATCCTGAAGACCCCGGCCGACCAGTACCTGGTGGGCGCCGACCCGGTAACGGGCCGCAACCAGCAGGTCGACCTCAGCTGGGAACAGCTCTGCCTCAGCACCTGGTACCAGCTCCAGATCGCCAAGGACGCGGAGTTCACGCTCAGGATCAACCCGCAAATGAACAACCAAAACGCCATCGTCTCCGTAACCGGGTCTATGCTACTGTGCATGGACGAGACCAATATGACTTCACCGGCCGTCTGGATAGCCCCGGGCGCGCTGCCTGAAGCCGGCGCCATCTACTACTGGAGGATACGCTCCTTACGTTCAGCCACCGGCCAGATCGCCGCCAGCCCGTGGTCCGCGGTCCGCAGCTTCACCGTAAAGGCGGGCTTCATCGTCAATACCCCGTACTACGGCGTACAGCTGCTGGCACCCAACAACTCCTGCACAGGCTGCAAGGTCAAACCCGCATCCTTCTCCTGGAGCCCCTGGAAAGAGGCCACCAAATATCAGTTCGACCTCGCCACCGACCCCGAGTTCAAGAGCCTGTTGGTGACCGCCACCACCACTACCAGCGGCTACGAATACAGCGGCACGCTGGACTACAGCACCAATTACTTCTGGCGTGTGAAGGCCCTGGAAGTCAACGGCCAGAACATCCCCAGCGACTGGTCCGCCACCTTCAGCTTCGAGACCGAGACGGCGCCTGCGCCTCCCGCAGAAGCTCCTGCCGAACCGCCAATACCGGTGTGGGTCTGGGTGCTTATCGCCATCGGCTCCATCCTGGTGATCGTGACACTCATACTCGTCTTCAAGTCGCGCCGGCGGTATTAATCCAGCATAACTCGATGAAATAATAAAAGGGGGGACGGCAAACGCCGTCCCCCCTTTTTATTGCCTTAAACAATACCCCGCACTATTGTGCCGGCAAACCCTTCCATTTATATTGCAATGCAGGCACCGATATCCGTTTCGTCAATGGATCCGCCCCTACCCCCACGGCTGCAGCATCTCCGCTAAACCTCACATCAAACTTGATATAATTGGGACACCTTGCAGCCTTTATGAGCTTTTGCTTGCCTATATAAAGTTGAGCAATATCCGGACAGCCTTTGGGGGGAATGCAATCAGCAAGCTTGTTTTCTCCCAAATACAGGTCGCAAACCACCCATTCGGTATTAGTGTTCGTTATAGTGCCCTGATAGCGATAGCAGGTGATATTGTCTGCAATTTCTGTCGTACACGTGATGACAACCGACAACGAAGGTTCGGTTGCCGGGGGCGTACCGATAAATGTAACCTGTGAATGATCACTTAGAAATATCACCGGGGCGCCGTGATAAATATCCAGCACCCCTTCTACCGCCATCCTGCGCCCCACAAACATCGACCGGTAACAAAACTTGGGTATATCATTTTCCCTGATTATCACCCTGAAATCAGTCCCGGTCATCCCTTTTGACCATGCTTCGTAACTTACCGCGTGTTGACCGGGATTGTTGAAATACAGGACAAGCGCATTACCCAGATCGGGACCGATATACGTGCTCAACTCTACCACCGTCCCTTGAACAATTACTTCTTTTCCGTAATAATCGCTCATACTATCTGAATCTACTGCATATATTGTCGTAAGCCCGGAAGGCCCCCCTGCCATATCAGTAGTATCAGAAACCTGGATATTTGTACCGGGCACCGCCGCCCCTGTTGCTGTTTGATTATCGGTGGACAGCCCTGATACCGCCTTTGCAGCCGATTCATTTTCAGCGGGCGCCGGCGTATTTATCAATTGCGAAGATGCCGGCGGACTTGCTGCACAAGAGCACAACAGGACAACAAGTGATAAAAACAATGGACCCGAGATATACCGGACCTTGCAGATATTCATTGTCGTACTCTCCTATTGCCCATTTTTAGCCCTGCTAATTTCGTATATGCCCCTGGCCTTCCGGCGGTTAATTGTAATCCATGCGCCCCGCTTTTAACAGCCCTGATTGCGGCTGCTTGAATTCCCGCCCGGTTTTAGATATGCTGATAGCGTTCACGAAGATAGCGATACGGCAAAGGGGAGGCGTTCTCATGCATATGATATATATATATAAGGTATATACGGCAATAGCCCTGGCGCTGGTACTGCTGCTTTCAGGCTGCAGCGCGGAGCCGGCGGGACTGGCTCGCCAGCTCAACCTGGAGATGCCCCGGGTCAGGGGGGTCAGCTACTCGCTGCTCAGCGCCGCACCCGACAGCTTCACCTCCGACCTCACGCTGAGCGTCTATAACCCCAACGCCGTGACGGTCGGGCTGGACGGCCTCAACTGCCAGGCTTTCGTAAACGGAGTCAAGGCCGCCGACATCACACAAACCGAGCCGGCCGTGCTGACAGCGCACCAGAATAGTTTGCTCAAATTGAGGGCGTCGGCAGCGGGCAGCCAGATATGGCCCTGCCTGGCCGGGCACATCGGCCGGGGCGAGTCCAGCACACTGTCGTTAACGGGTAAGACCTATATCGGCTTCGGATGGCTGTCCTTACCATATTCTTTCACATATGAACGCACTTTGAAGACGGACCTGCTCAACTATAAAAAGCTGGAGGGCGAGAAGGCGCTTCCCCTGCCGGGCCTGGCAATAACCGGGCTCAGCTCGCGCTGGGGCGCCATTGGCCCAACCAGCCTGCAGGTGATCAGCGACGTAAAAGTTTCCAACCGCGGCAAGGACACCGCCGCGCTGTCGTCGCCGGGATACACGGTGAGCGGCAACGGCATCGAACTGGCGGAGGGAACAGTGGGCAACGGCGGCGCGTCGATCTCGCCCGGCACAAATACTATCAGCGTGGTCCACACCATCAGGTCTCAGAATATCGCCCCCTGGCTGGCCAGCCACCTGAATAACGGCGAGAAGACCACGCTCGAGCTGAGCTTTAAGCCCGGCTCCAATGCGGGGACGCCGAATGACATGAAACCGCTGGACGGCCGCAGCTTTAAAACGGATGTACAAACAAGCATGAATAACGAGTTAGCGCAACTGGGGAACAATTAATAGCCCGATGCTATCAAACACCCGGCTCCTGAACGGAAGGGCCAACCTCTTCCCCTACTGGCTGGACCTGGTGGCCCTCACCGCTGCCGAGGTGCTGACGGTCTACCTTCAGCTTATGGCAGGCATCATCTGCCACAGCGTACTGCTGGTGGCCTTCATCGTCCAGGCGGCCCTGGCGCCGGACCGCGCGCAGCGCAACCTCTTCATGGTGCTCTGCCTGTCCCCGCTGATCCGCATACTCAGCCTCTGCATGCCGCTGGCCCCCGTTCCGCAGATCTACTGGTACCTGCTCATCTACGGCCCGCTGCTGGCCGCCACAGTCATGGTCATGCTCAATACGGGACTAAGCCCGCGCGAGGTGGGCCTGACCGCCAATGGCTGGCCGCTGCAAATCGTCCTCGGCATCGTGATCGGCCTGGGCCTGGGCGTGCTGGAATACGTCATTCTCAGGCCTGTGCCCCTGGCAGACAGCTTCACACTGCCGGGTGTGCTGGGTCCGGCCCTGGTACTAACGGTGACCACCGGTTTCACGGAGGAGCTGATCTTCCGCGGCGTGATGCAGACGCTGGCGGACAGGGTGATGGGACTGTGGAGCGTGATCTATGTCAGCCTGATATTCGCCGTGCTGCACATCGGCCACTACTCCCTGCTGGACGTGGCCTTCGTTTTCCTGGTGGCGCTGCTCTTCACAGCTATGGTAAAAAAATCAGGGTCACTCTGGGGAGTGACCCTTGCTCATGGAATTGCCAATTCTATGCTCTACTGCGTTATGCCCTTTATCTTACCCTAAGATCTCGACTACTTTGAGGGCGACGATGACGGCAAAGCTCAAAACCAAAGGTATGATGCTGATGTTAAGGCAGCGGCTGATCAGCCGCTGTCGGCTGCCGTCCGAGGCCCCCACCAGCTCCTTGGTGGTCAGCATACCGATCAGCAACAGGACGGCAAATATGGTTATCCCGGCGCCGATGCCCATCGCTGCTATGCTTGTGATACTTGTGATCGACGTTACGGTCGTGATGGTGCTAACAGTTACTGTTGATACCATCTATTCTCCTGCCGTCTAATACCTAAATCGACCTGTTTACCTTTACTATCGGTTGTGATATATTTGGAGATATTCTAAGGTATTAAAAGTGATTTGTCAAGACCCCCCTCTTATAAATATTTTCGTATACGGTGAAAGACCGGGCCAGCAGGCCATGGCCGTGCCTGTATCGGCCCTGACCATTATTTTAATCGGCGTCTTCGCGGCCGCGCTGGCCATCGGCCTGCTCTTCCTTGTTAGAACGAGGAGGCACGCTCACCAGACCGCGGTAGAAAAGGAACCACGGGGCAGGGAAGTAAACTTTTTTTTCAGCGGGTTGATATTCCTTTACAAGCGGGCCTTCAGCTACAGTGTGCAGCCGGCGGAACTTACCGCCGCAACCATCGTCAGCCAAGAACCCGTGACCGGCATAAGCACTCCGCCGCCACCGGAACCGGTCATTCAGCCCACGGTGAGCATTCCCCTGCCGGGACCAACCCTGCCTGAGCAGCCTGCGCCCGCAGCATTCCCGATACCACCAACCTCCCATACACAGCCAGCCGGCCGTGCTTATGGGCTGCAGTCCATGATTGATACCATGGGCGAGGGCATCGAGAGAGCCCTGTCCGGGATGACCAACGGCATCTTCTTCATATTCGACGGGTTGATCAATCTTTTCAAATGGATTTTGAGGATTGACAGGTAATAAAAAGGCGTGGGCAACAGCCCTGCTGGCGCTGGCCCTGCTCACACCGGTCACAGCCTGCTCACTGCAGCCCGGGCGCTCCTTTTACGCGCCCCCGTCAGATAATATTTCAACTGCGGGCAGCTTAAAGGGGCTGGGCTTCGCGCCCAGGTCGGCCCAGCCATTCGATATCATAAATTTCTTCAGGCAGGCCAAAAGCTCCGGCAATGCCGTTGTCTGGGCCGGTGACTGGAAGGAGTTCGAATACGCGCGAGGCTTCCCCACCCTGATAGTGGAACAGGCACACCTCAACAACCTCGCTGCCGTGGTCGAGGTCACCCCCTTCAACCAGTCCGACGGCAAGCTGCTGCGCAGCCTGGACGACAAGACGCAGCAGAAATATGTAGCCGGCGCAGCCGACTTCGCAGCCAGGTACCAGCCACGCTACATGGGCCTGGGCATCGATAGCGACGCGCTCTATACCCGTTCGCCGGCCGATTTCAATAAATTCGTCAAGCTCTTCGACCGCACGTACGACGCGGTCAAGGCGGTATCGCCCGGCACCAGGATCTTCACCACCTTCCAACTCGAGAAGATGAAAGGGTTAAACGGCGGCCTCTACGGCGGGGCCAACGACCCGTCGAAGAACCTGTGGTTCCTGCTGGATAAATTCCCCAAAGCCGATTTAATAGCCTTCAACACCTACCCGGGCATGATCTATCAGACGCCCTCCGAGATCCCCATCGACTATTTCAGCGAGATCAATGCCCACAGCAGCAAGCCGCCTGCCATCAGCGGGACCGGATGGCACAGCGCTGAGGGCCAGGCCGGCCGGCCGGGCAGCGAGGAGCAGCAGGCTGAATACGTGCAGGTTTTCTTCGCGCGTACGGGAGGTTTGAACACTGAATTCTCGGCGTGGAGCTACCTCTACGACCCCACTGCGCTGGCGGAACCCTTCAACAGCATGGGGCTGCTGGGCGGCGACGACACGCCCAGAGCGGCCTGGTATATATGGTCGGGCTTTAAATAGCCCCGACTGTCTTAACGGGGGGCAGCATATCTCTTTCTCGGATAACGGCATAATGTTTTACACATTCCCCCTAACTCAAAACCAACAATTCCGAGACAGTAAGCATGACATGAAACTGCTTTGACATCCCTATGGCTGCGGGCTACAATGGTTGACTGTCCGC
>Ga0265595_1002562_pt1 | contig 12120 bp, 9 predicted proteins | sample saktaG_15_FD_190148 | JGI IMG/M metagenome (GOLD analysis project Ga0265595, IMG submission 190148) | Saline water microbial communities from Sakinaw Lake, British Columbia, Canada - sak_2013_06_06_50m | ecosystem: Environmental > Aquatic > Non-marine Saline and Alkaline > Saline ... | reverse complement strand
TTGTCGTGGGCAACGCTCTGGACTGCCCCGTGCTGATCATAAAGACGTCCTGGGGCGGCAAGTCGCTGGGGGTGGATTTCCGCTCGCCGAGCTCCGGCAATGCGCCGTACAAGAACACCGACCCCAAGACTGTCGGCTTTTACTACCGCGAGATGCTCGGACATGTTCGCGACGTCATGACGAACGTCGGCAAGTACTTCCCCGAGTTGGCCGGGCGGAAGCTCGAGTTGGCCGGTTTCGGCTGGCACCAGGGTTGGAACGACGGATGCAGCGCGGATATGACGGCCGAGTACGAAAAGAACATGGCCAACTTCATCCGCGACGTGCGAAAAGATCTGGGTGCGGCGGGCATGCCGTTCGTGATCGGCGGCAGTGGCTTCAACGGCAAGAAGAGCACGGGAGCCAGGCTGGCGGTGCTGGAGGCACAGCTTGCGATGGCCGACGTCGGCAAGCACCTAGAGTTCAAAGGCAACGTGGCCGCCGTCGATACCCGCGGCTTCTGGCGCGACCCTGCCCACTCGCCGTCGAACTTCGGCTACCACTGGAACCATAACGGCGAGACGCATTTCCTCATCGGCCAGTCTATGGGAGCGGCGATGATGGAACTGCTGAAGGGCAAGGCCGCGCCGGCTGTCGGCGGGGTTAAGTGAGAGACAGGACTTCATCAAGGACGATGTCATCATGCAGTACCGATGACCGACCGGATGACCGGCGCTTTCGGAATACGTGAGTATCCCTGGATAAGCGATGCGCCGTTCACCCAGCCGACACAATGACCAATTAGATGACCTGAAAGCAAACCCCATGAATCGACGCGATTTCCTGAAACGTCTTGGCCTTGTCGCCGCCGGAGCGGCGTTGGGAACCCATCGGCTCCTGGCGGCGGAGGATAAGTCCAAGCCGAACTTCCTTTTCATCTTCGCCGACGACCAGACCTACGAGTCGATCTGCGCACTGGGCTACGACGAGGTCCAAACGCCCAACCTCGACCGCCTCGTCCGCCGCGGGACAACCTTCACGCACGCCTACAACCAGGGAAGCTGGTCCGGGGCCGTCTGCATCGCCAGCAGGTGCATGCTCAATACAGGCCGGTTCGTCTGGAACGCCCAAAGCGTATTCAAGTCGTCCGAGAACGAGCGTGCGGCCGGACGATTCTGGTCGGAGTATCTCAAGCGTGCCGGCTACAAGACCTACATGACTGGCAAGTGGCACAACCCGGCCAATACGCAAAAGGCCTTCGACGTGGTCAAGGACGTCCGCGGCGGCATGCCGAACCAGACCCTGCAGGGCTACAATCGTCCCATCGAAGGGCAGAAGGACCCATGGTCGCCATACGACACGAGCTTCGGCGGCTACTGGCAGGGCGGCAAGCACTGGAGCGAGATCATCGGCGACAACGGCATTGAGTTCCTGGCCCAGGCAACCCGCGACGACAAGCCGTTCTTCATGTACCTGGCGTTCAACGCTCCGCACGACCCGCGTCAGTCGCCAAAGGAGTACGTCGACAAGTACCCGCTGGAGAAGGTCAAGGTCCCGAGCAACTTCCTGGCCGAGTACCCCTACAAGGATTCGATAGGCTGCGGCAAGGACCTGCGCGACGAGAAGCTCGCCCCCTTCCCCAGGACCAGGTACTCCGTAAAGGTCAACCGCCAGGAGTACTACGCCATCATCACCCACATGGATGCCCAGGTCGGGCGGATTCTCGACGCACTGGAAGCTTCCGGCAAGGCGGATAACACCTACATATTCTTCACAGCCGATCATGGCCTGGCCTGCGGGCACCACGGGCTGATAGGCAAGCAGAACCTCTTCGACCACAGCGTCCGCGTGCCCATGATGATCGTCGGGCCGGACGTGCCCAAGGGCAAACGCCTCGACACGCCCGTCTACCTCCAGGACATCATGCCCACGACGCTCGAACTGGCGGGCGTGGAAATGCCCGATCACGTGCAGTTCCGCTCGCTCATGCCGATAATTCGAGGCCAGCGTGAGCGAAACTACGACGCGATCTACGGCGGCTACCTGAAACTCCAGCGAATGGTCACCCAGGACGGCTACAAGCTGCTGCTGTACCCGAAATGCAAAAAGGCCCTGCTGTTCGACTTGGCCAAGGACCCCGACGAGATGAACGACCTGCTCGCCGCTGCCGACCCCGCCGTCGCCAAGGCCACGGCCCGCAAGCTCTTCGCGACCCTGCTGGAGTTGCAGAAGCCGACCGGCGACACGCTGGATATCAGGAGCGTCTATCCCGAACTGTGCCCGTGATGGGCAATTGGCGTCATTAGTCCACGGTCGGTTTGCTCTTGTCGCCGTAGGCGCCTTCGTAGGGGGTCTTGTGGGAGTAGAAGAGCTTGGCGATCTTATCGGCGATCTCGGCGGCGAGTTCCTTGCTGATCTGCTCCCCGCGTGCTTGCGAGCTGTCCGAGACGGTCTGCGTCTCGGCCTTGGGGACCATGTGCCCGGTCGGGCTGTCGGTCGGCCAGAGCCTGCCCTTGGTGACGTCGACGAGGCGGACGGTGGTCGCGAGCCGGCCCTTCCACAGTTCGGACGTTGCTGCGGCGTCGCGCAGGCGGAACTCGTCGATCTGCACGTAGAGGACCATGTCGGCACCGAGCTTTTGGCCCACTTCGCTGACGGCCAGGGAGTTGAAGCCCGGCGTGGCGGAGATGAACTCGCCGAGGCGGGAATACGGGATGGTCTTGGAGACGACCTTGTTGTCGACGAGCTGCTTGTTGAGCATCTCGGTAAGCTGGATCTTCACCGGCTCGTAGTCGACGGGATGAAGCATGTCGTCGACAAACACGAGTATGGTCGTGCCGGCGGGGGGCTCGTACTCGGCGGGGACCTTCTTCTCCGGGCCGAACTGGGCGGCGATCCATGCGGCGACGGCGCATCCGGGCAGGGGCATCACCATCGCGGCCACCAGTATCGCAGTCAGCATTCGGGCGGTGGTTCTCATTCGGCGCGTTTCTCCTGGTGGTCGTAGAACTTCCAGGCCACTCGATCGGCGAAGCGTTTCTCGGTCTCGGCGCGTATCTGGCGGTCGTTTTCGTTCACCATGCCGGACGGCTCGTGCTCCGGGTACTGCACGCGGATCTTATCGAACTTCTTCACGCGTGCCTCGCGCGGCGGCTTGGACACGTCGTAGACGCTCGGCTCGCAAGCGACCCGCCCGCGGTAGAGGTAGGAGCTGTCCGGCACGCGCGTGGCGAACTCCTCCAGCGGCACGTAGATCACGTAGTCGGCGCCCAAGGCCTTGCCGAGCTCGGTTTTGTCCATTTCAGGCCAGTAGATGTTCTGGTCCTGGTAGTGGACGACCCTGGTGGCGGGAATGATCTTGATCTTCTTGACGTTCTTCTCCAATCGCCCGCAGATGGCCGATGAGAGCGTCAGGTTGAGGTCCGGGTACTCGTACTGCGTGCGGAGGTCGGTGTAGACCACCACAGCCACCGTCTTGCCGGACAGGCCCTCGAACTCGGCCTTAACTTTCTGCTCCCGCCCCCCGGCGACGACGTAGGCCCACCACCGCGCCATGGCGCTGGAGCAGCCGCCGGATGTCGCCACCGCGGCCAGGAGCCCGCACAGCAGGATCAATCTTCTTACGGATGCACGCATGTTTAGTCCTCGTTCGCTCTTTTCCGGCGTCGCTACCGCACCGGCAGGATGCCCGCCGCCAGGCCGTAGGCGATCTTAAAGCCCCACCCCAACAGCATTCCCGACATCGTTGCCACTGCCCACCATGGGCCGGGGCGAAGGTAGCGGATCATGTCGCGGCCGGTCGCAAGCTCGCCAAGCCCCGCGACCGCCAAGACCACGACGGCGGCAAACAGCACGACGCCGAACGGCTGGGCCAGGAAGGCGTCCGCGCACCGGGCGTGCGCCATGTCGGCGAACGCCGTGGTCATGCCGCAGCTTGGGCACGGGTAGCCGGTCTGAGCCAGGAAGCCGCACATCGGCAGGCCCAACTCCGTGTGCGTGCCGTACCCGGCATGCCGCGGGTGCAGCCAGCATGACACCGCCAGCACCGCAAGGCAGGGCGCCAGGATAAGCGAACCTCGAATTCGGCGCCCGATGCCGGCGCGGGCATCCGCTACCGGCACGAGCACTACGGCCTGATCAACGGCTTGTGACTGCATGAGCCCTTTCCTGCTAGAGGGGGTATCTTAGTGCAAGCGGCCCCGGCGGGTCAATGTTTTCCGTGCCGGAGGTTAGACCTGTACGTTAGACTGGCACTTCATGGCGAGCGTTTTTTTACAATTCCAGGCCGCGCGGGACCCGGCACTGACAATCGTGCTGCTGGCGGCGATTGCCGCCGTGCTGATCGGCTGGGGCATCCGGCAGCTTGCTCTGGGCGACAAGCCCCATGGGCTGATGTCCCTGGGTGCTGGGGCAGTCGGCGTCGCCGGCGCCGTTGCAATCATCCTGACCGACAGCGGCGGGCTGTGGATGGCACTCCTGGCCGGCCAGATCGCTATGGCGATAGGTGTGTTCTATTCCATGGTTTACGGCTACCTGGGCCGGGCGCGCCTGGCTGGGCTGATGGCGCTGCGCTACGCGGCTATCCTGGCGCTGATGCTGCTGCTGTTCAAGCCCGCACTGTCCGTCTCGGCCTCGCCCGCCGGCGACAGGCCTCGCCTGCCCATACTCGTGGACCGCTCCGGCTCCATGGCCACGACCGACGACGTACACCTGCCGGATCGCTACCACCAGTGCGTGGCGATGCTCCAGGCCCAGCAGCAGCGCCTAGGCCGAAACTTCACGCCGCTGTGGTACCAGTTCGCCCGTTCGGTGCGGGAGGTGAAATCACTCGACGCTCTGGCCGGGATGTCTGCCGGCGGCGAGGGCGCCGACGGCACGGACCTGGCCGGCGCCATCCGCGCCGCGACGGGCCATGGCGACAGCCGAAACCTCGCGGGCATCGTAATACTCACCGACGGCATCCACAACGCCGGCGAGAACGTCCTGGACGCCGGCATCGAGGCCCGCGTGCCCATCTACGCCGTGGCCGTCGGATCCCCAAGCGACAAGCTCTCGGCCAGGCGGAACGTCGAACTGGCGTCCATCGACGCGCCGCTGGAAGCGGTTGCCAACAACGTCACCACCATCGCCGCGTCAGTCCGGGTGGCGGGCTTTGCCACCGTTCCGCTCGAGCTCCAACTCGTCGAGGAACCCGGCCCGGCACCGGTCGACACCAAGCGGCTCTGGACCGACCAGAACGTCGCCACTCTCAAGGCCGAGCTCAAGTGGACGCCGAAGGACGACCCCGCCTCGAACGCCGGAGGAATCCGCAAGCTGCGGGTCTCCGTGCCGGCGAATCCCGCCGAGGCTTCAGCCGACGACAACGCCGGCGAGCTGCACGTCCTGCTGACCGAGCCGCGAGTCCGCGTCCTGTACGTCGAGGGCTCGATCAGGCCGGAGTACAAGTACCTCAAGCGGCTGCTCATGGGCGACCCGAACATCCGCTTCCTGAGCCTGGTGCGAATCGCCGGCAACCGCTTCTGGGCACAGGGCGGCGCGGGCGCGGCCTCGCTGAACCACCTGCCGGAAACGGAAGGCGACTTCAAGCTCTTCGACGTTATCATCCTCGGCGACCTCGACCGCACGTTCATGTCCCGCGAGCAAATGGCCCAGCTCCGCAAGTTTGTAAACGACGGCGGGGGGCTGCTGATGCTCGGTGGGCACAACAGCTTGGGGCCGGGCGGGTACGCGGGCGGCGACGTCGAGGCCGTGCTGCCCGTGACCTGCGGGTCCAGAAGCCAGCCGCAGGAGCCCACCCCATTCATCCCCCAACTCACAGCCGCCGGTGAGGCGCACCCGATCTTCGCGGGCGTGGCGCCGTTTTTCTTCGGCCCGGCCGGGCGAAAGCCGGACGAGAAGCTGCCCAAGCTGGAACCGCTGCTGGGCTGCGTGACGGTCCCGGCAGCAAAGCCCGGCGCATCCGTGCTGGCGATTCACCCGACGCGGCTAATCGACGGCCAGCCGCTGGTGGTGGCGGCGGTCCAGCGATTCGGGGCCGGGCGAAGCGCCGCTTTCACCGCCGACACGACCTGGCAGTGGGACCCGCCCATGCGAGGCATGGGGCGTCAGAGCCCATACGAGCGTTTCTGGGGCCAGCTTATCCGCTGGCTGGCGAACGTGGAAACCAAGAGCCGCGAGGCCAAACCTGCCGTAATGATCCGTCCGGACAAGAACTGCATCCGCATCGGCCAGGGCACCGTGAAGGTCATTGCCCTGGTGCAGGACGACCGTGGCAGGCAGGCCGAAAACTCGCAGGTCACGCTGACGGTCACGCCCACCGCCGGCGAGGGCAAGCCCGAGACGCTCCCCATGTCGCCGCGGACGGGCGAAAAGCTCTTCGAGGCTGAGTACAAGCCCACGCGCGACGGCAGGTTCAAGTTGGAGGCCGTCGCCCTGGACGCCGCCGGGCGGCGGCTCGGTGCGGATGCCCAGCAGCTTATCGTCATGCCGTTTTCCGCCGAGACCGATCGCCTCGGGCGAAACGACGGCCTGCTGGAAATGCTGGCCGAAAAGACCCGCGGGCGAAAGGTGGACATCTCCGGCTTGCCGGACCTGATCGACCATATCGTCCAGCGAATGAAGGATCGCGGCCAACTCGATGAGCCCGCCGCGGCCTCCATCACGCCGCTGTTCAACTTCCCCCTTCTTTTCATCGCCTTTGTGGTCCTGCTGACTGCCGAATGGATCCTCCGTCGGCAGTGGCACCTGAGATGAAAAGAAGGTAGTGGCCAAATATGACGCGCCGCGAACGATTGATGAAAACGCTGAATGGCGAGCCGGTGGACCGCCCGGCGCTGTGCTTCTATGAGCTAAACGGGCTCGATGAGAACCCCGACGACCCTGACCCCTTCAACATCTACTCCCACCCATCGTGGTGGCCGCTGATCGACCTGACGCGCCAGAAGACCGACCGCATCGTCATGCGGTCCGTGCCGATGGTGGACGCCCTGCCCGACCCGGCCGCGGAGTGCATGCGGCACGAGCGGTGGACCGACGCCAACGGCAGCCGGATCTGCCGTACCACCATCCGCGCCGGCGGCAGGACGCTGACGCGGCTGGACCGGACTGACCCCGACGTGCGGACCGTGTGGACCGTCGAGCACCTGCTGAAGGACGAGGACGACCTCGAAGCCTGGCTGGCCCTGCCGCGGGCGCCGCTGTCGGGCAGGCCCGATATCAGCGGCGTGCTGGAAGCCGAGCGGATTATCGGCGATACGGGAATCGTGATGATCGACGTCTCCGACCCGCTTTGCGAGCTGGCTGAGAAGTTCGAAATGGGCCAGTACACGGTTCTGGGCCTGACCAGGCCGGACCTGATGCATCGGGCACTGGAGAAGATCGCCGAGGTCCAGATGCCGCGCATCAAGGCGATCAGCGAGGCCCTTCCGGGCCGGCTGTGGCGGATATACGGGCCCGAGTACGCCTCGCCGCCCTATCTGCCGCCGAGGCTGTTCGCCGAGTACGTCACGCGATATGTCACGCCCATGGTGCAGGCGATCCACAAGCACGGCGGGTTCGCGCGGATTCACTCACACGGGCGGCTTAGGGACATCCTGGACCACATCGCCGCCACCGGCTGCGACGGGCTGGACCCGATCGAGCCGCCGCCGCAGGGCGACGTGTCGCTGTCGTACGTGCGGGAAAAACATGGCCGGCAGATGGTGCTGTTCGGCAACCTGGAGATTGCCGACATCGAGAACCTTCCAACCGGACAGTTCGTGGGCAAGGTCCGCCAGGCTTTGGACGAGGGCATGGCCGGGCAGGGGCGCGGGTTCGTGCTGATGCCCAGCGCCTGCCCGTACGGGCGCGAGTTGGCAGCCTTGACGGTGAGAAACTACGAGGCGATGATCCGATTAGTCGATGAGTGGAGCGCCGCCGGCTGAGCGGCAATTATTGGGAGACTCGCGATGCGGGTAACGAACCTGGACTGGGCAATAGCGATCGGCATCATTGCCGTTCAGTTGGTGATCTGCGGGTTTTTCATTCGCCGGGCGGGCAAGGGGATTTCGGAGTTCTTCGTCTCCGGGCGGTCTCTGCCGTGGTGGCTTGTGGGCACGTCGATGGTGGCAACGACGTTCAGCGCCGACACGCCGAACCTGGTCACGGACATCGTCCGCCAGCATGGCGTGGCGGGCAACTGGGTATGGTGGGCATTCCTGCTTACCGGCATGCTGACTGTGTTCTTCTACGCTCGCCTGTGGCGGCGGTCGGGCGTGCTTACGGACCTCGAGTTCTACGAGATTCGTTACTCGGGCAAGTCCGCCGCGGTCGTCCGGGGCTTCCGGGCGCTGTACCTCGGGCTTTTCTTCAACTGCGTCATCATGGCGTCGGTGACCCTCGCTGCGGTTAAGATCGCCAGCGTAATGCTGGGCTGGCCGGCCTGGCAGACAATCCTATGGTGTACGGCGATCTCGATCGCCCTGACGGTTTCGGCCGGTCTTTGGGGAGTGGTCGTGACCGACCTGATCCAGTTCGTTGTGGCGATGACGGGGGCATTCCTCGCGGCTTACTTCGCGGTGCACAACGACACGGTCGGCGGCCTGTCGGGCCTGCTGTCGAAACTTGGCGAGACCGGCAAGCTGGACCTGATTCCCGACATGGGCAACGCGGAAATCGCCCTTAGCGTGCTGATAATACCGCTGGTTATCCAGTGGTGGTCGGTATGGTACCCGGGGGCCGAGCCTGGCGGCGGCAGCTACATCGCGCAGCGGATGCTGGCGGCAAAGAACGAGAAGCATTCCATGGGCGCGGTGTTGTGGTTCAACGTGGCGCACTACGCCCTTCGCCCCTGGCCGTGGATCATCGTGGGGCTTGCGAGCCTGGTTGTCTACCCGCAGTTGTCCGACATCCAGGCCGCGTTCCCGCAGGTAAGCGAAAAGCTCATCGGGCACGACATAGCATATCCCGCCATGCTCAAGTTCATGCCCGCGGGCCTGCTTGGCCTGATGCTCGGCTCGCTGATGGCGGCATACTTCTCCACGATGAGCACGCACCTGAACTGGGGCGCGTCGTACCTGGTCCACGACTTCTACCAGCGGTTCATCAAGACAAACGGATCGGAAAAGCACTACGTGCTTGTCTCGCGAATTGTCACGACGGCCCTGATGCTACTGGCGGCCCTGACCGTCCCGCTGCTGACCAGCGCCAAGGACAGCTTCGACCTGATGCTCTCGATCGGCGCGGGCACCGGCCTGATATACCTGCTGCGATGGTTCTGGTGGCGGATCAACGCCTGGTCCGAGGTGGCCGCCATGATCAGCTCGTTCACGATCTCGCTGGGCCTGTTCTTCGGCAAGAAGTACGAACTGGCCGGGATGGAGAAACTCTCCACGCACCTGACGCTGGCCGCCAGCGTGGGATTCACGTCGCTGGTCTGGATCGTCGTGACGCTGCTTACACGTCCGACCGACCACAACGTCCTGGTGCGCTTCTACCGCCTGACGCGCCCCTTCGGCCCCGGCTGGAAGCACATCCAGCAGGAAACCCAACTGGGTCCCTCGCCAGACAGCTTGCCGCAGGCGATGCTGGGCTGGGTTCTGTCCGTGATGATGGTCTACGCGGCCATGTTCGGCACGGGCAACTTCATCTACGGCAATCTGACGATGGGCGTCGTCTTCGCCGCGGTATTCCTGGCAAACGCAATCGGCGTCGGCGTCATTCTCGGCAGGGTGTTCTCCAAGCCGCTTATCGAGGACCAGGAGCAGGCTAAGGAATGACGAGACTCAAGGGCAATTTGGTTTCCACCTCGATCCCCTGGTCGCCGAGGCGCCTGTTCATCGCGGCCATGCTGGCGGCGGTCTCGGTCGGTCCCGCGTATGCGGGCGAGACGCAGGGCCTGCTTGCTGAAGGAACCAGGTGGCAGACACCGTATTACGTCATCGACTCCAACAAGCCGGGTCCGACGGTGATGATCGTCGGCGGCGTGCATGGCAACGAAGTTGCCGGTGCCAAGGCGGCAGAGATTATCCGCCACTGGGTGATCGTTCGCGGCAAGCTGCTGGTGGTGCCTCGGGCCAACGCACCGGCCCTGCTGGCCGACAAACGCTGTGACCCCAACGAGCCGACCGAGACGCGGGACCTCAACCGCAACTTCCCCTGCAAGGGCGGCTTGTACAAGCCGCGCGGCGCGGCGGCGGAGGCCTTGTGGCAACTGACCGAGCGGACAAAGCCTGATTGGCTTGTGGACCTGCACGAGGGGATCGATTTTCGCAAAACGTCCAAGTCTACGGGCGGCAGCATCATCGGCACCAACTCCGAGGAGGTCGTCAGGATCGCGAAGATCATGCTCGATGCCGTCAACGCGACAATAGACAACCCTAAGCAGAAGCACGTTATGCTTATGGGACCGGCCAGGGGTTCGCTGGCCCGTGCGGCTTGGGAGAGATTGCAGGCCAAGGCGATAATCCTGGAGACCTGTCGGAAGGACCCCCTGGACGTGCGCGTGCGGCAGCACGAGTTGATGGTTCACCTGCTGCTGACGAACCTGAAGATGATCGACCAGCCTGTGCCCGCCCGGCCTCTGCGAAGAAACATACCGTCTGACGACAGCACTACGAACGCTCCGCGTGCGCTTGGTTGGCGGCCGGCTTCGATACCGCCTCCGGCGTTTGTAGTGTGCCGGTCAGGGCATATTCTTCTTTGCGAGTCAGAGGAGTTCTGGTGATCGCCAAGCCCGCCGCTCATGCATGAAATTCAATGCCGGCCTCGTTCTCAGCGTTCTCCGTAGCCGCCAGGGTTCGCCTTGTGCCATGCCCATGCGTGCGAGACGATCGTCGGCAGCTCCGGGTACTTTGGTTGCCAGCCGAGATCGGCAATGGCCTTTTGCGACGATGCGACCAGTCGCGGCGGGTCGCCGGGGCGCCGCTCGGCCGGCTCGGCCGGGATCGGCGAGCCAGTCACGGCCCGACATGTGTCGATTACCTGACGGACGCTGAATCCCTCGCCGTTGCCAAGGTTGTACGCCTTGACCTGTCCCGGCTCGATGGCGTCCAGCGCCAGCACGTGGGCGTCGGCGAGGTCGCAGACGTGAATGTAGTCGCGTATGCACGTGCCGTCCGGTGTGTCGTAGTCCTGCCCGAAGATCTTTATGCTCGCGCGCTTGCCCAGCGGAACCTGGAGGATCAGCGGGATCAGGTGCGTCTCGGGGCTGTGGTCCTCGCCGATGCCGCCAGCGGGGTCCGCCCCGGCGACGTTGAAGTACCGCAGGGCGACGAATCCCATACCATAAGCGGGCCCATAGCCGCGAAGCATGAGTTCCACGCAGAGCTTGCTCGATCCGTAGGGGTTGATCGGCTCGAGTCGGTCGGTCTCCTCGATGGGCACGCGCCGAGGCGTGCCGTACACAGCCGCCGTCGAGCTGAAGACCATTTTCCGCACCCCTGCCTCGCGCATGGCGTCCAGCAGCGTCATGCCTATGATGGTGTTGTTGCGGAAGTACTTGTCGGGCTTGACGACGGACTCGCCGGCCTCGATGAACGCGGCCAGGTGAATGACGGCCTCGATGGCGTGATCCCGAATGGCTCCAAGCAGCGTTGCCTTGTCCGCCACGTCACCTTGGACGAAGGCGGCCTGGGCGACCGCGGCGCGATGGCCGTTGGCCAGGTTGTCGTAAACCACCGGCGTATGCCCCGCCGCCGCCAGCGCCCGCACCATGTGTGAGCCGATGTACCCCGCCCCGCCCGTCAACAACACGTTCATGGACAACTCCCTGTTTTGTGAAAAACAAACGGCGGAACCAGGAACCCGGAACCGGTCACGGAGGCCTGTTTGCTTCAGCGAGCAGGAAATCAGGTCCAAGCTTCACCGCTCTTGTACGGGCGATTATAGAAAGGGCCTCACCCTCACGCAACTGACCGCTACTGCTCTGACCGCACATGCTCTGACCCACTTTGCTCGCTGAAGCGAGCAGGCCTCAACAGAAAGGCTTCAGACTGCGGACGTCATGGAGTAGTCCACCAGGTTCCGCTTTTACTTTTTCGGGTTCCTTGTTCCAGGTTCCCGGTTCCGCCTTTTGCTTCTTCTGGGCACCAACCGAGAACTGGCGGATTGGCTGGTCAAATGCTATGCTTGCCCCGTTAGACAGGCTCGTTTGACAGGGAGCGA
>Ga0265595_1002557_pt1 | contig 12133 bp, 7 predicted proteins | sample saktaG_15_FD_190148 | JGI IMG/M metagenome (GOLD analysis project Ga0265595, IMG submission 190148) | Saline water microbial communities from Sakinaw Lake, British Columbia, Canada - sak_2013_06_06_50m | ecosystem: Environmental > Aquatic > Non-marine Saline and Alkaline > Saline ... | reverse complement strand
CCGCGACACGCTCGCTCAAGGGTGGATGCGTGTCGTGCCACGACCCCACCGGCCACCCCCGCCGGCCGCCGGTGGCCCTGATGCAGAGCGGCGCCAGGCCCTCCGGTATGTAGCCGGCGCCTCCCGGATGCCTGCCGATGATGCGCAGCGCCTGCGCAAGGCTGAGCGGATCGCGCGTGTATCGCGCCGCGGCGAGATCGGCCTGCCGCTCGCGCTCGCGGCTGAGGGCGGCGCTCGTCACCGACGAGGCGAGCTGCAGCGCCCACAGCCACCCGCGGAGCGTCACGGCGGCCAGCACCAGCGGCACGCCGCGCGTCCCGGCGCCGGCGTACGCGGCCTCCTCGAGCCGGTCGGACAGCGACGAGTAGACGCCGAAGAGCAGGCAGGAGACGGTCACGGTGACGTAGCTGCCGGACAGCACGTGTGCGAACTCGTGGGCCACCACTGCCGTGAGCTGCTGCCGCGAGAGCCGCGCCAGCGCCCCCTCGGTCACCCCGATCACGCCACCCCCGTGCAGGTCGCTGAACGCGAAGGCGTTGAGCCCGACCGTGCGCACCGTGAAGCACTCGATCCGCGGCGCGCCGGTGGCGATGCGCATCTCCTCGACGATGTTGGCGAGCCGCTCGTGGTAGCGGTCGCCGCGGTCGAGCGGCCGGCAGTGCATCGCCTTGACCAGACGGTCGCGGGCGCCGATCTGCGCGGCGCCCCAGTAGAGCAGCGAGACGACGAGCGCGACGGCGAGGATGACGGCGACGCCGCGCAGCGTGAACACCCAGGTGAACGTGTCGACGATCGGGAAGCTCACGTACAGGCTCAGCGAGACGATGAGGCAGGCCACCCACGCGGCGACGAAGACCATCCCCAGCAGCAGCGCGAACAGCAGCCAGATGCGCCAGCGCTTCTCGCGCTCTATCTCGAACAGACTGCGCCTCGTCGCCACCGTCACGCGCTCCCGAGTCACCCGCCGCTCCTCAGTCCCGTGCGTCCTTCACACTGCTTAACACTGTCGTAGTGGTTTCAACCATCGCGCTAGTGGTAATATACCGTTTGCGCGGCGGAGTCCCCCTCCACACACCCCTCCCCGCGCAGGGTACCTCCAGGTACCACCCCATGGCTCCTTTCACAAGCCCCTCTCCCCGAGGGGCTGCCCGGAAACGGGTGCACGAAGGCGACGCGCAAGCGTCGCCTTCGTGCGTACGACCCCGTGGCCGTGAATCTCACTCGGCGGACAACAGCCCGCACGTGAGCAGGAAGTTCCTGGTGAGGTGCCTGCAGAATGCCGGGTAGGCCGGGAGTCGCCGCTCCGTCTCGGCGCGCAGCTCCCGGGCGAACTCCACCCCGAAGCGCTTGTACTCGCTCAGAGCATCGCGGACCCAGTGCGGCGCCATCGCCTCGTCGACCTCGGGGTGGAACTGCGTGCCCCAGGCCTTGCCCCCGGCGCGGAACACCTGGACGCCGTCCCCGCAGGTGGCGACGAGATGGGACGTGGGCGGCACGCGGCACGAGTACTCGTGCCAGTTGAAGGCGATGAAAGGTGAGGTGATGCCGCGCAGGAGCGGATCCTCGGCGACCTTCTCGATCGCGACCCAGCCCACCTCGGGATGCTTGCGCCTGTACACGTCGCCCCCCGCCGCAAGGGTGAGCAACTGCGCGCCGAGGCAGATACCCCAGACGGGGCCTCCCTCGTGCACGATGCGGCGCATGAGCTTGACCTCGTCGGCGAGGAACGGGTGCTCGCGCGTGTCGGTGACGTGCATGGCGCCGCCGAGACTGATGAGTCCCGACGTCTCGTCCGGCCACTTCGGGAGGGCGTCGCCTTCGTGAAGGCGACGCACCTCGAAGGGGACGCCGAAGTCGGTGAGCGCCGCGGCGACGCTGCCGGGAGGGTCGTCGGGCTCGTGCTGAACGATGATCAGGGGCTTCATCCGGGCTCCTCTCCGCTGCTCTGAGTATACCCAAGGCCGGGCCGGCGGCGGCGTCGAGACCTCGAGTCGCGCCCGCGCCTTGCCCCTCCGGGCGCCCATCTGCGAGACTGGGCGTCATGAGCGGCTCGATCCCCACCCACGGCGGCGCCGACCCGCAGTCCGCGGCGCCCATCGTCGAGGTGGTCTCCGCCGGCAACGAAGTGCTCATCGGCGACGTGCTCGACACCAACACCAACTGGCTGTGCACGCGCGTCACCGGCCTGGGCGGCCTCGTGCGCCGCACGGTGATGGTGCGCGACGACGTCGAGGCTATCGCCGCCGAGATCCGCGGCTGCCTCGACCGGCGGTCGGCCCTCGTCTTCACCGTCGGCGGACTCGGCCCCACGAGCGACGACCGCACGCTCCAGGGCGTCGCGCTCGGTCTGGGCGTGGAGTTGAAGCTGCATCCCGAGGCGGAACGCCTCGTGGCCGAGAAGTACGCGGAGTTCCACGCCCGCGGATTCGTCCCCTTCGCCGGGATGAACGAAAGCCGCCGCAAGATGGCGCGGCTGCCTGCCGGAGCGGAGCCGATCGTGAACCCGATCGGCGGAGCCCCGGCCGTCCTCCGCCGCGCCGGCGAGACCCGCTTCGTGTCGCTGCCCGGCGTGCCCGAGGAGCTCATGGCGATCGTCGACGAGACGCTCGGCGACCTCCTCGACGAGGTGTTCGGCGCGGCGCTTTACGAGGAGCGCTCGCTCGAGGTGGAGCTCCAGGACGAATCGGCGATCGCCGACATCCTCCTCGCCGCCGAGGAGGCGCACCCGGCCGTCTACGTGAAGTCCCGCGCGAAGGTCCTCGGGAGCACGCGCGTCATCCGCGTGACGCTGAGCGCGCGCGGCCGAGGCGACGCCGAGGTGGCCGCGCTCCTCGCGCCGGCGGCGGAGCTGCTGCTCGCGCAGGTCGCCGCCGCCGGCTACGGCATCCGCGTCGTCGCCTCCTCGACCTGACGGGCTCGGCTCGAGACTGCCGCTCCGGCGCCCCCGGCGCTCTCGCGGCGACGGAGCGCCCGACTGATCCAGACGAGCGGCCCTCAGCCCGGCGTCGTCCGGAGCGTCGCGATGTCGATGAGGTTGGCGGGGTCGATGGTGTGGTAGTACCAGTCGCCGCTCGAGGAGTCGTACACGAGATTCCAGTTGAGCTGGGGAGTCAGAACGCGGACCTGCCCCAGCGAGTCGGTGACGGTCATGACGTGGCCGTCCGCCGGACGCGCCTGCAGCGTTGCGCCGACCGGCTTGTAGTACACGTTGTCGATGGGCTGCGAGTACTCCGCCGGGTCGAGCCCGAGATCCGTGTAGCAGTAGGGCGCCCAGGAGCGCGGCCACCTGCCGTAGGTGGCGTAGTAGTCGCGCATGAGCGCGATGAGGTCCCCGCTCACCGTGGCGAAGCCGGTGGAGGGTGCCGCGGGCGCGCCCGGGGTCTCGAAGCTGCCGTCACTCAGCCAGCCGGTGAGGTGGTACGACGGCGCAGCCGCGACGTAGCTGTAGGAGCCGGGGCTCGCCGCCGCCGAGTACGTCATCAGCCCACCCCCGAACGGATCGCGCGGCCACGTGTCGACGTAGGTACCCCTCAGGGCGTCGAGGCTGCCGCTCGGCGGGTACGTGTCGTCGTGGTCGACCGCGTAGCTCTGCACCCCGATCTGGATGGTGTGGACGCCCTCCTTGACGGCGGCGTCCTTGGCTTTGCTTCTCTGCGTGAGGTACATCGGCACCGCGATCGCGGCGCGGATCGCCACGATGATGATCACGATGAGCAGCTCGATGAGAGTGAAGCCGTTTCGGCGCCTCGCCGCTCCCGCTGTCACCGCCGCCCCCATGCTTCCTGGTCTTCGAGCCTCCTGAAGCTACCATCGGCGGATGGCCGGACTTCTCTCTGGGCGAACCGTCTAGGGCAAGATACCCGGCCGGAGCGGGAAGGGCCGAGCCCCGTCCGCGCCGGCGGCGCCCGTCAGCCCAGGTGGTCCTCGATGAAGTGGGTGTTCACGTCGCCGGCCATGAACAACGGGTGCTCGAGCACCAGCCGGTGAAACGGGATCACCGTCTTGACCCCGTCGACGAGGAACTGGTCGAGCGCCCACCGCGAACGCGCGAGGCACTCCTCGCGGTCGCGTCCCCACACGACGAGCTTGCCGAGCAGGCTGTCGTAGAAGGGCGGCACCATGTACCCCTGGTACACGTGACTGTCGAGGCGTACCCAGGGGCCGCCGGGCGGGATCCACTGCGTGACGACGCCGGGCGACGGCATGAAGTTCTCGGCCGGATCCTCGGCGTTGATGCGGAACTCGATGGCGTGGCCCTCGATCTCGACGGCCTCCTGGCGCAGCGGGAGCCCCTCGCCGGCGGCGATGCGGATGCCGGTCTTGACGATGTCGACGCCGGTGACCATCTCGGTGACGCAGTGCTCGACCTGGACGCGGGTGTTCATCTCCATGAAGAAGAAGCTGCCGTCCGCGTCGAGCAGGAACTCGACGGTGCCGGCGCCCTCGTAGTGTGCGGCGACGGCGGCGGCGACGGCCGCCTCGCCCATCTGCCGCCGCAGCTCCGGCGTCACCGCCGGCGACGGCGCCTCTTCGATGAGCTTCTGGTGGCGCCGCTGGATGCTGCAGTCGCGCTCGCCGAGGTGCACGCCGTGGCCTTTGCCGTCGGCGAGCACCTGGATCTCGATGTGACGCGGCGCGCCGATGTACTTCTCGACGTAGACCGCGCCGTTGCCGAACGCCGCCTCGGCCTCGGCCTGCGCCTGACGGACGGCGCCGGCCAGCTCGGATGCCTCCTTGACGATGCGGATGCCCTTGCCGCCGCCGCCGGCCGACGCCTTGACCATGACCGGCAGGCCGATGTCGCGGGCGACGACCTCCGCCTCGAGGGCGTCGGCGATGATGCCCTCGGAGCCGGGCGTCACCGGGACGCCGGCGGCGGTCATCGTCGCCCGCGCCGCCGCCTTGTCGCCCATCAGGTCGATGCTCTCGGGCGATGGGCCGATGAACTTGACGCCCTGGTCGCGGCACAGGCGGCTGAACTCCGCCCGCTCGGCGAGGAACCCGTAGCCCGGGTGGATCGCCTCGGCGCCGCTCTGCAGCGCGGCCTGGACGAGCGCCGGCATGACGAGGTAGCTCTGGGACGCCGGCGCCGGGCCGATGCACACCGCCTCGTCGGCGTACCTGACGTGCAGGCACTCCGCGTCGGCCTCGCTGTAGACGGCCACGGTAGCCACGCCGAGCTCGCGGCAGGCGCGGATGACCCTGATGGCGATCTCGCCACGGTTGGCGATGAGGACCTTGGTGAACATGTGCACTCCTTGCCGACGGTCGCCGGAGTATAGCAACGTCGGACGCCGTCGCCCGAGCGGCGCCCCTGCGCAGGCGGGCCGCGGGCTCCGGGCGTTGCCAGAAAGCGGAACGCTTTGGGCCGCGGGCCCCTCATGCGCCGACCCCCGCTGCCGATACCCAAGTCGAGACCGGAAAGGACTACTCACCGGGCTACGGCCCGGCATCTCATCCTCTCTCTCAGCCGGGCCGGTCTCCTTCGATAGACGCTCGGACCGCCCGCATCCGAGTGAAGGCCCCCGCCGGCCCGGCGTTTTTCTCTTCTCTTTCTCTTCGCGTCGCAGCCGCGCGCCCCGGCGCCCCGATGTCCACCCGCCGCCCGCCTCCCGGTCCTCGCGGATGAGAGGCGATGCGCTACACTAGCCCCGCGACCCGGCGGGAGGTCCGAGTGCCCAGCGCGCCCAAAAAGACTCTGGCGATCATCGACGACGACACCGAGCTGCTCGGCGAGCTGTCCCGGGCGTTCGCTCCCAGGTACAGCATCGTCGCCGGTCCCGGCGACCCGGACACGCTGCGCACGCTGCAGGACAAGGCGCCGGCGGCGATCATCCTCGACCTCGACATCGGGACCTTCGACCCGTTCGAGCTGCTGCGGCTCATCTCCGGCGACCCCAGCCTCCGCGGCACGCCGATCCTCGTGCTCGCCTCTGACGGCGACTTCTCCACGTTCGAGCACGCACATCGCATCGGCGCCTCCGAGTTCGTCACCAAGCCGTTCGCTCCCGACGACCTCGGCCGCAGGCTCGACGCGCTCATCAGCGGGCGCACACAGCGCGCCGCAGGCCGCCTCAAGCTGGGCGCGCTCCTGGTCGCCAGCGGCCTGGTCACCCAGCAGCAGCTCGACGACGCCCTCGAGCGGCAGCACGACGGCGGCGGCCGCCTCGGTGAGGTGCTGGTGGCCGAAGGCCTCGTCGGTGAGCCGGACATCGTCAACGCCGTCGCCGGCCAGATGCGCATCGGCGTCGTCGACCTCGCTCACACCACCCCCCAGCCGGCCGCGCTCGGCCTGCTGCCGCGCGACTTCATCGTCCGTCGCCGGCTGATGCCGGTCAGCATCGACGACAACGGCAGCCTCATCCTCGCCATGACCAATCCGCTGGACGTGATCTCCATCGACGAGGTCGGCATGCGCACCAAGAAGCGCATCGTGCCGGCCATCTGCTCCGAGTCCGGCTTCGACGAGGCAGTCGCGATCTACTTCAGCTCGCGCGGCAAGCTCAAGGACGCGCGCATCGACGAAGAGGACGCGCCGCCGTCCGGCGACCTCGACGCCGACACCATCGAGCTCGTCGACGGCCTGCTCACCGACGCGGCGAGCATGGGCGCCTCGGACATCCACCTCGAGCCGCGCGAGAACTCCTTCCTCGTGCGCTGCCGCATCGACGGGGTGCTCCACGAGTTGCGCGAGTTCCCCAAGGAGTTGCAGGCAGGCATCACGAGCCGCCTCAAGATCATGGGCAACCTGAACATCGCCGAGCGCCGGCTGCCCCAGGACGGCCGCGCGTCCTTCGAGCTGTCGAGCGGAAAGGGCATCGACCTGCGTCTGGCCTCCATCCCGAGCATGTACGGCGAGAACCTCACGATCCGCATCCTCGAGGTGTCGGCGCTGCCGCCGACGCTGGCTTCACTCGGCCTCGTCGGCGACAACCTCGCCCGTTTCGAGAAGGCTTTGAAGACTCCGGAGGGCGGCATCGTCATCGTTGGCCCCACCGGGTCGGGCAAGTCGACGACGCTGTACACGACGCTCGAGCTCATCAAGACGCCCGACCGCAAGATCTACACCGTGGAAGACCCGGTCGAGCGCAAGATCGACGGCATCATCCAGACGGAGATCAAGCCGGCCATCGGCCTCACCTTCGCCCAGGCCCTCCGCGCTCTCGTCCGCGCCGACCCGGACGTGATCATGGTCGGCGAGATCCGCGACCTCGAGACCGCCAAGATGGCCGCCGACTCCGCCGTGACCGGCCACCAGGTGTTCAGCACCCTGCACACCAACGACGCCTCGGCGGCGGTCAACCGCCTCGTCGAGATGGGCGTGCCACGCTATCTCGTCGCCGCCGCCTGGCGCTGCTTCGTCGCCCAGCGGCTCGTGCGCCGCCTGTGTCCGCACTGCCGGGAGGCGGCCACGCTCACCGACCGGCGCTGGGAGGAGCTCGGCCTGGGGGCGGCGCCACGCAGGCGGCTCAAGATCTACAACCCGGTCGGCTGCGCCAAGTGCTTCGGCACGGGCTATCGCGGCCGGGTCGGCCTCTACGAGGTCCTGGTCGTCGACGACGACCTGCGCGATCTCATCGCCACCGGCGGCAGCATGCTCGACATCCAGAGGCTCGCGCGCGACAAGGGCGTCGCCTCGCTGCGCGACGACGGCGTCGCCAAGGTCCTCGACGGGGCGACGAGCTACCTCGAGCTCCTTCGCGTCACCGTCTGACGCCGGGCGGCCGGGGGCTGCGCCGCATGCCGCCGGACGAGACGGCGTCGCCCGCACCGGCTACGCTCCCGCGGTCCGCCTAGACGCCTGTTCCATGCGACCCCGCCAAGACCCGCCGATGTGATGACCAGGAGACCGGAAGTGGCCTGAGAGAGGACCTTCCCAGTCGACCACCACACTGGCCGGCGGCGCAAAGCGGGGGCTTGCACCGCCGGCCGTTTCACGTACGGGACCTGCGCTGCCCCCAGCGCGCATGGGCATACCGCACCAGACGCACGTACCAGCGTGCTCGCCATGGGCGAATGACCCCCCGGGGGCACCGCCCTGACTGGGTATCATCAGGATGATACGGCCAGCAGCACGTTCCGGAAGCAGGACCGTGAAGCGAGCAGGGAGGCACCCGTGAGTCCCAGTCCGACCAGCCCGGCGGCGCTTGGCCGGAAGACGGAATCACCCGATGTGCCCCTGGAGCATCTTGCCGCCCTCGGCCGGCTCGTGCGCGTCATCAACCGCGACACCGACCTCGACGCCGCCATGCGAGCGGCACTGACCACGGTGCTCGAGATCCTGGACTTCGACGGCGGCGGCATCTACGTCGTCGACGCGGCGACACGCACGGCTCGTGTCCGCTGCTCGTCGGGCCTGCCGGAGGACTTCCTGGGCGAGCTCGGTGTCCTGAAGATCGATGCGCCCTCCTACGCCCCGGTCCTCGACGGCGGCGAGGCCCTCTACCTGGATGACTACGCCGCGTTCTCCGCGGAGCGCGCCGCCCGCTGGAGCTTCCAGGCCGTCGCGTCCGTCCCCCTGCCGTGTGACGGGACGGTCTTCGGCGCCCTGAACGTCGTCAGTACGCGACGGCGGCGATTCACCGTCTATGAACGCTCCGTGCTGGAGGCGGTGGGCGAGGAACTCGGCATCGCTTTCTCACGGGCCCAGGCCGTGGGTGCGCTCCGCCAGGCTGAGGACAACCTGCGGTCGTTCTTCGAACTCTGTCCCGACATGCTCTTCGTGCTCGACAACGACGGCGCGGTGATGGAGATGAACCGTGAGGCGAGCCGTCAGCTCGGCTACTCGCCGGACGAATTCCGCGGACGATCGGTCTTCGAACTCCACCCGGCGGAGCACCGGGACCAGGTGGCGAACACCGTGACGCGCATGCTCAGCGGACTGGAGGAGGTCTGCCACGTCCCGCTGGTCACCAGCGGGGGGCACGAGATACCCGTGGAGACGAGGATCTCCCACGGCCGCTGGAACTCGTCCGACGCCCTGTTCGGCATCTGCCGCAACAGCCGCGCCGACCGCGTGCTCGGCGCCGCCGTCGAGGCGCTCACTTCCGCCCTCGAGCTGCGAGACGCCTACACCGCCGGCCACACCCGGGGCGTCGCTAAGGTCTCGGAGGCCCTGGCGAAGGAGCTCGGCATGCCTCCCGACCGCGTGGAGCTGGTGAGCATCGCGGCCAGGCTGCATGACATCGGCAAGCTGGCGATCCCAGGCGACATCCTCTCCAAGACGACCCCGCTCTCCAAGGGAGAGGCGCTCGTCATCCGGGAGCACTCGCAGGCCGGCTACGACCTGCTTCGCCCGATGGAGTTCCTCGGGCCGATCCCACAGATCGTGCGTCAGCATCACGAACGCCTGGACGGCAGCGGCTACCCCGACGGGCTGACGGGAGAGAACATCCTGCTCGAGGCGCGGGTCATCGCCGTCGCCGACGTGGTAGAGGCGATGTCGGCGCACCGCCCGTACCGCGCCGCCCGGCCGGTTCACGCCGCCCTGAACGAGATAGCGGACGGCGCCGGGACGAAGTACGACCGCGACGTCGCGCAGGCCCTGCGGTCGCTGTGGCAGAAGGGCGAGCTACCGCTCGAGGCGGCGCAAACGGGCGCGAAACGGCGCCGCCGGCCCCGGGACCCTCGGCCCGAGCGCACGGTGAGCCCGTCATGAGCGGCCGGCCACGATCGCGCCAGCGGTCCGCCACGACGGAACCGAGCCCGAGTCCGTCGACCCGCACGACTCTCGGCGAGGTCGTCCTGCGCTCGAACCGGGCCGTCGATGTGGACGGCGCCCTGCGCGCCATCCTGGACGCGACCGTGGCCACGCTGGGCTTCGACGCCGGCGGTATCTATCTCCTCGACGACGAGTCGACGGCGAGCGTACGCTTCTGCCACGCGCTTCCTCCATCCTTCCTCTCAGAGGTGGGGACGGTCGACGTCGGCACACGCCCGTACAGCGACCTGTTCCTCGATGAGCGACCGCTGTTCCTGGAGCACTACGAGCGGCTCGCACCCGGCCGGGCGCGCCGCTGGGACTTTCTCTCGGTCGCGAGCATCCCGCTCGCAGGCCGGGACAGGGTGCTCGGCGCTCTCAACGTGGCGTCGAAGCGGCGCCATCATTTTGCGGACGACCAGCGCTCACTGCTCGTCGGGATCGGCCGCGAGGCCGGCGCGCTGCTCGACCGCATGAGCGCCGAGCAGTCCCTCCGCAAGAGCGAGACCAACCTCCGGGCTCTCGTCGAGACCAGCTACGACCTCTTCTTCGTCGTCGACATGCAGGGCCGCGTCCTCTTCACCAACGAGGCGGTGCGCCGTGTGCTCGGCTACGAGTTCAGCGAGGCGCTGGGCATGGCCGTCGAGGAGTTCCACCCCGCCGAGCGCCGGGAGGACGCCCGCCGGATCGTTCGCGGGATGGTCGAAGGCCGCACCAGTATCTGCGAGCTGCCTCTCCTCGCGAGATCCGGGGAGCCGGTGCCGGCCGAGACCCGCATGACCCCCGGACGCTGGAATGGAGCGGACGTCCTGTTCTGCAGCTGCCGGCCGCGAGCCGCCGCTGACGACCCGAACGGTCTCACGACCGCCTCCCTTTGGCCGGTGGAGCACCGCAAGAACCCTCGCATCGCGATCCATCAGCGAAGAGTGGCCCGGCTCACCGAGCTCGTCGCGCTCGAGCTTGGCCTCCCGGCCGAGCGCACCGCTCTCGCCATGGCGGCCGCCGAGGTGCACGACGTCGGCAAGGCGGGGCTCGCGCTCACCGCGTACCACACCCCGGGGCACAGCGTCGACGAGGATGCTCCGGACCGGCACCACCCGCAGTTCGGCTACGAGATGCTCCGCTCGATCGGCGTCGCGCATCCGATTCCGCTGATCGTCCTCGAGCACCACGAGCGCTACGACGGGACCGGGTATCCCCGCGGCCTCAGCGGCGACCAGATCGAGACCGAGGCGACCATCATCGCGGTCGCGGACGCGGCCGAGAACCTTCTGAACGGCCAGCAGGGCTGCACTGCCGCCCACGACGTGAGGAGGATCCTGCGGGAGCAGGCCGGAGCGGCCTTCGAAGGCGACGCGGCGATGGCCTGCGCCCGCGTCCTCGAGAGCGGCTGCTACCCGCCGCCACTGTGCCTCGAGTCTCGCTGACCGGGCGGTCGGCGTCCGACGGGCGACGCCGGGGCAGAACGCTCTGGGTCCTGCTGCCGGTGGCGATCCTGACGGCGGTGGTCATCATTGTGGCGCCGAACCACCGCAGCCCTGCGGTGCCTTCTGCCGGCCTCAGGGTCGTCGCCACGCAGACGCACATGGCGGCTCCCCGCGTGACGCCGGGCGCCGGTCGCGTAGCCGTGCCCCGCCTGCGGACGTCCGGCGGGGCGCTGCCGAAGGCCGGAACCCCGCGAACCTCCGTACAGGACTGACGCGCGGGGCCGTCCTCTCCACCGAGGGACCGGGCGCAACGCGCCGACGCCGGCGCCGGTCGGCCACCTGCCGCGCCTCAGCGCGCCTCGCCGCCGTGACGCGGACTGGTCGCGGCGAAGAGACCCGGCACCGGAACGCGAGGCTGGATACCCCTGGTGGGTATACTCATTGTGAGCCGGCAACGAAGGATGAGGGCTCGATGGACGACCACGAGACCACGATAGACCTGCCGATCACCGGCATGACGTGCGCCAGTTGCGTGGCGCGGACCGAGCGCGCCATCGCCAAGGTCGACGGCGTTGACTCGACCGCGGTCAACCTCGCCACCGAGAAGGCGACGGTCAAGTTCGACCCGCGCGCGACCTCCACCGGCGACCTCGTCGCCGCCGTCGAGGGCGCCGGCTACGGCGTCGTCACGGCGCGGGAGACCATCCCGATCATCGGCATGACCTGCGCCAGCTGCGTCGCCCGCGTCGAGCGCGCCCTGAGCAAGCCCCAGGGCGTGCTCTCGGCCGACGTCAATCTGGCGACCGAGAAGGCGACCGTCACGTACGTCGCCGGGCAGGCGACGTACGACGATCTCGTCGCCGCGGTGCGCGGCGCCGGGTACGAAGTCGCCCCGGCGGAGACGGTCGAGGCCGGCGCCGAGCCGGCGACGACCGCCGAAGAGGCGGCGCGAGCCGCCGCCTACCGGCGGCTGAAGCAGAAGGTCGTCGTCGGCTTCGCGTTCAGC
>Ga0265595_1002556_pt1 | contig 12135 bp, 17 predicted proteins | sample saktaG_15_FD_190148 | JGI IMG/M metagenome (GOLD analysis project Ga0265595, IMG submission 190148) | Saline water microbial communities from Sakinaw Lake, British Columbia, Canada - sak_2013_06_06_50m | ecosystem: Environmental > Aquatic > Non-marine Saline and Alkaline > Saline ... | reverse complement strand
TTTGAATCTCCTACTGCTTGCTTAATCATTTTTTGTGAAAATTCGTCGCCGATTGAACCGGAAGGAAAGTTGGGAAGTTTATGAATCGGTTCGGGTACCATAAATCTGTCTTCGTTAAAACTTGGAAACTCTGGTAGTTTTGGTAACGAATGTGTCATAGTTTCCTCTTTTTTATCCTCTTTTTTACTAAATAATCCCATTTTAATATATATGTTATATCACATAGGTTTAAAAACCTTTATTTTTTATTTTTATAGTAGAGGAGACAAAATGTTTGAAGACTTTCTAAGAGAAACTGTTAGGCTTATCGTGGGGAAAAACGCTGAGGAAATTGCAAAACTGTTGAACAAAGAAAAACATGTTAATGAATTCTTAATTGCAAAAAAATTAAATCTTACTGTGAATCAGACGAGGAATTTACTCTACAAACTTTCAGATAAGGGGGTTGTTTCTCATATTCGGAAGAAAGACGAAAAAAAGGGATGGTATACTTATTTTTGGAGAATGGAAAAAATTAAATCTTTGGAATTTTTGAAAAAAAATACTGAACAAAGAAAAGAGCAGGTTTTCAATCAGATTCAAAGTCGGGAGGCGATGTCTTTTTATGTATGTGATACTTGCAATATTGAAGTTAATGATGAGAATGCATTACTTTCTGAGTTTACTTGTCCTGAATGCGGGGAAGTTTTTAAGTTAAAAGATAATTCTAAACTTTTGCGAGAGCTGAAAAAAAATTATAACAAACTTGAGGTTGCTTTAGAAGAGCTGAATAAAGAACTAAACCTTCAAGAAGAAAGTGTGGAAAAGGTAAGAGAGAAAGAAAGGAAGAAAGTTGAAGAAGAGAAAAAAGAGATTAGACGAAAGAGAAGAGAGGAGAATAAGAAATCATCAGGGAAACTAGCAAAAGTCTCTTCGAAGAAGGGGGTTTCTAAAATAAAACAAAAGAAAGCTACGAAGAAAAAGAATGTAAAGAAGATAAAAAAAGTTTCTAAACCAAAAAAATTACAAAAAAAGAAAGTGCCTAAAAAACCTCAAAAAAGAAAAGTTTCGAAAAAGAAAAAATGAAATATTCTTCTTTTTATGGAAATTTTGCATGGGGTGATTTAAGCGTTAACACTAAAATTATTCTAATTAATATAATCTTTTTTTTAATTTGTACGCCTTTACTTTTATTTGGAGTTATTCCTCTTGATTGGATTGCGCTTAAACCTTCAAATATTCTTGCTGGAAAATATCTTTGGACTTTTTTAACTAGTATGTTTATGCACCACCCTACTATGATTTTCCATATTTTTTTAAATATGTTATCTTTATTTTTTGTTGGAAGTTTTGTGCAGAAAATTCTTGGGGAAAAAAGATATTTATTTTTTTATCTGTTTTCAGGTTTATTTTCAGGTTTGTTTTTTGTTTTAATTAGCTTTTTTACTCAGACTAGTTTGGAGGTTTATGCTGTTGGAGCTTCAGGAGCTTTGTTTGGAATTATTGGGTTGATGGTTCTTCTTACTCCTAATCTTCCTGTTTATGTAATGTTTATTCCAATTCCTATTAAAGTTAAGTATGCTGCTCCGGGAATGTTAATTCTTTTATGGTTAGTTTCCATTTCAGGAGGAGTACCTATTGGAAATACGGCTCATCTTGGGGGTTTAATTGCTGGGGTTATTTATGGAATATATTTGAGAAAAAAATATCAAAGTAAAACTAGGATGATTCAACGAGTGTTTTGTTAACATGAAGCCGAAAAAATATTTTTACTTTAATTATAAATTTCTTTTGAATTTTTTAAAAGATTCTCAAACATTCTTGTATGTTATTTGTCTTATTTTTTTAATTTCTATTTTTCTGGGAAGTGCTTTTTCCACTCCAGAAGTTTTTGAAAAAATGATTTTAGAATTTATTTCAGAGCTTATGGAATTGACTAAAAATTTATCATGGGTTGAGATGATAAGCTTTATTTTTTTTAATAATCTTAAAAGTAGTTTTTTTGGTTTTGTCTCGGGAATTGGTTTGGGTTTAGTATCTCTTTTTTCAACATTTATCAATGGATATTTGATTGGGTTTGTAGTTAAACAAAGTGTTCTTAGTTCGGGAGTTTTTGTATTGTGGAGGTTGTTCCCCCATGGGATTTTTGAACTTCCTGCGGTTTTAATTTCATTTACCTTAGGTCTTCGAATTTCTATTGAACCAATAAAACTTTATTTTAAGAAGCAAAAAGTTTCAGATAATCTCTCTTTGGTTTATTCATTTGTTTTAATTTTAATTCTGCCTTTGATTTCAACATTACTTTTTTTAATTTTAAATTTAAGAGACGATAAACTTTCTAAAAAGTATCTTGAAATTTTATTAGATAGTTTTAATATTTTTATTTTTTTAATTATCCCTCTTTTATTTGTTGCGGCGATTATTGAAGGAAGTTTGATTTTTTTAATCTGATAAATTTGGTTTATTTTTAAAAAAGTTAATTTTATATAGTAGCTTTGCTGTATAATTTGAATTATTAAATTTAAAAGGAGGTTAAAATGGATTGGCTTAAAAAAACAGCTTTAGTGTTGGCAGCAATTGGTGCTATAAACTGGGCTTTTGAGATGTGGGGATTTAACTTAGTTGAGTTACTAAGCGTAGGCTGGTTAATAACAGCAGTTTATTACTTGGTTGCTATCTCAGGTGTTTATGCTCTTGTAAAAACATTTCAATAATTCAACATTTTTATTTTTTTATTTTTTTTGATTGCAAAGGTTTTTAATTAACCTTTTTTATTTAATTCTATGTTATATTTAATTGGTTTGGGTTTAGATTTAAGGGACATTTCTGTTTCTGCTTTAGAGCGATTAAGAAAGTGTAAAGTAGTTTATTTGGAAAAATATACTGCACGGTTTCCTTATTCAAAAAAGGATTTAGAAGATTTTATTGAGAAGAAGATTTTAGTAGTTGAGAGGGATTTTGTGGAGTCTTGTGAAATGGTTGATGAAGCAAAGAAAAAAGATGTTGCACTTTTGGTTTATGGAAGTCCTTTATTTGCTACGACTCATGTTTCCTTAATTTCTGAGGCAAGAGCGTCTAAGGTGAAGTATAAGATTTTTTACAATGCTTCTGTGTTTGATTCAATTGCTGAGACAGGATTACAATTATATAAATTTGGAAAAGTTACAAGTATGCCTGAATGGAAACCGAGTTATACTCCTAAAAGTTTTATCGAAGTTGTTAAAGACAATGAAAAAATTCAGGCCCATAGTTTAATTTTAATTGATCCGGGTTTGAAGATTAAGGAAGCAATAAATCAGTTAGAGATTTCTGCAAATGAATTTGATTTGAAGATAAAAAAGTTAGTTATTTGTCAATGTTTAGGAAGTAAGAATTCTAAGGTTTTGTATAAAAGTTTTGAAGAAGCAAAACAGTTAACTGGAGTTCGAGAACCTTATTGTTTGATTATTCCGGGGAAGTTACATTTTGTTGAGGAAGAGTTTTTGAAGAATAATTAAGGTGCGTTAAAAGTAAATTATAAAAACTCCTTTTTTGAAATAGTATTATGAATATTGATGAAATTGAAAATGAAATCTTGAAGTTTTGGAAAAAAGATAAAACTTTTGAAAAGTCTTTGAAAAAAACTGAAAAAGGTAAGGAGTATATTTTTTATGATGGGCCTCCTTTTGCAACAGGACTTCCACATTATGGGCATATTCTTGCGTCGGTTTTAAAAGATGCAGTTCCAAGATTTTGGACTATGAAGGGGAAACATGTTCGAAGGGTTTGGGGATGGGATTGTCATGGATTACCCATTGAGAATATTGCAGAGAAAGAATTAGGAATTAACTCTAAAGATGAAATTGAGAAAATGGGGGTGGATAAATTTAATAAATTTTGTAGAGGTAAAGTTTTGACTTATGCAAAAGATTGGGAATCAATTATCGAGAGAATTGGTAGATGGGTAGATATGAAAAATGCTTACAGAACAATGGATAATGAATATATTGAGTCTGTTTGGTGGGCGTTTAAACAACTTTGGGAAAAAGATTTTATTTATGAAGGGGAAAAAGTTTTAATGTATTGTCCCCGGTGTTCTACTCCTCTGGCAAAAGCAGAAGTTGCAATGGATAATTCTTATAAAACAGTTAAAGATGAGTCTTTGACAATTAAGTTCAAATTAAAAGAGGATTTTAATAAACGAGAAGTTTATGCTTTAGCTTGGACAACTACGCCGTGGACTCTTCCAAGTAATCTGGCTTTGACTGTTAATCCTAAATTAGAATATGTTTATTTAGAAGATAAATCAGATAAATCAATTTACTTAATTGGGAAAGATTTAGTTTCAAAATATTTTAAATCTAAGAACGAGTATAAAATTCTTAAAACGGTTAATGGAAGCGAGTTAAAAGGAAAGCAATACGAACCTTTGTTTGATTATTATGCAGACAATAAAAATTATTTTAAAATTTTAGAGGGAGATTTTGTAACTGCCGAAGATGGAACTGGAATTGTTCATACTGCCCCTTATGGAGAAGATGACTATGGTGTTTTTAAAAAAAATAAAATTTCAATTGTTGAACCAGTTGATTCAAAAGGTCATTTTAAAGAGGAAGTTAAGGATTTTTCAGGGCAATATATTTTTGATGCAAATGAAAAGATTATTGAATTTTTAAAAGAAAAAGGAAAGATAATTTCAATCCGAAAAACAGAACATGAATATCCTTTTTGTTATCGATGTGAAACTCCGTTGATCTACATGCCTCTTCCTGCGTGGTTTGTGGATATTCAAAAGGTAAAAAAGAAAATTCTTCAATTGAATAAAAAATTAAATTGGTATCCTGAATTTTTAAAAGAGGGGCGGTTTAAACATAGTGTGGAGTCTGCTCCAGATTGGAATATCTCAAGAAATAGATATTGGGCTTCTGCAATTCCTGTTTGGAAATGTTCTTGTGGAGAGATGAAAGTTGTTGGAAGTATTAAAGAGTTGAAAGAAAATTCAATCAAACCCTTGAAAGAGAAAATTGATTTGCATAAAGATTTTTTAGATAAAGTTAATTTAAAATGTTCATGTGGAAAAGAGATGAGTCGTGTTCCAGAGGTTTTAGATTGTTGGTTTGAATCAGGTTCAATGACTTTTGCACAGTTTCATTATCCTTTTGAAAATAAAGAATTTTTTGAAAAGAATTTTCCTGCTCAATTTGTTGTGGAGTATATTGGACAAGTTCGAGCGTGGTTTTATTATATGATTGCTTTATCTGCAATTTTGTTTGAGGATATTCCCTTTGAAAATATTTTGACAACTGGAACAATTCTTGCCAAAGATGGGGAGAAGATGTCTAAATCAAAAAATAATTTTCCTGACCCCCTGATTCTTGTGAAAAAATATGGTGTTGATGCTTTAAGGTTTTATTTGATGAGCTCTTCTGTGATGAATGCAGATAATTCTAATTTTTCTGAGGAAGGGGTAGAAGAAATTTATAAGAAAGTCTTGTTGCTGATTTATAATGTTAATAATTTTTATTTGATGTGCGATTCAGATAAGAAAGTTAAGAATCCTAACTCAGAAGATTTAAGTGATAAGTGGATTATTTCTCGACTTGGAGAATTAATTAGGGAAGTGGAAGATTCTATGAAAAATTATGATACCATCAAAGCATGTAATTTTATTAGAAGTTTTGTAGAAGACTTATCTACTTGGTATGTTAAGTTAAATCGGGAGAGGTTTGATTCAGGAAATAAAAAGTCAATTAAAACATTGGAGTTTGTTTTATCTGAGTTTTCAAAAGTTATTGCTCCGGTAATGCCCTTTGTCTCTGAGAAAGTTTATCAATCAATTTATGGAAATAAATCCTCGGTTCATCTTGAGAGTTTTCCGGATTTTAAAAAAATTGATTTAAATAATGATTTAATAAGAGAAATGGTTTTGGTAAGAGAAATTGTCTCTTTGGGATTAAGGGAGAGGGATGTTTTAAGGAGGGGTTTAAAATGGCCTTTAAGAAAAGTTACTATTTCATTAGATAAAACAATTAATCCGTTGCTATTGGAAATAGTTAAGGCTCAGTTAAATGTTAAGAATGTGGAGATTAAAGTTTCTTCAGAGTTGAAAGTTAACTTGGATTCGGCAATTACCCCCGAACTTGAAGCAGAGGGTTATGCTCGAGAGGTTTCCAGAAATGTTCAGGCATTTAGGAAAACCTTAGGATTGGATAAAAAAGATTTAATTGGATTATGTTTAGTTGTCGACGGAGATTTTAAGGAAATACTTGATTCTCAAAAAGATTTTATTAAAGAACGGACAAATTCAAAAGAGATCCAAATTGTCACAACTGGTGAGGAAAGATTTAAAAACAAAACTAACTTTAATATTAAAGATAAAAAAGGGGTTATATTAATTAAATGACTACCTACGGGTAATTGTTTAAAATCACTCTTTTATCATAGCAATATTTAAAAACAAAAAACACATAACAAAAACATGATAGTTAAAGACGAATTTTTAAGTAGGTTGAGAAAAATTTTTGACCTAAACCTTTATGAGGTAAAAGTATGGACCGCATTACTTTCTCGAGGGACTTCAACTGCAGGAGAGTTAAGTAACATTTCTGATGTTCCCCGATCAAGAACTTATGATATTTTGGAGAGTTTAGAAAAGAAAGGATTTATTATTATGAAGCTTGGAAAGCCAATTAAGTTTGTTGCTTTAAAACCTGAAGAAGTTATTGAAAGAGTTAAGAAAAATTTGGTGAGAAAAGCACAAGAAAAAACTAAAAGACTTGAAAAATTAAAGGGGGATGAGGTTTTAGAAGAATTAACTGGTTTATTTACTCAAGGGGTTAAATTTGTAGAACCAACTGATTTGTCTGGAAGTTTGAAAGGACGACAGAATATGTACAATCATTTAGACATGATGGTGCGTGATGCTGAAAAGACTATCACTATTGTTACAACAGAAGAGGGTTTAAATCGGAAATTAGAAGCTTTGTTACCTAGTTTGGAAAAAGTTAAGAAGAGAGGAGTTAAGATTAGAATTGCTGCTCCTGTAACAAAGAATAATCTTAAGATTGCTAAGGAAGTTTCAAAGGTTGCAGAAGTTAGAAGTCTCCAAGGACTAAAAGCAAGATTTGTAGTTATTGATTCAAAGCAATTAATGTTCATGCTATTAGATGATTCTCAATTTCATCCAAATTATGATATTGGTGTTTGGATTAATACTGAATTCTTTGCTACAGCAATGGAGCAATTGTTTGAGCTTGCTTGGAAAGATATGAAGAAAGTTTAAGAATTAATTCTATACTGGAGGGTTTTGGGTTTCCTTTGAATAATACTTTTACTTTATCTTGCGAATTCCCCAATTCCTAGAACTTTTGCAGGCGGAACTGATAAACCTGGAAGTGTATCTAAAACTTCTCTCGCTTCAATTGATCCTCTTCCTTCTATAATCATATAATCTCTTTTTGTTGAATTGGGGAGATAAATAGAATGAGACAGTCCTAAAAGTCTTTTTAAGGGGGTCTGAGGTTGGAGGGTGTAATCTAAATCTTCGTTGGTTACCCTTTGAGGGAAGAGTAAGCACATAGCTTGTCTATCTCTCATTTGAATATTCACACCTTCTTCGTCTTCTTCAATAGATTCAACTCCTTCAAGTTCTTCTAAAAGAGCAACTAATTGTCTTTCACACCCTCTTTCAAATTTTACAAAAACATAACTCTCTTCATTCATATTCGATTAAGTATCTTATTATTTAAATAACTTTTCTAATCCTTTTAGATTCTTAATTTTAAATATTTCTAAGCGTAATTGTTTTGCGTTTGTTTTTGATTTTGTGAAATTCATTGCTTGGAGTTTAATTTGGCGGAAGGGAAGTTTGTATTTCTTTGCAAGTTTAATGTATTCTTTGAAATCTATTTTTTTAGATTGAATTTTTTTATTTGTTAATTTAGAAAATATTTCAGGCCTTCCAATTGCTTCTCTTCCTAACATAATATAATCAAACTCCTTTAGAAGCTGTTTGTAATTTTTTTCATTTACATCTCCTGAATAGATTACTGGAAGTTTTGTCCTTGACTTTACTTTCTCTGCGAATTTTAAATCTGGTTCTCCAGAGTAACCTTGGTATTTTGTTCTAGGGTGAATGCAAATCGCATTGCAATACTTTTCTGCAATTTTTATTATTCTGAATGTATTTGGAGATTTTCTGACTTTTATTGTAAGAAATTTTTTTGTATTTTGTCTAATTGTTTTGAGGATTTTTTCAATTGTTTTTAAATCTGTGAGGTATGAACCAAACTGGTGTTTTTTTGCGGTTTTTGCAGGACAGCCAAGATTAAAATCCCATGCTGAGACTTTTGAATCATGTTTCTTTATAAATTTTTTTAGAGATTTTGTAGAAGTGCAGAATAACTGGAGGCAGGGTTTATCATTTAGAAATATCTTCTGTTGTGTTTGGGGATGAATCATTCCGGTGTAAGTTAATTCGCAACCTGCTCTTTTACATAGAATTCTGAAGACAATATCATTTATCTCTTGCATTGGAGCGAGGAATATTTTATTTTTTAGTTTTTTCATGGGATTGTAAAGTTTTTTAAATTAATAAATTTTGTTTTTCTGATGTCTGGTTTAATTTTATACGCAGGAATAGAAGTAGATAGTTCTAGCTTGCCCATTCATGTTCAGGTTTGTTTAGGGAGCAGGGTTTTGTTTGATAAGCGGTATAAAGATCATTTTATTGGTGGAGAAAGTGTAGCTCGACTTAAGGAGGTTTTGGATGGGGAAAGTTATGATTTTCAAAATGGTTTTTTATGGGATGAGGATAGACCAAGAACTAGAACTGTTCCGAGATTAGAAAATTCTAATTTAAGGAATCTTCAGGATGTTTTAGGAGGAAATTAAAATTCGTTTTCTTGTGTTTTTAGAAGTCCCTTCTTTTTTAGAAATTCAACTTGGTTTGGTCGATATTTGAATATAACGTCTCCTTTTTTGTTGTCAAATTCCCACGGTTCTATAATCACTACATCTCCAGGTCTTAGCCAAAGTTTTCGTTTTAATCTTCCTGGAACACGGCAGTTTCTTTGAATTTTGTCTGAACACCCGACCATCATTTTGTTTCCTCCGAGTCTTTGTTCTACTGTTCCAAGAACTTCTTTTCCTCTTGGAAGTTTTACTCTGGTTGGTTGGTTTTCGTCTTCAGAGTTATTTTTTCTATAATAAGCCATATAAAATGAGGGAGAAAGTTATTTATAAAGTTGATGCTAAAGATTTCTATGCAACCTGTTTCGCGAGCATATGAAAAATTGAAATTTGCTTTGGAAGAATTTAATTTAGATTTGTCTGGAAAGGTTTGTGCTGATTTTGGTTCTTCTACAGGAGGATTTGTTCAGGCGATTTTGGAGAAAAGCCCTGCGAAGGTTTATTCTGTTGAAACTTCGAAGAATCGTTTGCATTTTGTTTTGAAAGATGATGAAAGGGTTGTTGTTTTGGATAATACAAATGCAATTCATGTTGAACTTCCTGAGAAAGCTGATTTTATTTCAATTGATGTTGGATGGACTCCTCAGAAGTTGGTTATTTCAAATGCAGTTAAAAATATTAATAAAAATGGAAGGATTATTTCTTTGATTAAACCTCATTATGAATCTGGGAGAAGGTTCGTTGAAGAGAAGGATTTGCTTGGTGTGTTGGAGAAAGTTAAGAAAGAAATTTCTGGATTTGTTAAAATTTTGGGTATTGTTGAAAGTCCGATTGTAGGAAAACGGGGAGGAAATAAAGAATTTTTGATGTATTGTGAACTTCTTTAAAGTAAAATCAGTCCAAACGGAATTCCTGCAATTTTGCCAAGGGATTCTGAGTTAATGATGCCTGCTTTTAGAGCGCATTCAACAGATTTTTCCCCAATGATGTTAAATGTTGCGTCTTCTTTTTTGAAGAATTGTAGTTGTTTTATCAAAGTTTTTGCGTCAACTTCGTCGCCTTGAAAAAAACTTTCTTTTACATCTAATTGGAAATTGCCTTGTTCAAAATATTTCCCAAGAAGCTCGGTGTCGCATACTGCGATTATATCTCTACATGATCTGTGAAGTTTGATTTGCATAAAAATAAAAAAATTTAAAGGTATATAAACTTATTTTTGAATTCCGCCCATTCTGCAAACTGTTGTTCCACAGTCAGGACATTTTCCTTTTGCGATTTTTGTGCCTTTTGAAGTTGCACTTTCTACTGGATCTTTTATTTCCACCTTCTTTTTGCACTTTACGCAATATCCCATAGTTGCCATTTTTTGCCTCCTTTTATTTAATTGAAATTCTTTGAATTTCTTAAACTTAGTAGGTTTGGGGGGTTTTTAAGAGTTTTCGTGATGTAGATTAGATAGTTTTTTAATCGTTTTTGCAATCTTTATTTTCTAAAAGTAATTTACATGCATTATATTTATCCGTGATTATTTCTTTTGCTTCGGGACTTAATTTGCTCCAACTTCTTTCTAACTTTCCCAATAACCAATTGTTTGCTTCATCAATATTCATTTTATGACTAAAGAACGCTAAGTAGAGTAAGGAGCTAATTGAGTCAAAATGAGACATCCCATCAGCATCTGCGATACATATTGATTCCTTACTCTCCTTAGATTTGGTTTTACTTCCTCTATGGGATATGATGCATTGTTTTACTAATTCAATTTTTTCTTGAGAATAATTAAATTGTTTAAGAATTTTCTCTGCTTCCGTTGCACTATGGATATGGTGGTCTTCATAGAGATTATAGTCGATTATACTTGCATAATCATGTAGCAATGAAGCAATTTCAACAATTTCTAAATCTGCGTTGATTTCTTTAGCGAGTAATTTTGCATACTTGACAACATTAACAATGTGATGTTTCCAGATACTATAACCAAAATAATTAGTTTCTCTTTTACAAGCCTCTTCTACAATATTTGCTATTTTTTGTATCATTCTAATTTATCCTAGGGGAAGTTTATAAACTTGTTGGAAATTAAGGTATTTTAAGCAGAGTTCTTTCTGTATTTGATCTTAAGGTTTTTTATTTCATTATACTTTGTGAACTGCGTGCTTAGCACCACATGCCAAACAATGGATAAATGTCAGTCTGTCTTCTTTTTTTAGTTCTGTGTCTGGTTTTTCACATTCCTTACATAAAACAAACTCTTTTGTGTATTGTTCAATTTTGTCGTTTATCTTTGAACTGGGGATTTTGTTGTTTAGAACTAATCTATCTCCTTCTATTTGACCAGATGTTGCAAGTTCTTTTAATAAATATTTTAAAAAATGTTCTTGAGTTCTTCTTAAATGGGATGCAATTTGCATAAAATTTGTGAGTATTGTTTTTTTCCCTTCAAGTCTTCCTTCGACTTTGGGAATTTCAAATCGTTCTTCTTTTGAATCAATTTGTTTTACTTTTGAATATGCTTCATCTAATAATTTTTCATAAGTCATATTAATTTTAGAAAATCTTTGTTTTTAAAATGTGTGATTATGACAATAGACTTATAAAGTTGGGTTACCTTTAGTTTTTATGAATCTTAAAAATTTTGTTATGGGAATTGCAATTTTGGTTTTAACAATATTTGTTGCGATTTACGGAATTGGCACTTTCTATTCAGAGCCAAATTATGATGATTTTTGTGGGCAGTTTAAGACTCAAGAAGTTATTGAGTCTTCGGAGCAATGTGCTGGGGTGGGGGGAAGTTGGGTTGCTTATGAGAATGGAGAACTGAAGCCTGTTGAGATTAATTCTAATGGTTGGTGTGATAGAGATTTTGAATGTAGACAAGAATATGAAACAGCAAGAGAAACTTATTCTCGAAATTTATTTTTAATGGCTTTACCGTTGGGAATTATTTTAATTGCTATAGGAATTTTTGTGTTTGGTTTGGAAACTGTTGGGGCAGGGCTTGGAGGGGGAGGAGTAGGAATTGTTTTATGGGGTGTTGGAAGTTATTGGCAATATGGTTCAGATTTAATGAAATTTTTACTTTCCTTAATTGGTTTAGTAATTGTAATTGGGTTTGCTTATTGGTTCAATAAAAAAGACAAAAAGAAAAAGAGATTTGGAGTTTTCTAATCAAGAGTATTTCTGCTTTGAACAGCTAATTCAAGTTGTGCAAGAGATGCTTCTAGCATACCTAACATACCCCCGCTAATCTCTTTTGTTTCTATCTCT
>Ga0265595_1002553_pt1 | contig 12152 bp, 9 predicted proteins | sample saktaG_15_FD_190148 | JGI IMG/M metagenome (GOLD analysis project Ga0265595, IMG submission 190148) | Saline water microbial communities from Sakinaw Lake, British Columbia, Canada - sak_2013_06_06_50m | ecosystem: Environmental > Aquatic > Non-marine Saline and Alkaline > Saline ... | reverse complement strand
ATAATAACAGGCGGCGAAAACCTCTGTAAAAATAGCAGAGGCTCACTTTTTGCAAACTCTCGGTGCGTTGGATTGTCAAGGGATACATATTTTCTGCTTTCATTAGCCATTTTTTTAAGCAGTGTAGTCTTGCCAACCTGACGAGGTCCTGTTACAAGCAAAACAGGAAAAGTATCATTTATTGATTTGATTTTTTTTTCAATTGCTCGTGCAATAAACATAGTATCAACTCCCATAATTATTACATTCATTTAATAAGTTTTATGCAAATTTAAAATGTGGTTTTAATTTAGCATAAATATATTGATTTGTCAAGTTATATATGTCACAATATTTTCATTGAGAAACCTAAAATCTATTGAAATTGCAAATAATATGGTTCTGCTCGCAAAAACTTTTCTTAAATAGCCAAAATCCTAAAAACGACAAAACTATATCTTTGATACTAATAATTTAAGCAACACCAAAAAGCTGGTTTATCAAAATAACCTCTTCGGTTACATTTGATGTGCCAGCTTGAGTTTTTGTATTTTGATTTGAATAAATTTGTTTCCATAAATTGTTTGCACTCCTAAAATAAATTGGTATAATCATAACATAAAATCTGTAGTTTTAGAAGTTAAATTATTTTTGCAACAGAACCCCTTTTTTTAGTATGATGCAACCGTATAGTGCCTTCTCACTTGTGGCAACAATTGCATAAGCCTTTTTTGCTCTATCGTAAAAATCATAAGTTTCAATATACTCTATGCAATCTTTACCTCTTTGGTCATATTTACCGATTAATTGCTTATAGTCTTCCCATATAACAGGGTTTGTATTATCTCCCGGAATAATAGACATTAAGGAAATAGGATGTTCGCAATAAGTGTCCAGAGGGAAAAATTGCAGTATTGCATTAAGTAATTTTAAGACACCATGCCCATCACATCGCACAAGTTTGTTTGCCATACTTGCCGCAGGAAAATTCCCATCTCCAATAACAATTTCGTCCCTATGACCCATTTCCATTAAAATTTTCAACAGTTCGGGTGTAAGTTCATTGGGTATTCCATTAAGCATACAATAGCCTCCTTAAAATGCAAATTTTTACTTAAAAACATATTTTCTAAGCATTCTGCTTGCGGCTACAGCATCAGAGGTAGCCAAAATACTTTCCACTTCGTTTTTATCCATTTTGTTTACTACATTGACCATTGCCGTCATCCACTCAACACTTTCACGAACTGCTTCAAGGCTATCTTCTCTATATGGATACTGGTCAGTTGAGATGTAACCTTCATAGTTGGTTTTGTCAAGCCAATAGAAAAACTCCATATAAGGAATTGTGTGAATTGTGCCGGTAATCATATCATCGTCCCACAAGGTATAATTGTCATTCATATGGACATGAAACAACTTATCTCCGTATTTTTTTAACAAAGCTACCGATTCGGCTACATTTTCATATGCAACCAATGCATGTCCGAAATCTATTGTAACTCCGCAATTTTTTTCGCCGATATCCTGTGTCATTAAAATTGTATTTGTTACATTTGAAGCATAACTTCTATTCCTTGGCTCTTTTGGTTTGTACTCAATGGCAATATTGATATCCTTACGATAAGTGCAACATTGCTTAATGGCATCAATAAAAAGTTCGCGGTCTTTCAAATAATCAGCTTGGAAAAAATAATCGTATCCATCCTGACCGGGCCAAAGGCTAACAGTCGGACAACCAAGTTCTGCGGCGGCATCCATCATTTCTTTTGTATGGACTATTGCGGAATTTCGTATTTCTGCGTCCTTAGAAATGAACGCTCCTTTGCCGTATTTTCTTGCCGCAAAATGTTCAGGAATGATAGAAACTAATTTTAGATTTGTTCTTTCGAGTTCATTTCTAATTTCGTTTACATTTGCTGAAGTAATGTGAAATTCACCAATCAACTCTACCCCATTAACATTTTCAATAGTAGATACCCTGTCAAAAAGTTGATGTAAAGTGAACGGTGCACTGTAACCCTCAGTGCAAAAACGGTCACAACAGTTTCCTACATTGGAAAGAATTACAGAAAAATTTGGTTTGAACATAATTAACTTCCTCCTAAAATAATTTATTTTTATAAAATTGCAAGTTGAGTTGAAAATATATACCCTTGATTGTCAACTAAGTTAACATAGAACATTTTTGCTTTTTCTGGAGGTGTAACATTAATTTCATTGTTTATTATTTGTAAATCAATTCTATTCCATTTTTCAATTAAATAATACATAACATTATCGTTAGTTGCATAATTTAATTCATCAGTTCTGTAAACTAAATATGCTGATTTTATTTCTACACCTTTAGATACAGAAAAGGCTACCTTCATATCGTCCTTTGTTGGTTGCTTTGTAATTGTTGCCAAGGCTTTATTAGATTTTAATATTGATAAGGCAAAAGAATATGCTTCCAAAACATTCCAACCATCTTCGTGACTATGAAGCAAATTTGGAATAATACACAGATTAGAATTAGGGGTAACTTGTGCTGTCTGAGTAGTAATATCTAAAGAAAATGCAACATCGGAATCACTGTTAATCCATAATGTAGGTGTTTTACACAATGTTAACCACTTAGATGTTTCTGTTTCCCATGTAGTTTCCATAGTATTTGTAAAAATATTATCTGGATAATTTCCTATCATCAATGATTTGGATTCTTTAATATATGCACACCCATAAATTGGTATTGCAAATGCAAAACAATTAGAATTTGAGATAGCCACACTTGTTATGATACCACCCCAAGATATTCCACAAATGCCTATTTTACTACTGTCCACTCTTTGGTCATTTGCAAGTAGCGAATGAGCTAAATAAGTATCTGCAACTGCGTGATACATCCATTGATTTTTAGGTGAGGCACTTGAGCCATTTAAAGGTAAATTTGAAGGACCTCCCATTATTTTGTTTTGCTCATCCACAGGTTGTTTGTTTGAATAATATGAACCAGGGCTGTCCGATATATTTCCTTCAAGGTCCATAGCAATAGCGGCAAAGCCCTTTTCTACCCATTTTTCTACCCATTGGGGATAGGCCATTCCTGCTCCCCCATGGGCAAGCACTATGGCAGGAACTTTATTGCTCTTTGACGCACTTTTTGGAAATCCAATATAAGCAAAAACACGAGTTTTATAATTATTATAATCCAATCCATCATAATAAATAGCTTTCACATCATTGTAATCCATATCTGGCACATTATATATGCGAGGAGCTGTCCATACTTTGCTTTCAAATCCCATTTTATTCATATTAAGATACATTCCTTTCAAACTATACTCATCCTTTTTTTTAAAAAATTAATCAATATTTATTCCTTAATGCCAGCCGAAGCCATAGTTTCAATAACCTTACTCTGTGTAACTATAAATGTTGTTATTGGCACAATCATCATTACAACTACAATAGCAGTGGCAACTCCAGCCCTTGCAATTCCAGCCAACATAATTTGACCTAATGCATAGTTTAGCGTTTTAAGATTTTCAGAATATATCATATTTGTTGAAGCAACAGCCCACAAAGCTTGCACAGAAAACACAATAAGTGTAAGCCAAGCTCCTTTAACTAATGGCATAACTATTTTCCAAAATGTTTGCCACTCGTTTGCTCCGTCTATGCGTGCGGCTTCAAGCATTGAATCATGAATCTGTTCCATAAACTGTTTCATTAGATATAAACCCAACGAACTTCCGAAAACAGGAACTATTAAAGCAAAATATGTATCTATCCATCCAATTTTCGCCATTGTAAGAAAGTTTGGTATTGCTGTTACTGCTGGACTAAACATAAGTGATAAGATAATTATTTTAAAATAAATCTTTGCTCCGGGAAATTTATGCTTTGCAAGAGGGTACGCACACATTGATGCAAAAATAATTTGACCAAAAGTACCCACAGCAGTAATTAACACTGTATTAAAAAGATATCTTGAAAAAGGAATAGTAGAATTACTCATCATTGTAAACAAATCAATATAATTTTTAAATGTAGGACTGATAACATAAAAACGCGGAGGAAATACCCACAATTCGTTTAACGGTTTAAAAGAATTTACTATCGAAAGGTAAAGTGGGAATGCGGTAAATACCCCTAATAAAGCAAGCAAAGAAAATACAAAGATATTTCCTCCAACCGATCTGCTTTGTTTAACATGAAATAGTTTTCTTCTTCTTTTTTTTATTACAACCTCTTTCATATTAATTACCTACCTTTGAGAGGATTATTTGTATTATTTTATTTATTCCAACCATTGTCAAAAACAATATTGTTGCAATCGCACAAGCATAGCCCATTTCAAATCTAATGTTGCCATAATCCTGTAAATGATTCATAACTGTATGTGCTCCATAAAAAGAACTCGGGAAACCACATAAAGCCGATATAACATCACCAATACCAAAAGAAGCGGTAATGCTCATAACGGCAGAAAACATTAGTTGCCCTTTTATTGAGGGTAAAGTAATATACCAAAGTTCCTGATACCTGTTTTTTATTCCATCAACTGCACCTGATTCGTAAAGCGACCTATCAACATTTTGAAAGCCCGCAATAAATGTAAGAAACCCAACTCCCAAACTCGACCACAAAACAACTATAACTATAGCTGCCTTGATGTAAATCGGATCAATAAACCATTGAATAGGTATATTTATTATTCCAAAATCTAAAAGCCACGCATTTAGGTATCCGTATTGGTCTCCGCTAAAAATTAATGACCAAATATAAACCACACCCGAAAGTGCAGGTGCAAAAAACAGCAAAGTCATAATTGAACGAATTTTTGGCGAAAGTTCATTAACAAACCAAGCAACAATAAGGCTAAGAAAGAAACTAACAGGTCCTGTTATTGTTGCAAAAATAAATGTATTTTTTAATGCAATCAAAAATATTTGGTCATCAAATAGTAATTTCGTATAATTATCCCAACCAATAAATTTTGGTGGTTGCAGAATGTTAAAATATGTGAAACCGTAATAAATGGCGTTAATGACAGGAATTACAGTAAATGTTGCAAAGACTATTGTAAAAGGCACTATAAACAAATATGATGCTTTATAATCATATATTTGTTTAAATAGATATCTAAAATATCCACTATTATTAACTTTTTTATTCAAAGTTGCATTATTTTGATTCTTTGAATTAGCAGAAATTTTTGTTAAAGGATTCATTTTTTCATCTCACTTACTACTTTAAATTAGGCAAACCAAACTCTCTTCTTTTATCTGTAATCTCATCGTTAATTAATTCCACTTGGTCTTGCAGTATTTCACCTGGGTCTGTAAGGTTATTAGAACTCAAATTACTTGAAGTTACAATATAAGCACGTTTAAAAGCGAAATCAAGATATCGAGAGGTCATATAACTGCCGGGAACTTCAGGAATTCCCTTTGTTAGTTGCCATTGTTCCATTAAAATTTTAAAATCCTTAGTGCTCCATGGGATATGATAAAGTGCTTGTATGTTTGCTGTCTGATACCTAGCCGCAATACCCATAATGCTTTCAAGTTCATTGCCATATTGCTCCTGAGTTTCAGCTGATGAGAACCATTTCATAAATTCCCATGCATCATTTTTGTTTTTAGAATTCTGCATCATTATAGTGGCAGTTATAATAGATGCAATGGTCCTGTCAATTGTGCCGTCAGCTTTTTTTGTTCCAGGGACAAGTGAAAATTTCCACATTCCATCAAGTTCTGGAGCAAATACCGAAAGAATATTGTATGTCCCGTAATCGGCAATTCCTATAGGAACTTCACCAGATCTGAATCTTGTGTTAAAATCATATTGTGCAGGCAAAAAATATTCATTATAAAACTTTATCCATTTAAAAAACGCATTAATTGATTGATCACTATCAAGTGCTGAACTAATCCCGCCTTCATTATAAAATTTTCCATCCATTTGATAAAGAAATGTTGCAAAGGAGTGCATACCCATTCCAAGTAAATTTGGCATATATGGCTGAGGCAAACCAAAACTAAGATTCTTTTTTTGGAGTATTGGAAGCATACCAATTACATCATCCCATGTTTGTGGCACAGAAATATTTAGTTCATTTAATATATCGGTCCTATAAAATAGCATAGGAAAGTTTTGAGTTTCAGGCAGTCCATATACATGTCCATTAAAAGTAAGTGGCTCCATAGCACTATTTTGAAATCTTTTTGCAATTTCAGGAAAATCATCAAATTGTTTAAGGTCAACAACTGCACCTCTAATAGCATAGTTAAGAGGATCGTTTTGAAAGTTTGATAATACAACATCAGGCCCTTTATTTGCAATTACTGCCGTCAATAACGAACCGTATGGAACAAGCTGAATATTCACATTTATTCCTGTTTCTGAAGTAAAGAAATTTTTTGTCAGTTGATTAAGTGAATTAGCCTGGTCTCGACCAGAAGTTATCCAAACTCTGACTGAAGAAGTATTTTTATTTGTTGCACCTATATTTGAATAATCAATAAAAAACGATGCAAAAAATTGCTGTATTGAGTAAACTATATTTGAAATTATGCCCAAATCAGTATTTGGAAGTTTTACATTTTTTGATGCGACCGAAATATAATCTATTTCTAAAGGTTGCTGTTTGACAGTTGATACCCATGACCCAAGTATACTTATATTAATAACAAAGTCATAGAACAAACTTGCAATTTTTTCAGGATTATCGCTCATCTTTTTCAGTTGTTTTGAAAGGGTTAATAGTTGAGTTGTCTGCGAACTGCTTACTTCGTTTAATTTAATAAAATCATCATATATTTGATTAAGCACGATACTTTGTTGATTCATTTTCTTTAAAACATCGGGTATAATCTTTTCAAAAGAATAATTTCTATCTTTATCAGGTACTGGCCCAGTTACCATAAGCAAATCCATATATATTTTGTTAAGAATATTAACTGAAGCATTTACACTCTGAATAAATTCAGTAAGTTCACCTAAAGAAACTTTCATCTTAATTGTGTGCATACCCTCTGTAAGATAAAACTTGTATGGATTTTCATCTCCTCCTAAGCTAAATGCTTTCCAACTTGTGTCATATGGAAACTTATAAGCATTTAGTTGGGCACATGGTATTTCACCATCTATATAAATACTTCTGTATGATGCCTGACCGGCAACAACATTTTGTCTAGCGGTAACTCCAATTTTATAAAGTCCGGTTTTAGGAACATTAAATTGCCATGATACCCATTGCCCAGTATTTTGCCACTTGCTACCGCCGATAGTATTTAATAGAATCTTTGAATAACTACTTGGATGTGTTGCTGGCGAGGAAAAATCTGAAATAGGATAAATAGCATTATCCGATTTCAAGTCAGCTTGTTCACCTTGAATTTCAACATATTCATCTATTGTATCAAGGTATCCTTTTTTTATGTAATCGCTACTTAATTGTGAATAATCCTTAAGTTTAGGGGTTTGATAAAATTTCATAGCACTAATGGTCATAGGTTCTTTAACAGTTTCAAATCTGATTTGATGTAAACCTTTACTTAAATAAAACTTTAATGGTTCATTATTATATCCCAACGAATCAAATATATTTGTAGTCATCCACATAGGTTTTTCAATCTGTGTAGGACGAATCTGATTTCCACCCATATCGTTTATTATTTCGTTGGCATTTGTAAAGGACCTTGAAAATGTTAAATTACCCGCTTCATCAAATGGTAGTTGACCGTCAATTAGTAGCGACCTAATAATTGAAGAGCCCTTACCTTGCGAAGGGTAGTATTCTAAACAAATATTATATAAGCCTTCGTTTTCAATGTTAACTTCCCATTCTACATATCCTTCAACTCCAGTTTCAATACATTTGCCTTTTTTATCGCCTATATTTTCTGCAATAGTGGCATAATCACTGGAGCAATTAAAGTTAGTAATATCAACATTTATCTCCACTTGTGGTGAGGGTATTGATTTATATTTTATAATATAATTTTTATAAGCATTTTCCCCCGTCCCATAAACCGAGCTAATATTTGCTGTAGTTGCTGTATCGGCTTTAACATTAATTTCTATTTGAAAACAGGTAGGAATTAACATACATAAAGTAATAAAACAAATTGCTCTTATACCATTTTTTTTCATAAACTCACCTACATTCAATGTATATTTTAATAGCAGATATAATTATCCCACTATGCCACTTCTTTCAATGCTTTGGACAAAAAACTTTTGAGCAAAAATGTACAATATAATCAACGGAATCATATGCAATATCATTGCACAATTATTATATATTCCTTCAAGTAAATAATCAAATGAAGTTCCACTCACACAGTTTATACGATAACCAATATTATAAATTCGTGCCGCCATAATATCCATTGATTGAGCAAAAAACGCAGTATATAAGTAATCATTCCATCCCCAAACAAATGTAAATAAAAATATTGTAACTAACATATGGGTAGCCCCGGGAAGCATTATTCTTCTAAATGTTCCAAAAATACTACAGCCATCCATATATGCGGCTTCTTCAAGTTCTTTAGGCATATTTCTAAAATATTGTCTAAGCATATAAATAAGTAAACCGTTTTTTGCTCCCATTGCTGAAACAGAAAGCATAAAGAAGGGCCAATAAGAATTTAATAAATTCACACCATTAGGTGGAGGAACAATAGAAAATAAAGTTACAAGACTAAAACTTTTGAATTGAAGATACAAAGGAAGCATTACTGTTTGTGCAGGAATAGCTAATGTTAAAATTATTAGTGCAAACAATAAATTGCGTCCTTTGAATTTAAATCTCGCTATGCCATATGCTACTAATGTGCAAGAAACAGTTTGTAATATTCCATTTATTGTTGTAAACATTAAGGTTCCAAATAATGTGCTCCAATATTGTATGAAATCCATAACTTTATTATAAAACTCTAAAGTAGGCTTTTTTGGTATCATCCATACTGTGGGGTCAAAAAAATCTGTAGTTGATTTTATAGAATTGGATAACTTAACGATTACAGGATTAAGTATTAAAAAAGCAATTCCTATTACCAAAACTAACCTTAGTAACGAAATTATATACTTTTTTATTTTATCAAGAGTTAAATATTTCTTTACTAAATATTTAACTTTTCCAAATTTTTCGTTATTCAATACATTGGGTTTTTCTAATAACATTTTTAAACCTCATTTCTCCGCCTATTTAACATTTAATTAACAACAAAATTCTCTTTATGCTAAATGGAGTTTTGCAAGTAATAAAGGCAATAAAACAAATAATAAATTCATTATTATCTATCTTCATAATAAACCATCTTGTTTACTGCAAAAACTATTATTCCTAATAATAGTAATATGAGAACTGAATATATCCAGCTCATTGAGGCAGCTAAACCAATATCTCCAAGTTTAAATGTTGCGTTATAGATTGATTTTGTAACTGTATTTGTTAAACCATTACAATAATCGACAATTGTATAAACAGCATTTACAATAATTAACGGACTAATCATTGGAAGTGTAATCTTCCAGAAATTTTCCCATGAAGTTGCACCCTCAATGCTTGAAGCTTCATATAGTGATGGTGAAATCGATTGTAATCCTGCTAAAAAAATTAATATTTGAACACCTGAAGAGATGGTTATTTGATATATATTACTGACAGTTCCTGTAAGAAAACTTACAAAAAAAGAGTTTACATCAAACGGCAAACTGCTAATGATAGTATTGGCTAAATTGATGGTATTTGCCGAGCCATCTCCACCAACACTACTTAAGGCTACATTTGCACTATTCAAGAAACTATCATTTTGCATAACGGCAATAATACCTGATGTAATAATAACTGGTAAAAAGAAAATAACTCTTGCAACTATTCTACCTTTGAATTTTTGGTTTAACATTACTGAAATAAAAAAACTGAATAATAAAATAGAAGGTCCAATAGTTCCTAAATTTTTAAGACTATCAATTACTGTATCTCTAAAAATAGGGTCAACAAATAATGAAAAATTAAAATTATCTAACCCTATAAATGAAATATCCATTCCACCGGTTATTCTGCTAAAACTAAAAACAATTGACCTAATCAAAGGTGATATATAAAAAAGTAGAAATCCAACAATAAACGGACAAGAAAACAATAAGCCCGCAATGGCTCTCTTAGTTGCCATTGACTGTTTTGGTTTATGTTTACTTAACAATTTTTTCTCCTCCTTTAACAAACAAATAACTTTTTGCACCAATGGTTAAATTATTATTTGTTACTTCGTTATCGCTGTAATTCACATAGATTGAATTTCCATTTTCAAAGCTTGTTTTAAACACATTATTAGATATCTGTTCGTGACTTGCTATTTTTGAAGTTTGGTTTTGTGCTAAAACAGCATTAATTTGTTTGTAAGTTTTAACTGCGTCATCAAACCAAGGTAGATAGTATGTGCTGTAATAGTCATAATCGGTGTTTTTAAGATCATAGTTTGGGGCATAAGTCCATTCAAATGATGGTGATGCACCAATCTCTAATGCCTTTAATACCGAAAGCTTATAATCTTCTTCAAGATTAATAGGTGTACTTGAGTATGGCATTATCCCATGTAACACTATCTGATAAAAAGGAATTGATTTATCCATCAAATAGTAATCACTTGATAGCATTGGCATATTATTTATATAAGTTAAATTTTTCAAAGTATAAACATTAGCACAATCAGATACTAAACTAAACCCCTTGCTTTTAAGATAATCTAACTCATTTAAGATGATGTTCTTAACTTCTTGTCGATGTGTTATATTTTTTTCATCAAAATCAGAATTTAAATCAGTTGCCAGTATTCCAACTGATAGAAAAGGATTATTATATTTTTCATAATCATTTATAAAACTATTAATAAAATAATGATATTTTGTTGGTTTGATAATAAACTTTTTAGTATTCCAAATTCGTCTATTAGTAGATAACGCATAGAAAAATGTATAGGCATACTCGCTTGTAACAAATCTTGAATCGTCCCATCTTGCAATAAATGCATCAAATAAATCATTTTTTGTAACATACATAAAATTTGCTTCTGGATATAAATCTATTCCATTTTGCTTTGAATAGTCAATAAGTTCATTGAATTTTTTTTCTCCTCCTAATTCACCTATTAATTCAACATTTGAAAAAATCTTGTTGCCAACTCCATTGTTAGCCCATGCAAGATATTTTGCAGAAATATTTGATATTCCAGATGATTTCAATAATTCGAGAATTTTTTTGCTTTCATCATAACTCGTAAGAGGCTTTATACTTTTGACTGGAATTCCTAAAATAGATGAATCAAAATCAACTGCTCCTAAAAAAGATAGCATAAATGGTATATTGTCTTTAAAACTACCTGTTTTAATAAGACCATTATCTAATAAATAATTCTGATATGCTAAAGCCATACCAGTATAATTTGCATCATTATTATATAAAAATGTATATTTTATTTGAATTGGATTGTCATTTGGTTTCGATTGATAAATATTTATTCCTGTTTTACGCATCCAAGAAGCACTATTTACTTCATTATATACATTTATAGTAAAGGAAGAAAACACAGTGTTGTAAGAATTATTTTTTCCACTTACACAAGCATTAATGTTTGCATATGCATCACCTTTTTCAATTATTGCTAAAAAGGCGGAATTGTTTTGTTTGATACCAAACACAGGTAGAAAACATTGCTGTTCAATATTGGGGATTATTTTAACATCAGTAGTTCTATCGTAGCCGTACAGTTGTTTTTTATATGGTTTATATTGAGTTTTGCCATTATTTAGTTCTATCAATGCCCCACAACCGTCCGGAACAAATATGTAACCATTTTCATCGTTCCCTGCCGCACCAAATGTACTTAATAATTTAATGTTTGTAAGTTTTAAATTAGAGGGGCTATTTATGTGAGGTATTTTTGCTATTAAATTATCCTTTTCAAGAGTATATTCAATAGGCACAACGAATCTTTGAGGCTTTTTGGTAGGAGGAACATTATTTTCTTTTTCATCAAACGCCAAATCATTTTCGGTATAATTTGCTTTGATAAAAATATCACTTAGTTCAGTTTTTATAAAATCCGGTATAGGAGCATTCAAAACATAAGCAACCTGATTTTTTAAATATGGATATAATTTTTTAATTACTTCTT
>Ga0265595_1002552_pt1 | contig 12154 bp, 11 predicted proteins | sample saktaG_15_FD_190148 | JGI IMG/M metagenome (GOLD analysis project Ga0265595, IMG submission 190148) | Saline water microbial communities from Sakinaw Lake, British Columbia, Canada - sak_2013_06_06_50m | ecosystem: Environmental > Aquatic > Non-marine Saline and Alkaline > Saline ... | reverse complement strand
AAAGGCCAGCGGATTTTTGTATGTTAAAACAATAGAAGGCTGGACAATATATTTTAGTCCCAAACAAGACTTAGCTTCTGATATGTTGAAATTAAAAATTTTGCTGGGCAAAGAAATTTCGCTAGAGAAAAGAAAAACCCTAGAGTACATAGACCTAAGATTCTCCAAAGCTTACTATAAATAAATTAAAACCATTTTTTGGATTTGAAGAAGGCAACCATTATGAAAGCACCCGCCACCATAATGCCACTAACAATCCAAAAATCGTAAGGCAAGCCCACTAAGGGTAAAATTTTTGTATTCATTCCAAATAAAGCAGCTAATAAAGTTAAAGGAAAAACAATAACCGAGAAAAGAGTTAAGGTTTTCATTATTTCGTTTGTTTTGGTATCAATTAGTCCTTGATTTGTAGCTTCTAAAGAGAATAAAGTTTTTTCGTTGGTTTCTAAAAGATTTTTTACTTGTTCGTAAGAGTTAAGCAGGTTATGAAAGTAGGGGAGCATTTTTTTTGGAAAATAAAGCTCGCTTTCTTTTATTAAGTTTTGTAAAACTAGTTTTTGAGGTTCTAAAATGCGGTCAAAGCCAATAATGTCTCTTTTAACCAAGGAAATTTGGTCAATGGCTTTCTTGTTTTCTTTTCTAAAAATTATTCTGTCAATTTCATCAATATTTTTTTTAATGTGGCTTATTTTTGGAAAGCAAGCGTTAAGAATTTCATTAATAATTCGATATAATAATTCGCCTGTGCCTTCATCACAAAATTGCTCCATTTTTTCAGGGTATAAATTGCAGTCGTGAAAAAGAGCGCTTAAGGGCACAATGTCTCGGTAATGGTTGGTTATTAAAAAGTTTTTACCAACAATTATATCTAGCTCAAAAGGCAAGGTGCTTGAGGTTTCTTTATCAAAAAAAGGATAGAAAAATACTATAAACAAATAATCCCCGTAGTTTTCTATTTTTGGGTAATCAATTTGGGGTAAAATTTCTTTTAAAACCAAAGGGTGTAAATCAAAATCAGTTTTTAAGTTTTCTAAGTCAGAGGAAGTTGGTCCCTTAATATCAATCCAAGTAATTTTGTTGGTTTTTATTGTTTGCAATTTATGGATAGTGAAACGCTTGCGTTCGGGTGTTATTTTTTTGAGACGCTCGTTCATCCAGCGGCTCACTCGCTTAATACGCAGACAAAATTTCGCTAGAGGCGAACCATGCAATTTTGCCTGCGAAAACTCAAAAAAATTAACCCCTCACCGCGTTTCGTTTTTATTTGTTTATTATAAGTGATTATCGAAACAAAAGGAATTGTGGATAAGATAAATAGGGAATTAGCACCCCTTGACATTGTATGCTAATTAAATATAATAGATTATACTAAAAAATATTTATGGAAGACAAAGAGGACAAACCCTATCAAAACAAAGATTGGCTTTACAAAATGTATTTTTTGGAAAGCTTTACCATTTCTGAAATTGCCCAAGATTGTGAAGTAAGCATAACCACAATCTCTCGATGGGCGGAAAAGTTTGATATTAGGGAAATTAGGCCGTATAAGGGTGATAAAAAAGGCCCTAATAACCCCTATTGGAAAGGAGGGAAGTATAAAGATAATCAAACAGGTTATGTTTATATCTACTCACCAGAACACCCATCAGCTAACAAAAAAGGCTATGTTCCAGAGCACAGGTTGGTTATTGAGGAGCTTATTGGTCGTTGTTTAAGACCCAACGAGGCTGTTTATCATAAAAATAAAATAAAAGATGACAATGATATTGATAATTTAGAAATTATTGTTATGGGAGATTTTGAGGATTGCTCGGTGGTTGAGTGTCCTTATTGTAAAAAAGAGTTTGAAATTAACTAAAAATTAATTAAAAATAAAAAAATGATTCAAGAAGATAAAATAAAAAAAGAAAAAAAGGAGGAGAAAATAGACAAAGTTAAAGAGACAAGGGAATGCGAAAAAGCAAGGGACGAATACTTATCTGGGTGGCAAAGAGAAAAAGCTGACTTTATAAATTATAAAAAAGAAGAAAGTAAAAGAGCGAGAGAGTTGATAGATTTTTTAAAAGTCCAGTGGGTTTTAGAGCTTTTAAAGATTGTAGATAATTTTGACAGAGCTATAAAACACAAACCCGATGGGGCAGAATCGCTAAACTGGGCAAAGGGAGTAGAAATGATTGATACTCAGTTAAAAGATTTTTTAAAAGCTGAAGGGGTTGAGGAAATAAAAGCTATGGGGGCAAGTTTTAATCCAGAAATTCACGAAGCAATTGAAGAGAAAGAAAGCACTGGGGAAAGCGGGAAAATTGCTGAAGTATTAGAAAAAGGATATACTTTAAATGGAAAATTAATAAGACCTTCAAAAGTAAAAGTAAATAAATAAAAAATAATCAAAAAATAAAGAAATCTTTTAATTTTTGAAATTAAATAATTAAAAATTGTTTAAAAATTAAAAATTAAAAATTAAAAATTTATGAGCAAAATATTAGGTATCGATTTAGGCACCACAAACTCTGCCATGGCTGTTGTTGAGGCTGGAGAGGGAAAAATAATTGAAAATAAAGAAGGAAACAGAACAACACCTTCTGTTGTTTCGGTTTCAAAGTCAGGCGAGCGATTAGTGGGGGTTATTGCTAAAAGACAAGCTATAACCAACCCTCAAAATACAATTTTTTCTGTTAAAAGGCTTATTGGTCGTAACTTTAACGATGAGGAGGTTAAAAAAGATAAATCTCTTTTGCCTTATGAAATAAAAGAAAGGCAAGATGGCGGGGTTGAAGTTAAAATAGGGGACAAGTGGTATAGCGCTCAAGAGGTTTCAGCTATGATATTAGCTAAACTAAAACAGGACGCTGAAGAAAAATTAGGTGAAAAAATAACTGACGCTATTATTACTTGCCCAGCTTATTTTGATGATTCCCAAAGAAAAGCTACCAAGGTGGCAGGAGAAATAGCTGGCTTAAATGTTTTAAGGGTTATTAACGAGCCAACGGCTGCTGCTTTAGCTTATGGCTTAAACAAGAAAAAAGACCAACAAATAGTTGTTTACGACTTTGGTGGTGGTACTTTTGATATTTCGGTTTTAGAAGTTAATGAGGATACAGTTGAGGTAAAAGGAACGGGTGGGGATACTCATTTGGGGGGAGATGATTTTGACCAAAAAATAATGCAATGGGTTGTTGGTGAGTTTAAAAAAGAGCAAGGCGTTGATTTATCAAAGGACACTTTGGCTTTGCAAAGGATCAAAGAGGCGTCAGAAAAAGCTAAAATAGAGCTCTCAACCAGCATGGAAACTGAAATTAACTTACCTTTTATTACCTCAAGCGATACAGGTCCCAAACATTTGCTTTTAAAGATAACTCGCGCTCAATTAGAAAATATGGTGGGGGACTACATTGAAAAATCAATGGAGCTTATTAGAAAAACTTTAAAAGAGGTAAAACTTGAACCCAAAGATATTGAAGAGATTGTTTTGGTTGGTGGGCAAACAAGAATGCCAAAAATTCAAGAAGAAATTAAGAAATTATTTAGTAAAGAGCCAAATAGAGAAATCAATCCCGATGAGGTTGTAGCTATTGGAGCTGCCATTCAGGGAGGAGTTTTAAGGGGTGATGTTAAAGATGTTTTGCTTTTAGATGTAACTCCTTTAAGTTTAGGCATTGAAACTATGGGAGGGGTTAGTACTGCCTTGATTACTAAAAACACTACTGTGCCAACTAGTAAATCACAGGTTTTTTCTACAGCGGCTGATAACCAACCTTCAGTGGAGATACATATTTTGCAGGGCGAGCGATCAATGGCCCAAGATAACAAAACTTTGGGCAGATTTATTTTAGATGGCATTCCAGCAGCTCCAAGAGGTGTGCCACAAGTGGAAGTTTCTTTTGATATTGATGCTAATGGAATTTTAAATGTTTCAGCTAAAGACAAAGCTACTGGAAAATCTCAATCAATTAAAATTGAGGGGTCTTCTGGTTTAACAAAAGATGAAATTGAAAAAATGAAAAAAGACGCTGAAGCTCACGCTGACCAAGATACCAAAAAGAAAGAGTTAATTGAAGTTAAAAATATGGCTGAAAATTTAGTTTATACATCAGATAAAACCTTAAAAGAATCTGGGGATAAAATTTCAGAGGAAAAGAAAAAGGAATTAGAAGAAAAGATTGAGGATTTGAAGAAAGTTAAAAATGATGATAATATTGATGTTATAAAACAAAAGACAGAAGAACTGTCAAAGTTGGCTCAAGAAATTGGGGGCGAGCTTTACAAACAAGCTCGGGCTCAAGAGCAGTCAAAAAAGGAAGAGAAACCAGCGCAAGGAGGTTCAAGCTCTGATGAAAAAGATAAAAAAGAACCAGAAGAAGGAGAGTACAAAGAAAAGAATAACTAATTAACCTAATTTCTAATTACTAAACAAACCCCAATTAAAAAATGACCAATGAACAAAGAAAACACTATTTTTAGTCATTGTGATTTGGTTATTAGACATTAGTTAGAAATTAGTAATTAGAGCAATTAGAAATTTTATGGTGGATTACTATCAACTTCTTGGTGTAGCTAAAAACGCAACTGCTGATGACATCAAAAAAGCTTACCGTAAGCTTGCTCATCAATACCATCCTGATAAGGGCGGGGATGCTGAAAAGTTTAAGCAAGTAACCGAAGCTTATCAGGTTTTGTCTAATCAGGAAAAAAGAGCTCAATATGATAAATTTGGGCGGGTTTTTGATGGGCCAGAGGGGGGTGGTGGCCAGGCAGGTTTTAACGGAGCTGGTTTTGACTTTAATGGTTTTGATTTTAATAACTTTGATTTAGGAGATGTATTTGGAGATATTTTTGGATTTGGAGGGGGAAGGGGTGGAAAAAGACAAGATATTAATAGGGGAGATGATATTGAAGTTGAGGTAAAAATGGAGTTAAAGGATGTGCTTTCTGGCTTGAAAAAAACAATCTTTTTAGGTAAAATGACAAATTGCAAAAGATGCAATGGATTGGGTGGGGAGCCAAACACCAAAGTAAAAGAATGTTTTACTTGCCGAGGGACAGGAGAGGTGCAAGAGCTTCGTAAAACCATTTTAGGGCAAGTTAGCCGATTTGTTGTTTGTCCTGCTTGTAAGGGGCAAGGTAGAGTTCCAGAAAAGCCTTGTAATGTTTGCTCGGGTGAGGGCAGAACAAAAGAGGACCAAAAGATTGAAATAAAAATACCAGCTGGGGTTGATACAGGCCAAGTTTTGAAGGTTGAGGGGGCAGGGGATGCTGGGTTGCGGGGTGGAGTAGCTGGTGATTTGTATATAAAAGTTGTGGTAAAGCCCGGTCATGTTTTCCAAAGAAAAGGAGATGATTTAGTGACTGAAAAGGAAATTACTTTTTCGCAAGCCAGTTTGGGAGATGAGATAGAAATTAAAACTTTAGACGATAAAAGCATTTCTTTGAAAGTGCCAAGTGGGCTTCAGTCGGGAAAAGTTTTTAAAATTTCTGGTAAAGGAATTCCTCGTTTTTCTGGTTGGGGCAAAGGAAATCTTTATGTTAAGTTAGTGGTGAAAACACCTGAAAAGTTAAACAAAAAACAAAAAGAGTTGTTGGAACAGTTGAAGAAGGAAGGAGTGTAGAAATGCAGGAATCAGGAATTAAGAATCAGGAAGGACAGTGTTCTTTAAGAGTAATACTTTTATGACGATCGTTATAAAAGCGTTAGCGTGTTTTGTTTTGTTTATCGGGTGGAAAAGGAATAAATATTGTATTCCACCCGACCCGGGGCTTTTTTTACGGCAAAAGCATTTGCCTAAAAAGCCCGGCAAAGCCATATTATGGCTTTGCCCCCATAGCTCAATGGTAGAGCATTTGCCTTTTAAGCAATAGATGCGGGTTCGATTCCCTCTGGGGGCACAAATTCAAAAATCCGCCGAAAGGCGGATTTTTAGCTGGAGCCCACGACTACTTAAGACAAGGGTCTGCCAGTTTAATGACAAAATCAGCTTGAAAAGGCTGTTTTTTTGTGGGAGAATAATTATATATGTTATTAACTTTATCGCCATCAAAAATTAATATTTACCTAAACTGTCACAAGCAGTATTATTTTGAGTATTTAGACCCTGAAATTGCTAAAATTAAAAAGCAACTAAAGAAAAAGCGAGCTGAGATGGAAATGGGCAGTTTTGTTCACGATTCTTTAACTTTATTTTTTAAAAATCCAATTAAGCAAAGAAATTGGCCTGAAATGGTAGAAATTTTAAAGCAGGTTTGGAATGGACCAAGAGGGGAGACTTATGGCTTTAAATCAATAACAGAGGAAAGAGAGTTTTATAACCAAGCCTTAAATATGCTTCAATGGTTTGTAAAAAATGAAAATTTAAAACCAGATATTTTTTCTTTACCCGTGTCTCCCCCAGGAAATTCTTTTGATGATTATATCAAAATTCCTTTTGGAAAAGATCTAGAGTTGGGAGGCAAAATTGACAGAGTGGACAAATTACCTAATGGAAACTTAGAAATAGTTGATTACAAAACAGGTAAAGAAAAAAACGATAATCTTCAGCTTTTAATTTACATTTTTTTAGCTGAGAAAATTTTTGCCAAAAAAGTTGAAAGCGTAAAATATATTTATTTAAAAACAGGGAATGCTCCAGCAATAGAGCCTAATCTAGCTGAAAGAAAAGAAGCTAATGAAAAGATTATAAACATTGCTAATCAAATTAAAGCAGAAAAGGATTGGGAGCCAAATGTTTCTAAGCTTTGTGACTACTGCGATTATATTGATTTTTGCCCCGCAAAAAAGTAAGCCTGTAAGCTCAAAGAGAGGAAAGTTTGCGGGTTTTTTATTTATTTGCTAGAATAAAACAATAATTTTATGGAGCATAAAAGGGTTTTTATTTTTTTGATTAAGGCTATTCCAGTTTTAATTTTTTGTTGCGTGGTTGGCTTGACAGCTTATCAATTTGGTTTTAATAAGGGCGAACAAATGGTTTTAAAGACTGTTCCTTCCAATGTTAATGAGGGCTTGGTAAGTAGCGATAAGGTAGATTTTTCAATTTTTTGGGAAACATGGCGAAGACTAGAAACAAGTTATATTGATAAACACCAGATTGACTATCAAAAAATGGTTTATGGAGCAGTTGATGGAATGGTAAAAAGTATTGGCGACCCTTACACAACTTTTTTTACTCCTAACGAAACCGAAAGTTTTAACGAAGAGTTAGACGGGGAATACGAGGGTGTTGGTATGGTGGTTGGTATAAAAGACGACCAACTAACCGTTGTTTCACCCTTTAAAGGAACTCCAGCCGAACAAGCTGGACTAAGGCCCGGGGATAAAATAGTTAAAATTGAAGATGTTTTTACTCAAGATATAACAATTGAAGAAGCCGTAAAAACTATAAAAGGTAAGCCAGGCACTACAGTGAAGCTTTTAATCCAAAGAAAAGATTGGGTAGAGCCAAAAGAATTTATTTTAAAAAGAGCAACCATTAAAATTCCCACCTTAGAGGTAACTCAGGAAGGAGAGGGTATTGTTTTAATAAAAATTTATCAATTTAATAAAATTTTAGTTTCTGAATTTCAAAAAGCATCTATAGAAATTATTCAAGCCAATGATAAAAAAATAATAATTGATTTGCGAGATAACCCCGGGGGATATTTAGAGGTTGCTCAATTAGTAGCTGGCTGGTTTTTAAATAAAGGTGAAGTGGTGGTTATTCAAGACGAGGGGACTGACAAAGAAAAAAGACAATATCTTTCTTTGGGACCTTCTACTTTTGTTAATTATCCAGTGGTTGTTTTAATCAATGAAGGGTCAGCTTCAGCTTCTGAAATTTTGGCGGGCGCCTTAAGGGATAACCGAAATATAAAATTGGTTGGGGTAAAGTCCTTTGGCAAGGGCTCGGTTCAAGAACAGATTAATTTAACTGACAAGTCTTCTTTAAAGGTTACTATTGCTAAATGGCTAACTCCAAATGGCATATCTTTAGATAAAGATGGATTAGATCCTGATGTGGAAGTAGTTGATTCAACAAGTACCGTAGATGCTCAGCTTGAAAAAGCTATTGAGCTTTTAAAATAATAATTTTTAATCGCATGAAAGTAGTCTTACTACAGGATGTTAGGAAAATTGGCAGAATATACGAGATAAAAGAAGTAGCTGATGGCTATGCTACTAATTTTTTATTTCCTAAAAATTTAGCTAAAAAAGCCACTAAAGAAACAGTTGAATGGGCCATGAGCTACCAAAAAAATATTGTAGAAAAAGCTAAGAATTCACTAGAGGAAACAGCTAAAATTATTTCTCAAATGGATGGCTTGGAGGTTGAGGTTTTAACTAAAATAGGGGATAAAGGTCAGCTTTTTGAAAAAATAAATTCTGCTAAAATTGTTACCGTTTTGAAAGAAATGGGTTTTGATGTTAAAAAGAATCAGATTATACTAGAGCATGATATTAAAGAAGTAGGGGAGTATGAAGCCAAAATTGTTTTTGATCATAATTTGGAGTGTCAAATAAGAGTTATAATTTTAGAAATTAAAGAATAACAACTACTTACATGCCAAAAACAAAATATATTTTTATAATGGGTGGGGTTATGTCAGGCATTGGTAAGGGTATTACGACTTCCTCAATTGGAAGAATTTTAAAGAATAAAGGCTTTGTTGTTTCAGCCATTAAAATAGACCCCTATATAAATGTAGATGCTGGCACTATGAACCCAGTAGAGCATGGCGAAGTTTTTGTTTGTGATGATGGATTGGAATGCGACCAAGACCTTGGTAACTACGAAAGGTTTTTAGGGGAAAGTCTATCGGTTGATAATTATATGACAACTGGAAGCGTTTATCTTTCTTTAATTGAAAGGGAAAGAAAGATGGAGTTTAAAGGAAAATGTGTTGAGGTGGTACCTCATATTCCTGAAGAAGTTATTGCTAAAATAAAACGGCTTGAAAAAAAACTAAAAGCCGATTTTATTTTAATTGAAATTGGTGGAACAGTAGGGGAGTACCAAAATCTTTTGTTTTTGGAGGCCTCTCGTATGTTAAAATTAAGACAGCCCCACGATGTTTTAAATGTTATGGTAAGCTATTTACCAATTCCCAATACAATAGGGGAAATGAAAACAAAACCCACTCAGTATGCTGTTAGGTCATTAAATTCTGCTGGTATTCAACCTGATTTTATTATAGCTAGATCAGCCGTTGCTGTTGATGGCCCAAGAAAAAAGAAAATATCTGTTTTTTGTGGGGTTGATGAAAGAGATATTATTTCAGCTCCTGATATTAAATCAATTTATGAAGTGCCAGTTAATTTTGAAAAAGATGATTTTGGAAATCGTATTTTAAAAAAGTTTAAGTTAAGAGCTAAAAAAACCGATGGGGTTGAGTGGAAAAAGCTAGTTAGCAATATTCAAAACCCAACAAAAAAAGTTAAAATTGGCATTGTTGGTAAATATTTTAAAACCGGAAACTTTACTTTAATGGACTCTTACATTTCAGTTATTGAGGCCATAAAACACGCTAGTTTTTATTTTAAAGCCACTCCCGAAATTATATGGCTTTCATCAGAGGAATTTGAAGAAAATCCAAAATTATTAGTTGAGTTAAAAAAGTTTGATGGCATGATAGTGCCGGGAGGATTTGGCAATAGGGGAGTGGAAGGTAAAATTTTAGCTATTGAGTTTTGTCGAAAAAATAAAATTCCGTTTTTTGGGCTTTGTTTGGGAATGCAGTTACTTAGCATTGAGTTTGCCAGAAATGTTTGTGGTATAAAAAAAGCTAACTCAATGGAATTTGACGAAAAAGCTGAACCAGTTATTGATATGATGCTAGAGCAGAAAGCTTTATTAAAAGAGAGTAAGTATGGGGGAACTATGAGACTAGGAGCTTATAATTGCCAATTGAAATCCAATACAATAAGTTATAAGGCTTATGGGACTAAAGAAATTTCTGAAAGACATCGCCACAGATATGAATTAAATAATAAGTATAGAGAAATTTTAGAAAAAAAAGGGCTGGTAATTGCCGGGGTAAATACAGAAAAAGACTTGGTGGAAATTGTGGAGCTACCAAAAGAGAAGCATCCGTTTTTTGTAGCCACTCAATTTCATCCAGAGTTTAAATCAAACCCTTTAAAACCACAGCCCTTATTCCGCGAATTCATTAGAGCTTGTATAAAAAAAGACAAGTAATTTTTTGCAAAAAATTACTTGTCTTTTTTTATTTGCATATTCGCGGTATTTGCATTAAATTTGTAGATTCGTATTATATTATATTATTTCCACAACTTTGGCTCTGCGTTTTAAGCCTTGAAAAGTTGTTTTTTGAATAGTTTTAAATTTAACAACACCTTCTTTTAAAGCAAAAAGAGTGTAGTCATTTCCCATACCTACATTTTTTCCAGGCAAAATTTTTGTACCTTTTTGTCTAATAAGAATACAACCAGCCTTAGCTTTTTGGCCATCAGCCATTTTAACGCCAAGATATTGAGGATTTGAATCCCTCCCTAATTTTGTTGACCCCTTTGCTTTGGTATGTGCCATATTTGTCGAAAAAATGAGTGTAGCGAAATTTTTTCGCTACAAATATGAGCATCCCGTAGTAAATTTTATGTAATCGTAAAATTTATACGGGGCGCCATTCTTCTTATTCTATTATTTTAAGCCCGTTAAACGCGAACGATTAGTGAGTCGTTTAATCGGGACGTTCATTGTTAATTTTGAGTGTAGCGAAATTTTTTCGCTACAAATATGAGCATCCCGTAGTAAATTTTATGTAATCGTAAAATTTATACGGGGCGCCATTCATTTATATATGCTAACAATATCAAATTTCATTAAATTTTGCAAGAGAAACAAGCAAAACATCCTGCTTGTTGTTATTGTATTTTTGGCTGTGCTTTTAGCCTTTGGCGCTGGCATGACAGCTCAATTCTATTTGTCAAAACCACCACTTATCATTGAAGCCCCCTCTGGCGAATAAAATATGGCGTTTTTGAAAATTACAAGAAATACGCGGCCGCGTAAGTTTTGTAATAGTAGCTCAATTCTACCTCTTAAAATCCCTTCTTGTCATTGAAATCCCATGAAACTTGTAGTAGTATTAAGTAAAAATAAGCGGAAAGAAAGGTCGCGAAAGCTAAATTTTAAAAAAATATGCAAAAAACTTTAGTTATAGTGTTAATAGTAGTAATTGTGGCTTTAGCTGGAATTTTAATCTGGCAAAACTTAGGAAACAAAATATCAGTTGAAAGTAATCTGCCACAAGAAAATGAACAAGTAAATTCAGACGAAAACGCAGAGTGGAAAATTTATACTAACGATAAGTTTGGCTACACTGTAGAATATCCATTTGGCTGGCATTATAAAGACTATAATGATGTAACTATTGACAATGTTCTCTTAAGCAGAGTTGTTTTTAGTGATAAAGTGTTACCGAGCGACATAGGAAAAATGGACCCGTCGCAGTCAATTTCGATCTGGGTCGAAAATCGTCCTTTTGCGGAAGCACGCACGGCATTCTTGCAAGGCCCGTTTATAAATACCGCATCTGAAACAATAATAACTGTTGATAATATGCAAGTTACTAAACTATCTGGCATTAGAAAAGGAGCAAAGTATTCTTCAGTAGAAGTAATGATATCTAAAGATGGCAAAATTTATACAATGGTAGGAATTGACAGCCCGTCGGTCTCAGCAGCTTTTAATCGAGTGCTTTCTACCTTCAAATTTACTAAATAGATTAAACAAAAACTCTCTTGTTTTTTAACAAGGGAGTTTTTGTTTAAAAATAAGGTTTTAAAAACCTTACAAAACTTACGCGGCCGCGTATTTGTTGTAAGATTTTTTTAATAGGGGATTGGTTGTTCTTTTAGGTCGTTGTAGCTGTGGAATTTGTGAAGGACATCTTTTATTAGCTGTTTGGATACCACAATTGATTGACCGAGATTCTTCGGGACGACAATTCAGTCGCCTCAGAATGACAATATATGTTATCGCTGTGGGCCAAAAGGTCGCTCTAATGACCCTTAAAACGCCCAAAAAGAGACTTCTCTGACCCCCCTTTAGGTTTAAATTTTACTAAATTCTATTATTTTATCGTCATCTGGGACTATTAAATAGATAAATTTTTCCTCTGTCGCCAAGTTAAACCATAATTTAGCAAAAGATGTGGTTCCCACCTC
>Ga0265595_1002551_pt1 | contig 12154 bp, 7 predicted proteins | sample saktaG_15_FD_190148 | JGI IMG/M metagenome (GOLD analysis project Ga0265595, IMG submission 190148) | Saline water microbial communities from Sakinaw Lake, British Columbia, Canada - sak_2013_06_06_50m | ecosystem: Environmental > Aquatic > Non-marine Saline and Alkaline > Saline ... | reverse complement strand
CTCTCGCGAGACCTGGTGGGGAAAGGCCAGGAGCGAGGGTTGGCTCCCGCTGCCCTCCAGCAACTCCTTTACTACGTGGCCATCGCGGTAAAGGATTACGAGGCTGTACGCCTGCTGGTCGCCCACGGCTACGTTGACTGCCAGGCGGCGTTGGCCTTCCATCAGCTTGAGTCCAGCGATGAGGATCGGCTGGCCTGGCAGTTGGCCCGGCTCAACCCACCCGTCCGTCTCATCTGCCTGGCCAGTCAATTGAAGCCTTTGCTCCCTATTCGTCCACTGGCGGCAAAGCCAGCCCTCGCTCCTGCGCTGATCCAGCAGTCCAGGGCCATGCTGAGTTTTCTCCCCCTCGAAGAGCAAGACAAGCTATGGGCACTGACTCAGCAGGTGGCCGCTGCGTTGGAAGAAGATGATACCCACCAGAACATCGCCACCGCGCTGCAATTGACGTTGGAAGTATTGTAGCAGTTAGACAAGGAGCAATTGACGTGCAGAGAAAAGGAACTGGTGTGTCATTGCGAGCGCAGCGAAGCAATCTTCTGCCAGGTTGGGGATTGCTTCGTCGCTACGCTCCTCGCAATGACAGCCTGGGCGGCAACCAGCGAAGTAGCGTCGCCCGTATAGCCCTCGTCATTGGCGTGCTGGGCATAGGTTTTTGGCTGCTATCCCTTTGGGATGAGATACCTCTGGCTAGCGCTGTCCACCCGACGATGACCCGACATACCGAACTTGTCGAGGGGGCGTCAGGCTACAGCGCGGCGTTCTATCAACGGGGCTTTGGCCCTGCGAAAGTGGAGTCTACCCCGACGCCAACGGCCACCGCTACGGCTACAGCTACTACACCCACGGCCACCTCGACCCCGACGGCTACCGCTGCCACTCCGCCCCCTACACCCACACCAACCCATACTCCTACTCTTACACCTACGCCAACGCCAACCGGTACTCCGACCCCTACGCCTACGCCAACACAAACTCACACTCTCACGCCGACTTCCACACCTACGCCAACCAGTACTCCGACCCCTACGCCTACACCAACACAAACTCACACTCTCACACCGACTTCCACACCTACGATAACGCCAACGCCGACGGCTACCACTCCCATACCCAAAATCTACCTGCCTCTGATTGCCAAGTACCCGACGCCTACTCCAACGTCTACACCCACGCCTACAAAGACACCCACGCCAATTCCTTTCGAAGAGCTGATCGTCAACGGCGGCTTCGAGGAGGACGACGATGCCTGGTTCATCGGCTGGACATCGCGCCCAGCGGTCTACTCCACAGAGGAGGCGCACAGCGGTGCTCGGTCTATGCGCCTGGGCATCACTGACCAGACTGATGCTTATAGCTATTCCACTATCTCGCAGCAGGTGACCATCCCCTTCGATGCCTCCTACGCCACCCTATCGTTTTGGTACTATCCACTCTCCCAGGATGTCATTGAGCACGATTGGCAAGAGGCCCTGATCCTGGACGCCAACTACGGCCGCCTGGCTGAAGTGATGAAGGTGAACTCCAACAGCCAGACCTGGACGCGGCGCACCTTCGATTTGCTGCCCTATCGAGGACAGACAATAACGACCTACTTCAACGTGTACAATGACGGGGGGAGCGGTCTGAAGACGGCCATGTATCTGGATGACGTGTCGGTGGCGGTGAGAGATGGAACGACTCGACAGGTTTACTCAGGCTGGGCGGTGGAGGCATATCCAGAGCTGAGCTGGGAGGACATGCGGGGAATCATCAGCAGGCAAAAGGACAGAGGCAGCAACGTCGTTTCGATCGGGCACAACAACCCCGGAGAGGTAGACATTGACAAGGCCGAGCCGGGGCTGTCCTACGCCGTCTATCGAGCTTACATTGACCTTGAGAATCCCCTTCACGACCATGCTCAGGCTATGGTGCTGGCCCAGTACCGCATGCTGGGGGTCTGTCGCCAGGAGGGAATGAAAGTCATCCTTCCCGTCGGCTATCAGATCCAGATGGGGGCACAGTGGAACGCCCAGCATCCTTACGATCTGCGAACGGACTACTACGGCAACCCCCTCAACATCGGCGGGCAGAGTGCGTCGTTCTATTCGCCCGCTTACCAGGCCGACATCAGGACCTATTACCAGTGGGTGAACGCCAATTTCGTGCAGCCCTACCAGGACATCATCCTGATGATCAACCTGGCCGATGAGCCCCAGAGGGGCGACTACTCCAGCCACGCCAATGCCGCCTTCTCGAGCCGGTACGGATATTCCTTCTGGGACGTGGGTAACGATCCCCAAAGATGGCGACAGATGGGCGAGTTCCAGGCCAACTACATCGTCGAGTACGCCGCCTGGAGCGCCAACGTGTGGCAGGAGATAGAGCCGGACATCATGACCACCATGTCTTTCTGTGGCTTCCTGGCCCGCTACGCCTACTACATGCCCGATGTCGAGCCGCTTTTCAGAGACACGCCATCCAATTTCGCCATCACCTTCGATGCCTATCCCCGGGATGGGTACTACACCGACCCCATCACCGAGGGCGACCTGACGTCCCTGTTCATCCTGATTCGTTCTCTGGGTCACTACTCGGACATCTACGACAAGCCTCTTTGGTTTTGGTCCACGGCCAACAGTTGGGGACTGGGCCAGGACAGCCCCGACAAGGCAGACATCGCCGACGCGGTGGCCAACATCTACTATCTGGCCCAGTTGACCACCCAGACCGGCGGGGAGCTCCAGGGCATCAACTACTGGAACTACAACGTCAAAGGGCAAGGGCTGTACAACGACTATACCAACCCCATCGTCTACGACCCCGATGAGATGTTCGAGCGGGTTTCGGTGGCCGGGAGCAGCGCCCGCGAGATCATGCTGGCTGATCCATCGCCGGTTTCGGTGCTGCTTTTCGCCCCTTCCAGCTATCCCTACGAGCTCATTGGCCAGACCAGGTCGTGGCTCCACCTCTCCCGTCTGGCCACGGACATGCCCACTTTCCGCAGACTGATCAGCCAGAACCTTCTCGAATCCTACAAATTCTGGCAGATGAACGCCCTGGCCAGGAACAACGTCAACTCTATCGTGGCCACGCACCTCACCCCCCCTCTGTCCCCCCCGCTTGCCCCCCCTCTGTCCCCCCCAAAGTTGGGGGGGATGAAAGGGGGGGAGGGGGTGGGGGTGGAGACCGTACTGGTGCTGGCTCCATCGTCAGCCTACGTCTCTTCAGAGGAACTCACTCTCCTGTACGATTTCTACCGGCAAGGTGGGGATATCGTGGCCAAGGAGGACATCGCCGAGGATCTGGAAAAGCAAATGAAAGACCCTCAGACGACGGACGTGACTTCTTATTTGACCAGGATCACCTCCGCGACCAGCGACGGCGCGGTCTACTCCAGTTCGCCGGATGTGGAGACCCTGTTCATGGATGATCACCAGGGCGAACTGGCAGCTTTCTGGAGGGACGTGCTGAAAATCGCGAAGCTCAACCGGGGGTACTTTGTGCAAGGGGGCGGACACGCCTTACTCTACAGCATAGATCCCAGTCCAGTCTACTTCGACGTGGACATCCCTTTCCCTTACGAGGGCGCGAAATACGACCGCCACAGTCGCTACGTGAGCGGCCTATCCGGCTCCGGCGCCCTGGCCGTCACCATCGGCCATCACGAATATGCCCGTGTCTATCGGGTGGATTAGAAATTAGAAATTAGAAGTTGGAGGTTAGGGTGGAAGATGTCGAACCTCCAACATCCAACATCCAATGACCAATACCCAACATCCAATATCTAATCCCGACTACAGGCGAAACTTCATCTGCTTTGTCCTGGACTACGTATTCTTCGGCGTCGGCCTGGCCTTCGTGGGCCAGACGACGGTTTTGCCGTCCTTCGTCAGCCAACTCGCCGATTCGGCTCCCTTGATCGGCCTGGCCTCAACTATCCAGACCGGCGCCTGGCTTCTGCCTCAACTGATCGCCGCCAGCTACCTGGCTGACAAGGACCGCAAGAAGCCCTACCTGTTGTTACCCGCAGCCCTCGGCCGACCCATCTTTTTGCTGCTCGCCGGGGTGTTGTTCCTGGCTAGAGATCCTGCCCCCATGTTGATCTTAGGATTGTTTTTTGTCGGCCTGGCTATCTTCATGGGCACCGATGCCCTGGCCTCTGTCGCCTGGTTCGATATCTTTAGCAAAGCCATCCCTCCAACCCGGCGGGGGCGGCTGTTCGGAATCGGTCAGCTTTTCTCAGGACTGCTAACAGTGGGGGCAGGAGCGTTAATCAATGTTCTCTTAGGTCCCCAGGGCCCACCCTTCCCCCGTAACTACGCTTTGCTATTCTTCCTGGCTGGCCTGTCTTTCCTCGTCTCCTTGTCGGCCATAACCTTTCTGCACGAGCCAGTCAGGCCAGCGCAAACCGAGCGATTATCATGGAACGCCTTCTTACCCAAATTGCTGACCGTCTTGAGAGAGAATCACACATTTAGCCTGGTCACAGCTCTGCGACTCCTGACGGGCCTAAACGGAGTGGCCTTACCCTTCTACGTTGTCCACGCCACTGAAGAACTGCACCTGGGCATTGAAGCCATTGGCCTCTTTCTCTCATCCCAGATAGTAGGTGGCATTCTGGCCGGATTCGTGTGGGGGTATCTGAATGAGCGATCTGGTAGCAAGATCGTGATCCAGTGCTCCACGGTGTTGGCCATCGCTTCGCCCCTCCTGGCCTTGCTCATGGGGCCGATAGCCCACCTGGCGGGAGCCTCAACAATCTACGTCTACTCCCTGATCTTCGTGGCCATCGGAGCCCTGAACAGCTCTTACATGCCGGGATTCATCAACTTCGTCCTGGAGCTGGCGCCGCCCGAAGAGCGCCCCACTTACATCGCTCTGACCAATACCTTGTGCGGCTCGCTTCTGGTAGTGCCCTTCTTGGGGGGCTGGTTACTACAGGCGACATCCTACCCCGTCCTTTTCGCTGTCACAGCGGTGGGTATCGCCCCCGGGTTGGTCCTGACCTTCCGTTTGGAGGAGCCGCGTCAAATGAACAGCGAAGCGGAATGAATTGCCGTGAGATGATCGTTGAAGCGATACTGTTGGGCACCGCTCAGGACGGAGGTGTGCCGCAGGCCGGGTGTTATTGCGCCAATTGCGAGCCGGCGCGAACCGACCCCAGCAGGCGCGAATTGGTGGTCTGTTTGGGATTGCTGGATCGCGCCACCTGCCAGAGCTGGCTGATTGACGCCACCCCCGATTTTCGAGAGCAGTTGCACGCCCTGCACAGCCTGGCTCCGGATTGCCCGCTGGCTGGAGTCGTCTTGACCCACGCCCACATCGGTCACTACGCCGGGCTGATTCATCTGGGGCACGAGGCGTGGAGCACACGAGATCTGCCGGTGTATACTTCGTCGCGGATGGCCAACTTCTTGCGCCACAACGCCCCCTGGTCGCAATTGGTGGCGCTGGGCAATATTAGACTGCGTTTGCTCATTCCCGGAGATGAGACACAACTCAGTCCCAACCTGCATCTGACGCCCCTTTCAGTGCCCCACCGAGACGAGTTCAGCGACACGCTGGCCTTCGTGGTGCATGGCCCAACGCGGCGGCTGTTCTATTGCCCCGACATTGACTCGTGGGACAGGTGGGAGCACGACCTGCGATGCTTTGTGACGGAGATGGACGTGGCTTTGCTGGACGCAACCTTTTTCAGCGCGGACGAGCTTCCAGGCCGCGACCTGAGTCAGATTCCGCACCCTCTGGCCACCGACACCGCCGAGCGCCTGGCAGGGGTGGAGTGTGACGTGCGCCTGATCCATCTCAACCACAGCAACCCGCTACACAGAGTTGGGCCGGAGCGGGCTTGGCTGGCGGCGCGGGGAATCGGCGTGGGGGCCTTTGGCGAGCGATGGCGGCTAGGGAGCGAAGCATCATGACGAAAGTGAAGCTTCTGATCGGTTGAGAACGTGTTAGAACCAGGTGCATTTCATTTATTTGGGGCAAAACATGAGATAATCTGGTCTTGACTAGGCTGGCGTTTTCTGATATAATACGCCTGGTGCTGTGATACGAGCTTGAAAGTATCTTCGAAGGGGGAGGTATGGCCATCGTCGAGCAACGTATGACTCCCCGCCCCGGCCTGCTCACGGGACGCCGATGGCGGCGCTTGAAAGAAGCCCTGACAGCGTACGTTTTTCTCCTACCCGCGTTCCTCATCATCGGTATCTTTGGACTGTTCCCCATTGGCTTTGCCGCCTACGTCAGCCTGCACCGCTGGCGTATTATCCCTGGCAGGTACCTGGGGCTGAGTAACTACGTCAAGGCGCTCGACAATCTGGCTTACGTGGCGGCCTTCTGGCTGGTCGTCATCTTTCTTGTGCTGGCGATACGCACCCTGTTGCAAACGCGGCGCACAGCCCGCGAGCACGGGGACAAGCCGTGGTTATGGCTGGTGCCAGCGGCGGTGACAGCGGGCAGCCTGGTCCAGTTCGTGCGCTTCGGTGTCTATTTGCTGCCTGAAGTGCTCGACATCGGAGAGAAGGTCAAGGGGCTGGAGCGCACTCGCGGGCTCTTCCTGCAACTTCTGGGGGAGGCCTGGCGGGCGCCGACGGTGCAGTCGGCGCTACGCTCGTCGCTGCTGATTCTGGCGCTGGGCCTGGGGCTGGCTTTCGTGGCGAATCGCTTCTTAACCCACAGCCCGCGCAACGCTACTTACTACACCTCGTTTGTCTTGACCTTCCTGTTGGTGGGAGGCAGCCTCATCCTGGGCTGGCTGACGTGGACCGAGATCCAGGCCGCCTACGCCGAGGCCCTGGCCGAAGGCGAACAACTGGAGATCTGGTCGCAGGTAGTGACTATCAGCGCGGGCTTCGTGCTTCTGCTGGCCGCATGGTGGGTGTGGCGCAGCGCCAGCCATCGTCCGACGATGGCTGCCACGCTGCTGCGTCTGGCGGCGGCGACGACGCTGATGGTGGGGGCGTGGGTGCTGATCGGCGAGTTGCCGCGCGCCATCGCGGCCGGTGACAAGAATTGGTGGCAGGGCCTGCAAGTGACCGTCTACTACTCTGCCGGCACAGTGCCTGTCCAGTTGGGCATCTCGCTCGTTCTGGCCATCTTGCTCTTTCAGAACATCAAGGCCAAGGGTTTCTTTCGCGTGGTTTACTTTTTGCCCTACATCACGCCTCCCGTCGCATCAGCGGCGATCTTCCGGGTGTTATTCTCCGGGCGGCCCAATGCTCCCATCAACATGTTGATCGGGCTATTGGGGGCAGAGCCGCTGCTTTGGCTGGATGAACCAGACGGCATCTTTCAGATGCTCGCCGGTTGTGGGATCACCCTGCCTGGATGGGCGGCGGGACCAAGCCTGGCTCTGGCCGTCATCATTATCTACAACGTTTGGACCTACGTGGGCTACGATACGGTCATCTTCCTGGCCGGGCTAGGCAGTATTCCTGGTGAGCTCTACGAGGCCGCAGCGATTGACGGCGCAGGGCGCGGGGCCCAGTTCCGCCACATCACTCTCCCCTTGTTATCCCCCACCATCTACTTCCTGACGCTGATGTCCGTCATCGGCACGTTCAAGGCCTTCAACCACGTGTGGGTGCTGCGCAACCCAGCAGCGCTGGGCACAACTGATACGGCCAGCGTGGCCATCTTTCAAGAGTTCTTCCGCAACACGCGCTACGGCTACGCCTCGTCTTTGGCCATCGTGCTACTGGGCCTGGTCCTGATCCTGACAGTGGTCAACAATCGCATCGCTCAAGAGAGGGTGTTCTATGGCTAACAATGTTTCTGCCAAACTAAGCCGCATAGATATCGGGCGTGTGCTCACTTACGTGATCCTGTCAGCCGGGGTCGTCGTCGTCATCGCGCCCTTCCTCTGGATGATTAGCGCCTCCCTGATGACTCTGGGCGAGGCCACGGGCCGGGCCATTCTCCCAAAAGTGCCTCAGTGGGACAACTATGCAGAGGCATGGGAGGACGCCAAGTTCTCCGAGTACTTCGTCAACAGTGTCATCATTACCGCGATCACTGTCAGCGGACAGCTCGTTTTCTGTACCCTGGCTGCCTATGCTTTTGCCCGTATGGAGTTCCCGGCCAAGAATTTCCTGTTCACGCTCCTGCTTTCCACGCTGATGCTACCGGATGCCCTGACATGGATTCCCAACTTTATCACCGTCACCTGGCTGGGGCGCATCGGTCCGATTGCGTGGGTGAACAATTGGCCTGCCCTCACCGTCCCCTTCATGGCCAGCGCCATCAGTATCTTTTTGCTGCGGCAGTTCTTCGCGCAGATTCCCCACGAACTGTGGGACTCGGCGCAGATTGACGGCGCCGGGCACGTGCGCTACCTGGTCCAGGTGGTGTTGCCGATCTCGCGAGCGGCATTGATGACCATCGTGATCTTTGGCTTCATCGGGGCCTGGAATGCACTGGCCTGGCCGATGCTCGTGACCAACACGCCGGAGTGGCGCCCGATCTCCGCAGGACTGATGGCCTTTCTGGACGAAGCTGGCGCGCACTTTCACCTGCAAATGGCGGGCTCGGTCATCACCATTTTGCCCATCCTGATCTTGTATTTCGTCACCCAGAAACAGTTCACCGAGGGCATCGCCTACACGGGCCTGAAGGGATAGAATAGACACAGGTGGGTTGACTTCTCGGCGAACTTGCATTATAATCAACTCGCAACAGAGGGGATTGCTTCGCGGAGTTTATCCTGAGGTATCGAAGGGCTCGCAATGACAGATGTAGTATTTGCACAGGGGAGTGTCCGTGACTAACCCAGGTCGGCTAAACCCTGCAACCGTTATCTCTCGAGTTCGGCAACGTCCTCGTGTGGGGGGCGGCTTCCGGGAGTTGAACGTTCTGCTTGCTCTCATCGTCCTCTGCGGCTACTTCTGGTGGCGGAATCCAGGCGTTTTTACCAAGCCGGCCAACCTGGCCATCATTATGCGCTTCATCGCCACCTTCGGCATCCTGGGCATCGGCGAGATCCTGGTCATCATCACCGGCGGCATTGACCTCTCGGTGGGTTCCATGACCGCGCTCACGGGGGTGAGCGTAGCCTGGCTGATCTTGAAAGGCGCGCTTGGGATCGCCTCCTTTGGCGTGATACCCGCCATCATCGTCGTCCTGGTCTTGGCAGCAGGGGTAGGACTGTGGCATGGCTTCTTCGTCACCAGGGTCAACGTTCCTCCCTTCATCATCACCCTCGGCACCTGGCTGATGGCCCGTGGAGCCGCAGCCTACATCACCCGGGGCTACCCCGTGGTCTTCCCCTCCGGCCATCCCTTCCTGGTGCTGGGCCAGGAGGAGTTTTACTCCATCCCTATCATGTTTATCGTTCTGGTCATCGTGGCCCTCATCGTTGCCTTCATGCTGAACCTCACCACCTTGGGGCGTCACATCTACGCCGTCGGCGGGAATATTGAGGCGGCTCGCGTCTCAGGAATCAACGTGAACCGCGTGCGCCTGTTCTGCTATGCCTCCAGCGGCGTGATGGCCGGCATCACGGGCATCCTGCTGGCCTCCCGGCTGGGGCAGGGCACCCCGGTGGTAGGATCGGCCTACGAGTTGTGGGCCATCTCCGCCACGGTCATCGGCGGCACCAGCCTCTTTGGCGGCGAGGGAACAGTGCTGGGAGCCGTTCTGGGGGCGGCGATCATGGGGGTGATGCAGAACGGGATGGTGCTGATAAACGTCTCGTCCTACCTGCAGGACATCGTCCTGGGCACGGTGCTGGTGATCGCTGTAGTGTACGACACCCTGCGCCGGAGGAGGAGAGGGTAAGCGATGGCACGGACTATGACGGACGATACGCCGATCGTCGAAATGCAAGCCATCAAGAAGAACTTCGGGGCGGTGCAGGCGCTGCGGGGTGTAGACCTGACGCTGCGGCAGAACGAGCTGATGGGCCTCGTGGGGGACAACGCGGCCGGCAAGTCCACGCTGATGAAGGTGTTGAGCGGCGCCTACATTCCCGACGAGGGAGACATCTACCTTGAGGGTCAGAAGGCCCACATTGCCAGCCCCGAAGACTCTCGTCGCCTGGGCATCGAGATGCTGTATCAGGATTACGCGCTGGCTAATAACCTGGACGTGGCCAGCAACGTCTTCCTGGGGCGGGAGGTGGTGCGGCTGAACCTGGGGCTGCTGAAAGTGATGAACAAGCGACGCATGGAACAGGAGGCCCGCCGCCTGATGGACCGCCTGAAGATTGACATCACCTCGGTGCGCCGAAAGGTAGAGAACCTCTCCGGTGGGCAGCGGCAGGCGGTGGCCATCGGCCGAGCAACCGCCTTCGACGCCAAGGTGATCATCATGGACGAGCCCACCGCCGCCCTGAGCGTGGCGGCCATCAGCAAAGTGCTGGATTTGATCCGCGAACTCAAGCGCCAGGGGGCGTCCATCATCGTCATCAGCCATCGACTGGAAGACATCTTCGAGGTCGCCGACCGAGTGATGGTTTTGCGACATGGTCGCAAGGTGGGAGATCTTCCCATCGGAGGCAAGTCCCTGGCCGACGTTCGGGACGAAGTAGTGGCCCGCATCGTGGGCGCTGTGGACGACTTTGCGTCAATGCAATAGCACAAGAAGGAGGTGATGTGCACTGATCGAACGCAGGAAGCCGGCCGCCAGCAAGTTCGCTGGGATACTGAAGTCCGGCTATTGGCTCATTGGGTTCTTCCACGCTGGCGTGGAAGCCCATCAATACTCAACTAGTCAGGAGGAGAAAAAATGAAGACACGTTTATTTACGATTCTGGCAGCCGTCGTCGTGCTGTCTATGGTAGTGTCGGCCTGCGCTCCTAAAGCCGCTCCTACGCCGACGAAGCCGCCGGAGGAAGCCAAACCGATCAAGATCGTGGTCATCGGCAAGTCGGTGCACCCCTACTGGTCGAACGTAGAGAAGGGCACAGTGGCGGCGGCCAAGGACCTGGGCGTCGAAGCGATCTTCTTCGTGCCACCCAAGGAGGACGTGGCGGCCCAGATCCAAACCATGGAAACCTACATCGCCCAGGGGGTAACCGGCATCGCCATAGCACCCTCTGATCCGAACGCCCTGGAGCCAGTGATGAAGAAGGCAGCGGATGCAGGCATCTTCGTGACCACGCTGGACACGCCGCCCATTGATGGGAGCGTCTCCCTGGTCTACATCGGCACCAATAACTACAGCGCCGGCAAGACCGCCGGAGAGGCGATGGCCAAGCTGCTGCCCGGAGGCGGCAAGGTGGGCATCGGCCGCGGCTCCGACACGGCCCTGAACGCCCTGCAGCGCACCGACGGCTTCCTGGAGGGAATCAAGGGCACTGCCATCGAGACCCTGGAGCCGGTGAATGACAAGGAGGATGCGGCCACCGCGCTGCAACTCGCCAACTCCGTCATCTCCGCCAACCCCAACCTGGCGGGCGCGTTCGGCGTCTACGCCTACAACGGCCCCGCCTGGGCGACGGCCATCAAGGAGGCGAACGCCGTTGGCAAGATCAAGCTCGTCTCCTTCGACGCCACCACCGACATCATCAACGGCATCAAGGAAGGAGTGATTGACGCCACGGTAGCTCAGCGAGAGTACGACATGGGCTACAAGTCGGTGGGGATCATCAAGCTGATGGCCGAGAAGGGGGTGGACGCCGCGCTGTCGGAGATGGGCGCCGTGGAGGGCATCATTGACACCGGCGTGGATGTCATCACCGCGGCCACGTTGAAGGACTACGAGGCCACGCTGGACAAGAAGGGCATCCCGCACGAGTGGGACACCGCGGGATGGGAGCCAGCCAAGGCTGCGCCCGCGAAGCCGATCAAGATCGCTGTCATCGGCAAGTCGGTGCACCCCTACTGGTCGAACGTAGAGAAGGGCACAGTGGCGGCGGCCAAGGACCTGGGCGTCGAAGCGGTCTTCTTCGTGCCGCCCAAGGAGGACGTGGCGGCCCAGATCCAAACCATGGAAACCTACATCGCCCAGGGGGTAACCGGCATCGCCATAGCACCCTCTGACCCGAACGCCCTGGAGCCAGTGATGAAGAAGGCAGCGGATGCAGGCATCTTCGTGACCACGCTGGACACGCCGCCCATCGAGGGGAGCGTCTCCCTGGTCTACATCGGCACCAATAACTACAGCGCCGGCAAGACCGCCGGGGAGGCGATGGCCAAGCTGTTGCCCGGAGGCGGCAAGGTGGGCATCGGCCGCG
>Ga0265595_1002548_pt1 | contig 12166 bp, 10 predicted proteins | sample saktaG_15_FD_190148 | JGI IMG/M metagenome (GOLD analysis project Ga0265595, IMG submission 190148) | Saline water microbial communities from Sakinaw Lake, British Columbia, Canada - sak_2013_06_06_50m | ecosystem: Environmental > Aquatic > Non-marine Saline and Alkaline > Saline ... | reverse complement strand
TTATTTTTAGGACACGAGAATTTAACTTGATGGAATTAGAGTATTTTATTTTAGAAAACGAATGGGAAAAATGGTTTGAATATTGGAAGGAGGAAATGAAAAACTGGCTGAAAGAGTTAGGTGTTAATTTAAAACATGTCCATGAGATTGAGATTCCCGAAGGAGAGAGGGCGCATTATTCTAAAAGAACTGTTGATTTTGAATACGACTATCCATTTGGTAGAAAAGAGCTTTATGGATTGGCTTACCGTAATGATTTTGACTTAAAAAGACACTTCAAAGAACCGCCATATGAAGATTTAGAGAGCGGAGAAAGATTTTATCCGCACGTTATAGAGCCAACATTTGGGCTAGACCGCTCGATTTTAGTTACTCTTTTAGAGGCATATTCTGAGGAGGGCGACAGGGTCGTCTTAAAACTTCCAGCAAAAATTGCTCCCTATAAGGTGGCCGTGTTTCCACTTTTAAAAAATAAACCAGAGCTTGTTAAAAGGGCCAAAGAAATCTGCGATAATTTGAGAAAAGAGTTTACGGTAGCTTTTGACGACAGGGGGAATATAGGTAAAAGATATTATAGTCAGGACGAAATTGGCACGCCGTTTTGTATAACAGTTGATTTTGATAGTTTAGAAAAAGATGACGTTACTGTTCGTGATAGAGACACAATGAAACAAGAAAGAGTAAAAATTAACGACCTGCCTTCCTATATAGAGAGTGGAATAAATGAAAAATAAAAAAGTTTCGATTATAATACCTGCACGTAACGAAGAAGAGTTTATACAAAAAACACTTGAATCTTTGAAAAATACGGGAAATTTCTGTTCAGAGATTATTGTGGTGGTAAATGGTTCTAATGACAAAACTTTCGAAGTATCTAGGTTCTATACCAACAAAGTTTTAAACTTCCGCAAAGCAATAGGGCCGAGCGCCGCCAGGAATGAAGGAGCAAAAATAGCAAGTGGAGATATTCTAGTGTTTTTAGATGCCGATACAGAGATTGGCAGTGGTGTATTACCTAAAATCATCGAAAATTTTAATAGTAATATTATAGGTGTATGTTCAGCTGATATAGAAAAAGGAAAGACAGATAAAAGATTAAGGGCCAAGGTATTTTTCGAGTTTAGGAATTTTATCCATAAAACGAACATTTACAGGGGGTCAATCGCGCTTATTTTTTGTGGCAGAGAGCTTTTTTTAAAGATAGGTGGCTTCAATGAAAGTATGTGGGTAGGCGAACTTGGTGATTTTATAAAAAAAGCCATCAAAGCGGAGGCAAAGTATAAATTTATGAGCGATTGTTATATTGTCACTTCTCTAAGAAGATACGAAAAAGAATGGGGCTACGTTAGGATGTTTCTATTCTGGATAAGGTGGAGGACTCTTTCATTATTTAGGGCAGAGGAAAAATTATCAAAAAGTTATTTTAAAATAGAAAAATGAATACATTTAAAAAAACAACGTTAGATAGCGGGTTAAGGGTAATAACAGTTCCAATGAAAAACGCTAATAGCGTTACGGTTTTAATATTGGTTGGCGCTGGGTCTAAATATGAAACAAAGGATATGAATGGAATGTCGCACTTTTTAGAGCACATGTTCTTTAAAGGGACAGAAAAAAGACCAAACACTTTGGATATTTCTGAAACATTAGATTCTGTGGGCGGACAGTATAATGCTTTTACTTCAAAAGAAATTACAGGGTTTTGGGCAAAAGTTGATAAAACTCACACAGATATTGCGCTAGATTGGATTTCTGATATGTTTTTAAATTCTAAGTTTGACGAAGAGGAAGCAGAAAGAGAGAAAGGGGTTATCATAGAGGAGGCTAACATGTATCTTGATACGCCTATGGCATATATAGGAGAACTGTGGGAAAAACTTCTTTACGGTGATCAGCCAGCAGGCTGGATGGTTATAGGAGAAAAAGAAAACATTTTAAGCTTTAATAGAGAAAAAGTTGTTGATTATTATAAAACCCACTATTCTTCTCTAAATACAATAGTTTGTATTGCGGGAGATATAGACTCAGAAGAAATAGAAGGAAAGATAAAGAGTTATTTCGGAAATATTTTAAAAAGTAAGGAGCCTAAAAAAGTAAAAGCAAAAGAAGCACAAACAGAGCCAGGATTGTTATTGCACTACAAAAAAACAGACCAGACGCACTTCTGTCTCGGTGTTAGAACATACGACTTATTCAATGAAAAAAAATACGCGTTAGCTTTGTTGTCCATAATTTTGGGGGGAAACATGAGTTCGCGTCTTTTTATAAAAGTAAGGGAAAGGAACGGGCTGGCCTACTCAATACACACTTCAACCGATAGTACTACAGATACGGGGTATCTTGTTACACAAGCAGGCATAGACCACAAAAATTTGGAAAAATCAGTTAAACTGATCTTAGAAGAGTATAAAGATATGCGAGACAAAGAAATCACACAAAAAGAGCTACAGAAAGCAAAAGATTATTTAAAAGGGACGATGTCTTTATCTTTAGATTCTTCTGACAGTCAGGCGTCTTTCTACGGCACTCAAGAACTTTTAGCGCGGGAGATTTTGACCCCAGACGAAAAATTTAAAAAAATAGACAAGGTTTCTGTCGAAGATATAAAAAAGTTGGCAGAAGACATATTTTTACCAGAAAAGCTTAATTTGGCCGTTATCGGCCCAGTTGAGGAAAAAGATGAAAAAAACATAAAACAATTATTAAAATTTTAAAAACATGGAAAAAGGGCAATCTCTAGATATTTCGTGGGCGACGATATTTAAAATATTTGTTGCAATTTTTATTTTTTACTTAGTTTTTTTAACAAGAGAAATCGCCCTTTGGTTCTTTTTCGCCATCACGGTTTCTGTTTTACTGGAACCAGCAGTTAACTTTCTTAAAAAAATGTGGGTGCCAAGGATTGTAGCGGCGTTATTTGTTTATTTTTCTATATTCGGAATTTTAGGAATTGTGATTTTTCTGACAGCTCCTATTTTTATATCTGAGCTAAAACAATTATCGCAGAATTTACCGGGCTATATGGGGCAAATAAATCCCGTATTACAACAGTTGGGGTTTGATACGGCTCAAAGTTTCGACAGCTTAACAAACTTTTTGGTAGGCAGGTTAGCCGAAAGCTCCGAAAGCGTTTTTGGAGCCGTCGCAACTTTTTTTGGAGGGTTATACTCTACGCTTTTCATACTTGTAACAGCATTTTTCCTTTCCCTAGAAGATAACGCAGTAAAGAAAATTATAATACTTATCTCGCCGAAGAGATATGAGGAAAGTATCGCAACTCTTTTTCAGAGGGCCCAAAACAAAATTTCGGGGTGGTTTGCAGCAAGAGTTATTGCCTGTATTTTTGTGGGAATAGCGTCTTTTATTGTCTTTTATATTTTTGGTATAAAGTATGCGTTTATACTCGCCTTGGTCGCTGGGGTTTTGAATTTTATTCCATATATAGGTCCTTGGATAACCGCATTTTTTCTCATTGTTTTTGTGGCGGTTTCAGCTAATTCGTGGGTTGTGGCACTTTATATCTTAATCGCGTGGACAATAGTGCAGATGGTTGAGAACAGTCTGTTAACCCCTTTGTTAATGAAGAAGATGGCAGATGTACCACCAGTTTTAGTGCTTGTTTCTTTGCTTGTTGGTGGAAAGGTGTTTGGGTTTTTGGGCGTTATCTTTGCTGTTCCGGTTTTTGGAATCATCTACGAATTTTTAAAGGAATATCTAGAGAAGAGAAGAGAAGGGTCGTTGGAGTCTCAGCAGGATTGTTAAAGTAAAAAAATGGAAAGTTGCGTAATCTAAAATAGCCATGCCTAAAAAAAAGAAAAATTTTTACATTACAACGACCTTGCCATATGTAAATGCTGATCCGCATATTGGTTTTGCTTTAGAAATAATCCAGGCAGATGTTCTGGCGCGTTATTATAGAGGTATGGGATACAGCGTTTTTTTTAATACGGGCGTTGACGAACACGGGCTAAAAATTTTTCGTAAGGCGCAAGAGAATAATTTAGACCCTCAAAAATATTGTGATATTTACGCAAAAAAATTTGATGATCTAAAACAAGCCCTTTCTTTAAGCAATGATAATTTTATAAGAACCACTGATAAACACCACCAAGAAGCGGCTCAGGAGTTTTGGAAATTATGCTATAAAAATGGAGACATTTATAAAAAGAATTACAAAGTAAAATATTGTGTTGGATGTGAACTGGAAAAAACCGAATCAGAATTAACGGACGGCAAGTGCCCCATCCACCCAAACCTAGAACTAGAATTAATAGAAGAGGAAAACTATTTTTTTAGATACTCAAAATACCAAAAACAACTTTTAGGTATTTATAAAAAGAATAAGAATTTTGTTATACCGTCATCAAGATTAAATGAGATAAACGGTTTTACAGAAAAAGGATTGGACGACTTTAGCATCTCGCGCTTAAAAGAAAAAATGCCATGGGGGGTTGAGGTTCCGGGTGATAAAGACCATGTAATGTATGTTTGGTTTGATGCGTTAGTAAATTATGTTTCGTGTCTAGGATGGCCAGAGGACAAAAAAAAGTTTAAAGAATTTTGGCCAGGAGTCCAGGTTGCTGGTAAAGATAATTTGCGACAACAGTCTTCTATGTGGCAGGCAATGCTTTTGTCTGCTGGTTTGCCAAACTCAAAACAAGTTTTTATCCATGGGTTTATGACATCAGAGGGAAAAAAGATGTCAAAAAGTTTGGGTAATGTTATTAACCCCGTTGATTTAGTTAAAAAATACGGAACGGATGCTGTTAGATATTATTTATTAAGAGAAATTCCTCCAACAGAGGATGGAGATTTTACATACGAAAAATTTGAACAAAGATATAATTCTGATTTAGCTTCTGGTTTGGGTAACTTAGTTGCAAGAGTTTTAGGGATTTCTTTGAAGGCCGAAAGCAAAAACACAAAACCAAGAAAAGGGATAATAAAAAAAGTAAAAGAAACTAGAAAAAATTATTCTTCTTTATTAGAAGAATATAAATTTAACGAAACGCTAGCTGTCTTATGGGAATTAATGAGTTATTGCGACAGATACATAAATGAAGAAAAACTATGGGAAACAAAAAGCCCAGAAGTTATTAACGACTTGTTTTTTGCGATAGCTGAGCTTGGAATTATGCTTGAACCGTTTTTACCAGAAACCTCAGAGAAGATAAAAAGGGCAATAAAAGAGAGAAAATCAGAGGTATTATTTCCTAGAATAGATTTGAAAAAATAACACCGCTAGCCCACAAGTAAGGTTTTTGGTATTGACTATTTATAAATTTGTGATTATAATCAATCTAGCTCTTTTGAATCAAGTAAGGATACTTGAGGGAGCTGACCGTTCCGATATTCCCACATAGCTGGGAAAGGAGACCCACATGCTGGTGTTGAGCAGAAAAAGAGACGAAACGATAATGATTGGTGACGATATCGAGATAACAGTCGTCGATATCCGAGGCGAGAAGGTTAGGATTGGCGTTAATGCCCCGCCACACGTGCCCGTGCACCGCAAGGAAGTTTACGAGGCCATCAAGCGGGAGAAGCAGTCCCAAACTCCTGGTGCGGATGGTGCTCAGGGCAAGGTTGATTCCTTGGCTAACAGAAGGCATGCCTCCGCCGGTTAATTTGTAATTCAAGGAATCCTTATAAGTACAGCGTGACTAATGGTTGCGCTTTTTTTATGCACAGTTATGGGGTTGCTTGATTTTTTTATTAGGAATAAAATTAATAAATAGTTTTTGCTCCTTTATTCTTTAATAGGAGAAGACCATGAAGGATATGCGAGAAACTCTGATCCCACAATTTAGTGGATCTGGTGAGAGTCTTTTTGCGCGTTCGTCTGGACAAACAGGAGAGAGGAAGCCCATAGTTATCATTTTCGTCAGCGAGTCGGCTTGCTGTCAAAAGTTTCTTGATTTATTTGAGGGGCTGGCGAGAGATTTTGAGGGATCAGCTGACTTTTATTGGATGAACGCCCGTGAGCACGACGAAGTGAAGCGGGCACTTTCTTCCAATGAGTGTCCATTCGTCGCTGTAATCCGCTTTGGGAAAATAGTCGGTATCTACTCTTGTCCAGAGAGTCTGACAGGTGTTCGCTTGAACCTTGCGCAATGGCGGGCACCAAACGAGAGAGCGTTTCTTGGTCTTCAGTCCATTTCAGCATAGCGTCCCCCTGGACGCTTTTTATTTGGAGTTGACCTTAATGATTTTTTGTGATATACTATTTTCACTGGTCATTGTCATATATTGGGCGCTAACTAAGGAGACCGAAATGCCCGTAAAATGGATTCAAGAAACCGAAGTTGAGAATGGAAAATTCCGAGCGTGGGCTCAAAGAAAAAAGGAGGTTGTCATACTTGTTACGAGCAGGTGGTGTCAGGTTTCTACCGGTGATGAATTTGCCCGGTTGTTAGACGAACTTTCTCGGAGGGTTGATGGCGTAGAATTTCGTCGATTTGATCCCCACACCAGGCTCGACATCTTTGATTGCTTACACATCTTACACACAGATGTGCCTTCGGTTACTATTCTCCAGAGAGGCAAAGAGGTAGATGGTGGGAGGTTCCGCGACCCGAGCAGCATTATGGCAATTGAAATGATGCTAAGCCAACTAACAGATCCCACCAAACATCATGCGGGTACTCCAGTCAAGGCGTGATTCAATTTTTGCGTAGCTAATCCCTGCGCTTTTTTTTATAATTAAAAACTGTTACCATTATTGTATGTTGATTGATACACATAGCCATTTAAGTTTTAAGGCGTATAACGCAGATAGAGAAGATGTTATAAAAAGAACGCGGGAGGCGGGCGTTGTTTGTATTGATGTGGGGACAAAATATGAAACGTCGAAGCTTGCCGTCGAACTGGCCGAAAAAAATGAAAGAATATACGCGGCAATAGGAATGCATCCGTTTCATATTAAAACGGATTTGTTGAAATTAAGGACAGATGAATCTGAAGGAGATTTTGCTCCGCTTGGCGAAGAGTTTGATAAAGAAAAATATAAGGAACTGGCGAAATCAAAAAAAGTGGTTGCTATAGGAGAGATTGGTTTAGATTATTATTACAGGCCAAAAGGGACGGCCAAAAAAGAAAAATTCAAACAAAAACAAAAAGAGATTTTTATTCAGCAATTAGATTTGGCTAAAGAGTTAGATCTACCTGTTATAGTCCACTGTAGGATGGCCTTCGATGACGTTTATGAAATTTTAAAAGACAGGAATCTAAGAGGCGTTGTTCATTCCTTCACGGGGTCGTTAGAAGAGGCGAAGAGATTTATTGACTTGGGCTACTACATCGGGATTAACGGAATTATATTTAAATTGAATATAGATGAGGTTATTAAAGGATGTCCTTTGGATAAAATTTTAATTGAAACAGATTGTCCATATTTGACGCCACCGCAGGCCGGAAGACCCAAAGGGCACCCCGAAACGCGCAATGAGCCTGTTTTTGTAAAATATGTAGCAGAAAAAATTGCAGAATTAAGGGAGCTAACTATAGAAGAAGTTACAGAAGAGACCGCAGAAAACGCCAAAAAATTATTTGGCATTTAACAAAAAACCGCCCAAACTAGCGGTTTTTCAGTTAAAACGCAAGTGTGCTACATCATAGTTGTGTAATATGTAAATATTTTAAAAGTGGGCTGGACGTGGTATTATTGCAAAATATATGAAAAGATATAACCCAAAACAAATAGAGCCTAAATGGCAGGAGAAATGGTATTCTTCTAGTGTCTTTAAGGCCAAAAATGGCTCTAAGAAGAAGAAATTTTACGGCTTAGTAGAGTTTCCATATCCCTCTGGAGATGGCCTTCATGTGGGCCATGTAAGGAGTTATACCGCCTTTGATATAATAGCCAGGAAGAAGAGAATGGAAGGCTATAACGTTTTATATCCAATGGGTTGGGACGCTTTTGGTTTGCCTACAGAAAATTATGCCATAAAGAAGGGCGTCCATCCTTTGGTTGTTACAAAGAAGAACACAGATAACTTTAGAGGGCAGATGAAAGGGTTGGGCTTATCTTTTGATTGGGCAAGAGAAGTTGATACAACAGACCCAAAATATTATAAATGGACGCAATGGATTTTTATTCAGCTGTTTAATAACGGATTGGCGTATAAGGCGAAAATGGATATTAACTGGTGCTCTTCATGTAAAATTGGTTTAGCAAATGAGGAGGTTGTTGATGGTAAATGCGAAAGATGCGGAGAAAAGGTTGAAAAAAAAGAGAAAGAGCAGTGGATGATTAAAATTACAAATTATGCAGGAAGACTAATTGAGGACCTAGAATCGGTTGATTATTTAGAAAAAATTAAAACACAGCAAAAAGATTGGATTGGAGAATCTCATGGAGCTTTAGTTAAATTTAATGTCGAGGGCATCGAGGATCCAATAGAAGTTTTTACAACAAGAATAGATACAATTTTTTCTGGTACGTTTTTAATTTTATCTCCCGAACACAACTTTATAGAAAAACATCAAGCCAAAATTGAAAACATAGAAGAAGTTTTAAAATATAAAGAGGAGGTGAAAAATATTTCTGATATAGACAGAACAAATCAAGATAAAGATATTACGGGCGTTCAATTAAAAGGTATTACCGTAAGAAATCCTGCTACGAATGAAGAGATGCCTGTGTGGACGGCGGACTTTGTTCTGGGGCATTATGGGACGGGAGCTGTCTTTGCTGATGCTCACGATAAAAGAGATTTTAAAATGGCCAAAAAATATGGTATCCCCTTGCGTACATCTATAAAACCAGACGATGAACTGCTAACTCAAAAGACAAAAAATCTTGAGGAGTGTTTTGAGGGAGAGGGTACGCTTTATAATTCTATGCAATTTGACGGTCTAAAATCCACCGAAGCGAAACCACAAATAATATTATGGCTGGCTTCAAAAGGTTTAGCCCAACCCAAAACTAGCTATAAACTAAGAGATTGGATTTTTTCTAGACAGCACTATTGGGGCGAGCCAATACCTATGATTTTCTGTAGAAAATGTGGATGGCAATCGGTTAAGGAAAAAGATCTACCCGTTGAATTACCAAAGGTAAAAAAATATAAACCCACAGACACGGGAGAATCTCCACTGGCTTTAGTTAAAAAGTGGGTTGAAGTAAAATGTCCTAATTGTAAAGGCGAGGCTCAAAGAGAAACAGACACTATGCCAAACTGGGCGGGGTCTAACTGGTATTATTTAAGATATACAGATTCGAAAAATAACAAGGAATTGGCTAACCAAGGAGCCTTAAAGTATTGGATGCCGGTTGACTGGTATAACGGCGGGATGGAGCACACCACTCTGCATCTTTTATATTCAAGATTTATCTTTAAATTTTTATGGGATATTAAGGCTGTGCCCCAATCAATAGGATCAGAGCCCTACAAAAAAAGAACTTCACACGGAATGGTTTTGGGTGAAGGTGGGGTTAAGATGTCAAAATCTAAAGGTAACGTTATAAACCCCGATACGATAATAAAACAATACGGAGCTGATACTTTGCGGATTTACGAAATGTTTATGGGCCCATTTGAGCAAATGATTCCGTGGGACATAAAAGGGGTTGTGGGGTGTCGAAGATTTGTTGAAAAAATTTGGAAACTTGCAAACGGGAAAGAATTATCTACAAATATCATAAATACCGAGCTCAAAAAACAATTACACAAAACAATTAAAAAAGTCGGCGAGGACATAGAGTCGTTAAAATTTAATACAGCCGTAAGTTCTATGATGGAATTTGTGAATGCATGGCAAGTGTCTAAAGAGGAGCTAGATAAAAAGAGCTTATCAGATTTTTTAAAAATTCTTTCTCCTTTTGCCCCGCATCTAGCAGAGGAAATTTGGGCGAGCAAAGGATGCAAAGAAATGTGTTGCCAGCAAAAGTGGCCCAATTACGATGAAAAGTTAATTCAAGAAAAAGATGTTCTTTTAATTGTTCAGATAAATGGCAAAGTTCGTGATAAAATTGACGCGAAAGCTGGGCTTTCGCAAAAAGAGGCTGAAAAACTGGCAGTAAATTCAGAAAAAGTAAAAACACTTATAGGATCAAGTGAAATTAAAAAAATTATTTTTGTTGGTGGTAAATTAATTAACATAGTAATTTAAGTATGGAAAAAAAGATTTTATTGGGAAACGAAGCAATAGTGAAAGGAGCTTTGGCGGCCGGTGTAGATTTTGTTTCAGGATACCCGGGGTGTCCTTCAGCTGAGATAGGAGAAGAATTCGGTAAAATTGCCGAACAAGCCGGAGTCTACGCAGAATGGGCAGTAAACGAAAAAGTGGGGTTAGAATCTGCAATAGGAGCAAGTTTTTCAGGATTAAAGTCATTAGTTAATATGAAAAGCTTCGGAATAAATGTTTGTTCTGACAGCTTATTTCCCTTAGCTTATACGGGAACGAAAGCTCCAATGGTTATTTTCGTGGGGGACGATCCTTCTTGTCATAGTTCGGCACAATCAGAGCAGGACTCAAGGGGATATGCTTATTTGTCCCATATTCCATTTTTAGATCCATCAAGTCCACAAGAGTGTTATGACTTTACTAAACTTGGATTTGAGATTTCTGAAAAATTTAATACCCCCGTTATTATTAGATCTACAACGAGGGTTGCTCATCAGCGGGCTCCTGTGGTTTTTGACGTCCCAGAAAAAAAAGATTTTAAAAAAGGAAACTTTGTAAAAAACCCGCATCAGTTTTGTACTATGCCTCCGCGCGTTTTGGAAATGAAAAAAGAGTTGCTTGAAAGGATAAAAAAAATACAAACGTATGCTGAAAAATCAAAGATTAACCAAGTAACGGGCAACAAAAAATCTAAAATAGGAATTATAGCCACAGGTATTTCATATTTTTATGTTAAAGAGGCTCTAAGCGAGCTTGGTTTGGACTTGCCCGTTCTAAAGCTTGGATTTTTTTATCCGTTGCCAAAACAACAAATCGGAAGGTTTATAAAGCCACTGAAAAAAGTTTTGGTTGTAGAAGAGATGCAACACTATCTAAAAAAGGAAATAAAGGCCATCGCAAAAGACACTGGCTCTAAAGTAGAAGTGTTTGGAAAAAATGTCTTACCGGAAACGGAGGAGCTAGATGTGGAAAAAGTATTATCTGGTCTCGCAAGAGTTTTAGGAAAAAAAATAAAGTCGCCCGCAAAGATTGCTACAGCCATAACAAATATCCCAAAAAGATTTCCAAAATTATGTGAAGGATGTCCGTATTGGAATATTCTACCGGTTATCAAAAGATCTGTTCCGGAAGGAACCATCTTTGGGGGAGATATTGGATGCAATATGATGGCGGGTCTTCCGCCCCATAATATTCAGGATTACCTTTTTTCAATGGGAGCTTCTATGGGTATTTCTCATGGAGTAAGTAAGGCTACGGGGAAAAAAGTAGTTTCTATTATTGGAGATGGCACATTCTTTCATTCGGGAATGCCCGGGCTCGTTAATGCGGTATATAATAAATCGGACCCTTTAATTATCGTTTTGGATAATAGAATTACTGCAATGACGGGTCATCAGCAAAATCCTGGAATGGGAAAAACGCTTATGGGCGACAATGTAGAGGATGTAAAAATAGGGGAAATCGCGAAAGCTTGCGGGGTAAAGAATGTAAAGGTTTTAGATCCTATAAACATGCAGGAGCTCGAAAAAACAATAAAGGATTTTATGCAAAAAGACGAAGTTTCAGTTATAGTTTGTAGGCACATTTGCGCATTGCTTGAGAGGAGATTAAAAAGCAACCCCGATTTGCAAAAATTTTATACAAATCCACAAGTAACTTAACTACCACAATAAATTTTATGGAAAATTTTAATTTAATTTTAACGGGTGTAGGGGGGCAAGGCATCATTACGCTCGTTTCTATTTTAGATGAAGCCTGTCTTAATCAGGGATATGACGTTAAATCTTCAGAGCTTCACGGGTTATCCCAGAGGGGTGGAAGCGTTATAATCCATGTTCGGTTTGGTAAAAAAGTTTATTCTCCCTTGGTCTCGCTCGGAAGGGCCGATTTAATAATTGGACTAGAGTTAGTAGAAACCCTAAAAGACGCATATTTTGCGGGGCCTAAAACGGCCTTTTTAGTAAATGAATATTCTATGGGATACCCAGGCTATCCTGCAAAACCAGAAATTTTAGATAGCTTGAGTAAAATCGCAAAA
>Ga0265595_1002547_pt1 | contig 12171 bp, 5 predicted proteins | sample saktaG_15_FD_190148 | JGI IMG/M metagenome (GOLD analysis project Ga0265595, IMG submission 190148) | Saline water microbial communities from Sakinaw Lake, British Columbia, Canada - sak_2013_06_06_50m | ecosystem: Environmental > Aquatic > Non-marine Saline and Alkaline > Saline ... | reverse complement strand
CCTCAGCTTCGTCTGGTAGACAACATCCACCGAGACCCCGCAGTGCTGGGACACCAGCTTTGGCTGCCACTGCTTGAGCACATAGAGCTCGAAGATCTCTATCGCCTTGGGCGAGACTTCCTCACGCATCTCTTCCAGGCACTGATTCATGATCGCCTTGGCCCACTCGGCCTCGGCTGCTGCCCGCACCGATTCGTCCTCGATCTCCTCGAAATAAGCAGGGGGCTTACTGGAGATGACCTCCCGCTGGCGATATTGTTTCCGCTGAATGTCGCGGACCTTGTGGATCATGATCCCGCTGAGCCAGTCGCGGAGGCGGCCTTTCTGGCGGTCGTATTGCCCCTGGGAATACTGATTGACGAAGGTGGCCAAGGTATCCTGGACGGCGTCATCGGCCTGTTGCTCGGGAAGGCCCAGCCGGTTTGCCACTGCCAGGAGGACGGGGCGATAACGGGAATCGAACTCCAGCCACGAGGTCTTGTTGGCCGCGTTCTTCAGCCCTTCCAGCAGCATGGTGCTTGTGCGAGTGAGCATCTGTCCCGTGTCCTGATCATGTGAAACTGTAATCATACCTCCGTTCCGGGCAATTGGGCAAGGGTTTCGTCAAGGTTCGCCCTGCGTTTTGAAGGACATTCCTGCCGCTGATCTTTTTTTTCAGAAAAGGGCGTCAGTCTGTCAGATCAGCCCGGGGGCCGGCGAATGAGCAGGTAGAGAAGCAATGAATACCCAGAGAACCAAACGGCGACAGCGTATGGCCGCGTGGCAAGGAGGTTGCCGGCCCCAGCAGAAGGATCTGTTCGTGTCCTTGATGGTCAAACCAAATCAACCGTCACGATCGAATTTGGTCGGCCATATGCCCTATTGGGACAAAGCCTGCCTCCGTGGCCTCGGCCGCCGCTACGGGCCAGGATCCGGGGCCCAGCAGAACCGGTACATGCTTGGAACGAACGGGACGCACCCCGCCCGCCCCCGGGGGGACGGGCTGAGGGTGCGTCCCAGGGGGAATCGGACAATCCGCGGCAAGGCACCGCCAACTCACGCGACCGCGGCGGTCTGGCTTTAAGAAAGCATCCGGTTTGACACTGGCCATCGAGTTTTCGAATATGCCGACAGGAAAGTCCCGACGACGAGGACCGCGCCATGCTCGAGATCGACCTTACATCCTACCGCTCGGACGGGAATAGTGACGGCAGCAGGACCAGGCCGATGAAGACCTCCGATTTCCGGCGAAGCTGCGGGTCTGAGCGGATGCTGGCCCGAGTGGATTGCCCGGCTCGGAAGATACCGAAGGACATCAGTCAGACTGAGCATCGCCCAGCGGCCTGGCGAAGCACCTTTGAGGGGCTGTTCCTGGCTCTTTCGGCAGCGGTTGGTGCTGGACTAATCTGCAAGCTCACCTTTTCCAGCCGCTCTGGCGGTCGGCCAGTATGCGTGAATGTGCTTCCATTGGTTCTTTTATACAAAGACCGGCACTGGTACCTGCGGGCTTGGTCCGTCCGGCACGCGGAAACGCGAATATTCCACCTTGGCAGGGTTGTGAGGATAGAGGTGTCCGACGACTTGTCCCGCCGCAGCACGCGTCGACGGAGAAGAGGTCCCGATGGGGAGCCCTGGTCATGAGGGCACTGGTTCAGCGGGTCGACTGGGCAGAGGTTCTGATAGGCGGTCAGATCGTCTGCCGAATCGATCATGGTCTGCTCGTCTACGTCGGGTCCGCGGAAAAGGACACGGAATCAGACGCTGCAAGTCTTGCCGAGAAGGTTCTTGGCCTTCGAGTCTTCGAGGATGATGACGGCAGGCTCAAGCTTTCCTGTCAGGATATTAGAGGTGAAATCCTAGCGATACCCGATCTTATGGTCAATGCCACTGAACTTTGGAGCCCAGAGGAAGCAGGAAGAAAAGCTGCGGAGTCTCAGCATGTCGAGGACCTCTATGTTGCCTTCTGCATCGCTGTCGGGCAGTCTATCCGGATGGAGAGGGGGCCCTTCAGGGCTGCCATGACCATCCGCAGTGCCGCCGCTGGGCCTGTCAATGTACTGATCGATATGCCGACAGGAACTCCGCAGCATTGACCGTTGCGCCAAGAAACTGAGCATTCATCTCGAGAATGTGCCTCGGCACCTATTGGCTGCTGCAGATTCAGATCTCAATCGCCCGCTCGACCTGCGTCGCTCGCTTGCGGATGGTGCTCATGGTGACCCCGAAGAACCGCTCGAAGTCACCATTGAGAATCCCAGGCACGCCGCACGGCCGCTGGCCGCGATTGGCATGACGCCCACCGCCAGGAATTGCAGTGCCTTCTTCGCGGCCTTCTGCAACGCCGGATCACCGTAGCTGGCGAAGAATTACTTGTTTGCCGGAACGTGATTGCCGGACTTACGAGCGATTTCGCCTCGGCGCGGCCAACAGAAACAAAGGACTTACGACAATCTATCGCTGCCGTGCTAAGCCAATTCAGGGCGGACCATGGGGGCTCGCGGACCACCGGAGATTCTTGGAACGTTCCAATTCAGCGGTCGCCTGCGGCGGGGGAGCCCAGGCCACTTTCGGGGATTCGCGGGGTATAGCCTTGACGAATTCGGGGAAAGGGGTAGTATAATCAAAGTGTATCTCGCGGAGAACTCAGACTGAAGTCGCAGGAAGATAAACCGATTTCGACCGTGGAAGCAGCCCGGCTGCTGGGTGTCGGCGTATCCTCCATCTCCAAATGGATCGACGAGGGCCAGCTCCCGGCGGGGCGCACCCCCGGCGGGCACAGGCGGATCGCCAGAGGGGATTTCATCGAGTTCATCCACAAGCAGGGGTTCAAGATTCCACCGGAGTTGCAGACCTCCGTCCCGAAGATGCTCATCCTGCACCATGATCTGCTGTTCGGCAAGTGGCTCGCGGAGGAGATCGGCGATAGGTTTCCGCACTCCGAGATCTACCTGGCTCACACCGTCTACACGGCGGGGGAGATGGTCGGTTTCGTGGGGCCCGAGATCATCATCCTGGACACGAGCATGCCGGGGATGGACAGCCTGGAGATCTGCCACCGCGTCCGGTCTAACGCCCGGACCTGCCTGGCGGCGATCATCGCGGTCACCGACAGCGAAGACCCGCCGCTGCGGGATCAGCTCCTGGGGCTGGGGGTGCTGAAGTACCTGATCAAGCCATTCCACCTTGAGGCCGTCATGACCCCGATCCAGAAGGCCCTGGCCAATCTCGGCCTGGTCGGCGAAGGGCAGCCCGGACACACCCGCCGGTGATTTCCCAGGCGCGCGTAGGGGGCTGATTTCAGCATTTCAGTGATCAGGCACCCCACTGGATCTTTGCGGACCAAGCCTTTTTCTGCTCCCCGTTGCCCCAATTCCCATCCGCCAACCCTGTTCCACAGGCACGCAGTCAAATATTTAGTTAATTTTCAGATTATTATCTTGACGAATTAGCGAATACGGCTAATATACGTGATAAAGAAGTGGCTTTCGGCATCATTTTGGGCAGTTGTGCTGGTCCTGAAGTCGTAGGGCAGTTCGCCTGGGGCTTCAGGGGAAGAGTTCGGACTAGAACAACTTTTCGTCTTGGGCAAGGACAATCTTGCGGGGCATGATTTCAGGACCCACTGCGCCGGCCATTTGTGCGACCGTGTCAGGTGGGTGACCCGCGGGCGGAATCATCGAAGGATAATGGCGTGGCAGGCTTGCGCCGGGTGTGGGAACACCCGGTAACTGGCGGACCTGCTCTCGCATACGCGGTTGTGGTGCGCGCGTTGGACCTTTACGGCGGAAGAACCAGGAAGGGTGCAGCTATGAAGCGGATAGCCCTGGTCGTAATCTATCTGTTCGTGTGTTCCGCACTCAGCAGGCTCGCCTACTGGCACGCCAGGCACGCCGCTGCCCAGCCTTTTTCCCCCGGCATAGTCGACAGGTACGACGATGCGGACCGACACTGGCAGGCTCAGGCGATGGACACTTCAGCAGAAGACCGCAGCGCCGCGGGCGATGCTCCCCCGGACGCTCTGCATCAATCTAACAGCAAGATATCCGAATCCGCGAAGCAGGAGGTCTCCGACCCGACCGAAGCCAGGCGGAAGTTGGGTTTGCCCAACTCCTCCTGCCTGCGTGGATGTCACCGCGTTCCAGGCCCTGCAGGGGAAGAATACTCCGGCATCGCCGCTTGAGAAGACAAAGGATAACGGCAATGAACAGAATCCTAATCACGACACTGGCAGGCGTTTTTTTCCTTACGATGGCACCTACGCTGTGTGCCCAGACGGCCCCGGACGCCAACACCCCCGACTGGCAGTCGATGTCGGCTGCCGATCTGCTGTGGGCGGCCAAGAACCTGGCGGGCACTGACCCGGCCGTGGTGACCGCCAGACAGAGCCTGGCCGGGAATGTGGCGGCCAGGTTCCTGGCGGATCCCGTCGTAACCAGGACGCTGTCGCTTAGCCAGTGGAGGGAGTTTGCCAAGGCCCTCTCAGCCGGCTTGACGGCCGAGCAGCGTGGCCAGTGGATCGGCAAGATCCGAGCCGCCTATGTGCAGGACGCCACGGGTCTGGCCTTTCTGAAGCAGTACGGTGACATCGAGAATCTCATCGGTGCCCTGGGTATCCTTGGAGACAAGCAGGATGACGTTGACGGCATAGCCGCCACGTTCGTCAAGGGCACGACGCTGTGGCAGTCCTGGCCTCCCGGCGATGTGGCGAACCTTGCGACAAGAATTGCAGCGCTCGGTGAATCGGGCACTGCCGCCCGCCAGACCATCATCAGCATGGTGACCTCCAAGTACGTGTCGGCAGGTTCGGGCAAGTCCCTGACTCTGGGGCAGTGGGAATCCTTCAGCGGGACTCTTGCTCCGGGGTTATCCGCGGAAGCCAAGGCCCAGTGGGCAGCCATCATCATCCAGGCCTATGCCGGCAGCGGAGAAACCGCCATCTCGCTTACAGTCAGGGATGCCGAGCAGCTTACCTCGATCCTCGAACGACTGGATGCCAAGGATCTGGCGGCTGGCCTGATGGCCCGGCTTGCCGGGGACTCCGCCGCCGTACAGCCCATGTCGTTCGATAAGTTGAGTTGGATGCTTGATGGCCTGACAGGAGATACCCCGGCGATCAAGGCCGCCAGGAAGAACATCGCCGATGTCGTGACGACGAAATTCCTGGCTGACCCTGCCGCTACCAGGTCAGTCTCATGCGGCCAGTGGGACAATCTTACCAATTGCCTTTCAGCCGGCATGACGGCCGAGCGGCGTAGCCAGTGGATCGCCCAGCTTCGCGCGGTCTACGTGCAGGATCCAGTTGGTATGGCCTCTCTGAAGAAGCACGGTGACCTCGTGCATCTCATCTATGCCCTTAACAATCTTGGAGACAAGCAGGATGACCTCAAAGGCGTGGCCGCCACGTTTGTCAAGAGCACGACGCTGTGGCAGTCCTGGTCTTCCGAGGAAGTGGCGGATCTTGCGACGAAAGTCGGAGCGCCCGGCGAATTGGGCGCTACCGCCCGCCAGAGCCTCATCGCTTTGGTCGCCTCCAAATACGTCTCGGCAGGTTCGGGCAAGTCCCTGACTCTGGGGGAGTGGGAATCCTTCAGTTGGTCCCTTGCTCCGGGGCTGTCCGCGGAAGCCAAGGCCCAGTGGGCAGCCATCATAATCCAGGCCTATGCCGGCAGCGGCGAAACCGCCGGGGCTCTTACTGCCAGGGATGTCGAGATGCTCGTCGGAGCCCTCCGCAGCCTGGCTGCCGAAGACTTGGCTGTCAGTGCCGTCGCGAAGCTCGTCAACGACTCCACCGCCTGGCAGAGCTGGAACCTGGATTCGCAGCAGGCCCGGCTGATAGGCACGCTGACTGCGCCTGACAAGCGGGAGTCCACCAAGGCCGCCCGCCTGAAGATCCTGGATCGCATCACCGCCACCTGCATGGCAACCGCCGAGGATGCCAAGAAGGTGCCTCTAAGCCAGTGGGCTGACCTTATCATGGGTCTGTACGACGTCATGCCGGCCGAGACGCGTACGTTGTGGGGTGAACGGCTCCGTGGCATCTTCGACATCGCGGCACTCTCCGGCCAGGCCGATGATGCCGAGCAGCGCAACGCCCTGTTATCCGCAATCGCCATCCTGGACGACAAGATGAAGACCGGCTTGGCCCTGTCCTGGCTGAAGAACCGCACGCTCTGGCAGGGTGCGACAATCGAGGCCCTGGCCAACCTCGCCGTGGCCGCGTACCGGGGCAACAGCGAAGAGACCCTGCCGATCCTGGATGACCTTGAGAAGCACTTCAGGGTAAGGGACATAACTCGGCCCGTGACTTGGGCAGAGGGCATGGCAATCCGCGATGCTTGGGAAAAGACGGGCAACATGGACAGGGCTCAGGAGTGGGTAATGACAAGCTACTGGGTCGCACTTGGCAGCGAGACCGCACGGCGCAAGGCCGACTTGGATACGCTTCTCTTCGTCAGCCGAGCGATCTCCGACACCGGGATGTCAGGCCGGGATCGGCCCTATCCGCCGTACGCGGCCGCTCTGGCCTTGGTGGCGGCTAAAGGTGGTATCACCGCACGGCTGTGGCGGCATTATGCATTGCTCGCCGAGCCGCTGGGCGCAGCCGAGACTCGCCAGATTGCGAGAGACGCCCTGCTGGATGCCCAGGGCAACCCGCGCCTCGGCCTGGCCAAGGTCCTCGCCTGCGCCTACAAGAAATGGGACGGTCTGGACGAGTGGCGCGCCTATGTGGACCAGCAAGTATCCGCGGCGCCCGCCAACAGCGACGTCAAGGCCCTCTGGGAACTTGTCCTGGGCTATACCAAATCAGTGACGCCCGACGAGCCCGACGTATTGCAGGTGCGGCCTGGCGTGACCGCTGCCCTGGCCAGCGCGGCTACCGATCAAGTCCGTGTCATAGCCTGGCGGGAACTTGCGGACATGTACTTAAGCATCAATCGGCCGGGAGTGGCCGCAGAGATGATTGAGAGCGTCAAGGGCCAGTTCACGGGCGATTCGCTTGCCACGATCGGTTCGATGCAGAAGGAACTGCAGGCGGCGGAAGCGGCGCGGCTGAAGCCCGCTGCGCCTTGAGGTATCGACGAATTGCACCGTACGGTCGCCGGGTCGTGGCAGTACGCGTAGTCGAGAGCCTCTAAGTTCCATAAGGCCGTTAACGGAACTGAGAGGCCCAAGAGACTGGAGAACCAAAGAACGGGCCTGAGGCATATGGGCCTGAGACGCGATTTTGAGAACGCCGGGACACTCCGGTTCCTCGCAAGCCATGAGCCCATGGCATGCATGGATCGGGAATAAGCGGCGAGAGCGGTTGGTATCGGACTTCTGAAAGTCATGCTGGCAACGAGGCCCGCCCGGGCGGCTGGGCTGTAACGAAGGAGATGGACTATGCGTATTCGCGGACAGCGACGCGTACTTGTGACGGTTGTGGCTTGCCTGGCAGTGGCGGCTGGACTCATGGGCCTTACTCAACGTGCGCTGGCGTGTACCACGTGTAAGGATTCCGGCAAGGTGGGCTCCTGCGACCCAAGGTCAAGTATACTCTATGGGAACCAGTCTCCGTCCGGACTCGCTAGCGTGTGCAACACCTGCACAGAGAGCAACATCTTCGCCACATTTCAAATAGATGCGCCGACTCATGAGGGCGGAATATACATTGACAACAACGAGAACGGCCAAAAGGACTCCTACGAAGACTGGGCCTGGCTTATAAAGGTGAAATGGGGCAATGCTCAGGGCCCCAAGGATGGCACCTGTAACAGTTTGGAGATATGCTTCTACAAGAAGCGCAACACTGGCGTCAGCGAAAACACGGACAAGCGGGGAGAATACACGTATAAGAACCCGAAGGGTAACGACATAACGGCTATTGCCGTTTACGGGGACCCTAACTCTACCGAACCGGACATATCCCGTCCCCAGAGTTACATACAGTCCAAAGACGGCAGCATGAAGATCTACAAGGGCGCCGACGGTGCCTACAAGTGTGTTACCAGAAATGATCAAGGGGTGTGGACACAGAGCACCAGCGGCAACACGACGACGATAAAGGTTGGCTCAGAGAAGCAGGAGCAGACGACGGATGGCAACGGCAGGATATCGTCGGTGGAGAACCAGAGCAACCCCACGACCGGCTGGACGTACTTCAACTATCAGGAGATGGAGGGTGTCTTGGTGCGAAAGAGGCAAACAGTGGTGGGGTTTAATTCCGACGGGTCGAAGCGGTTCGAGACCACGATGTGGGTGTACTACGGCCCTGGCGACCCTCATTATCCGGGGAAGCTGTGGTTCATGGTCAAGCCGGAGGGCATGGCGCGTTACCTGGGGACGGCCGGCTACAGCGAGGGCATAGACCCCAATAGTCCCGGGAGCACTTGCGATCTCGATGACGCGAACAGCGTGACTGACGCGAGCCTGAAGGACTATGCCTCGCTCGTCCTTCTCTCGTATGATGGATCGGGCCAAGTTACGAGTCTCTATAGTGGTGGCGGATGCGGCGGATGCGGCGGCGGGGGCGGGACGGCCGGTATCTACACTTACGCGTACGGCACAAACGGGAGTTACCCGTCGAATCCCACCACCGACCAGAAGTACAACACGTGGAAGACGTATCGTCGGACCACGGACCCCAGCGGGCTGCGCACGGTCCTGTTCCTCAGCATATGCGACTACCCGATCTACGAGGTCGTTCAGCCGGTATCGGGCGGCTCTATAGCCGGGAAGTGGACAACGCACGACATATACTACAGTTACGACGCAAACAGCAACCAGGTCGGCAAGACGAAGGAACGCCGGTCCGCGTCGGCATGCACCGGATACACCTATACGACGTCGAGCAACTGGGTGACCTCTGTTATACCGAGTAACACCGGAAGCACGGGCCTGGTGCAGCTTTACGACTACGACCCCAACAGCGGCAACCTGGCCTGGGAGAAGGTCCGGGAAGGGACGAAGTCCCAGGTGGCCGGCGGCAAACCCGAGATATGGGTCAGGAAGACCACCTATCTGCGGCCCGATCCTAACAGTGATATCTGGCTGGTGCATCAGGAGACCGAGTACGCCGACGCGAATTCTGACGCCGGCCAGGCCGGGCCGCGAACGACCACGCATACGTACGACGGGTATTATTCCGACGGCGTCACGGTAGAGTACGAGACGGTCGAGTACCCGGAGGTCTCGACGGGCAAGAACGCCGGCAACGCCGGCACGCGGAAGGTATCGTATCACTATAAGCTCGATACGGACCCGAACCATAACCAGTACTACCGCGACTGGACGCGGCACGAGTACTCCAACGACGACGATTCTCCCCACTATTCCTATACCGAGCTTGGGACGAACGTCTGGAATCTTGGGCAGACCGTCACGAGCATCGAGGACGTGGACACGGACGTTGTGAGCCTGCCCTCCGAGTGGGACGGCAATAGCCAGCCGAACGGAGTTCACCTGGAGACGGCGTACGAGTACTACGGTTCGGATGCCCAGCCAGGCAGCTACGGGCAGCTTAAGTCGGTTACCGCGCCTGGCGGGCGCAAGAGCGCCTATGCCTACCTCTGCCTCAGAGAGATCGGCGAGGGGGATCCGAACGATACCGAGACCACCACGCACCTGGTGTCTCTCAGTGCGTCGCTGATGATCGGAAACGACTACGGCCAGCAGCCGGTCAGCATTCAGGTCTCCGACCTGGGCGGCAAGACGATAGTCTCCGCGGCGGGCAAGTCAGGGACCCCCAACGACGGGACTACTGCGGGTGAAGGGCTGCTCAACGACTGGGATCCTGACGGCGATATTGACGATGGCTTCGACGCCTTTCTCTTCAACGGCGCCATACTTACCAGCCGGACGGTCAACACGTACGACCCCAACACGCTACACCTGACGGCCAGCACGCGCTGGAGCAATGCCGATGACAACAGCAAGCCGAAGCTGACCACGTCGTACACGTACGACCCCAACAGCGGCCGGCAGTTGTCATCGACATCTCCCGACGGGGTAGTCTCGTACAGCGTCTTCGACGCCCTCGGCCGGTCCATTCAGTCGTGGATCGGCACCAACTCTGCGGACGCCACCCAGGAGGATCCCAACGGCAGCAGCCCCAACGACCTCAAGCTCGTGAGTTGGACGTTCTACGACGAGACCGAGCCGGGCGGCGGGGACCCGAACGTCGGCGACGGGCTGGTCACCTCCACCCGCCAGTACTACGGCGAGGGGGCCAACGACTATTACCGCACTGTCAGCAACTACGACTATCGCGGCCGGCAGACCAAGTCCCTGGGCCACGACAGCGTGGCCAGCGTTCGGACGCTGGACAACCTGGGGCGTTCCACGATTGCCGAGACGTTCATCGGCGCCACGCTGGATTCCGGCGACATCACGACAGATGGCGACAATCTGCGAGCCAAGGGCGAGACCCTCTACGACGAGCGCGGCCAGGCCTACCGGTCGATCATTCACGAGGTCGATGCAAACGGCACGGTCGACGCCAACCAGACCACCAACACCTGGTGCGATGCCGCCGGGCGGCAGATCAAAACGGTCGGCCCCGACGGCCTGATCCACAAGACGGCCTACAACGGCGTCGGCAGCGTCGCGGCAGAGTACCTCAGTTCCGCCGAGGGCAACTGCACAGATCCCAACAACGTCACCAACGACACGCTGCTGAGCGTCACCGAGTACACCTACGACGCCAAGGGCCGCCAGACGGAAACCAAGGTCGGCATGGCCGTGGGCAGCACTACGGCCGTCTCGAAGACCTACTACGACACGAACCATGACGCTCAGGGCACGGACGAGGAGTATCGCGTTACCGGCGTCAAGAACGTCAAGGCGTTGGACGACGCCAACGAAAACGCGATGGCCCTTACCCAGTACGAGTACGACGCCAACACCGGCCGGCAGATAGCCGTCATCTCCCCCGACCCCGACGAGACCGGCTCCGGCAACCCCGCCATCAGGACGGTATCCGAATTCGACGACCTCGGCCGGGCCACGAAGACGTCCACCTACCAGTACCAGGGAGACCTCATCAGCAAGGTCGAGCGGGCGTATGAAGGCAGCCGGCTCAAGACGGTCAGGCAGTACAACTCCGCCGAGCAGTACCTCACGACCACGTACTACTACGACGGCCTGGGCAACAACACGAAGGTCCAGCAGGCCTCCGGCGCGTTCACCAAGACCGCCTACGACCTGATGGGCCGACCGCTGGCCACCTACCTCGGCAGCCACGAGGGGGCCGATCCCGACGCCAACACGACCACCAACGACACGATAGTTGAGCAGACGCAGTACAGCTACGACCCCAACGGGCGCATCTGGCTTACGACGAACTTCCAGCGCAAGCACGACGACACGACGACGGATGTTCCCCTCACGGCTGCAAACTCCCGCGCGACCTACTCGGCGGCGTGGTTCGACGGCCTGGGGCGCACCATAAAGTCCATCAACTACGGCACCAACGGCGGGGCCGTCCTGGACGACAAGAACGACGACTTCAATCCCGGTATAAGCGGCCCGCAAAACTATGATGCCAACGGACTCGATCCGAACACCGCCGCCTCGGACTATTGCATCGTCACGAAGACCCAGTACGACGACTTCGGCCGGGCCTGGAAGACCACCGACAACGCCGGCAAGGTGACGGAAATCCTCTACGACTCCGCCGGCCGGCGAGAGTACCTGGTCGAGAACTTCACGAACTTCAATCCCACTGACGCGAATACCATCGGCGGCGGCGGCGCGAACAACGACCAGGACCGCGTCACAAAGTTCACCTACAACGAACTCGGCGTGCTGAAGGAGCAGATCGCCCTCGACGCCAATAGCGCCCTGAACCAGGTGACGCGGTATCTGTATGCGTTCGACGCCAACTCCACTGAGAGAGCTGCCGTCTGCACGATAGGCCGGCCGGAACTGCTCCGGGGCATCATGTTCCCCGACAGCACCGACGACGCCAATAGCTTCGATGACGGCGAGATCGGTGCCCGCGGCTTCGCAGGAACCGACCACGTCACGTACACCTACTACTGCAACGGCACCCGCAAGATGGCCACGGACCAGCGCGGCGTCGTCCACACCTACTACTACGACGGCCTGGGCCGGCTCACCGCCGACGAGGCCACCACCATACCCCAAGACCCCAACTACTCCATCGACGGCGAGGTGCGTCGCATCGGCCGGACGTATGACCCCAACGGCGCC
>Ga0265595_1002546_pt1 | contig 12176 bp, 12 predicted proteins | sample saktaG_15_FD_190148 | JGI IMG/M metagenome (GOLD analysis project Ga0265595, IMG submission 190148) | Saline water microbial communities from Sakinaw Lake, British Columbia, Canada - sak_2013_06_06_50m | ecosystem: Environmental > Aquatic > Non-marine Saline and Alkaline > Saline ... | reverse complement strand
CGACTTGGATATTTGGTGTGTTTTTAAAACATTGGACTCATCAACATTATTTAAAATAGGTGAGATAGTTAGAAATTTACCGATTTCTTATAATAATCTTGAAATTAATGCTCAATGCTTGACACTTGATGAACTTAAAAGCAAGAATTTTTCAAAATTTCTTGCTTATCCTATTGTAAACCTTGAAGGCATTTTACTTTTTGGTATTGATTTAGCAATAGAAAAAGCAAAAACTTATGATGTTGAAAAAATATATAAAGAAATGATTGCAGAAATTTTATTAAGTGTTAGACATTATATCGCAGTTAAAGAACCTGTTGAAAAGTTAACACATCAAAAAATTAAAACATGGGTATTAAAGCCGTTAATGTTTGCACTTCGCCTTGAAAGATATTTACACACAAAACAGTACCCTCTTACAATTAGTGATTTATCTAATGCTTACAATCCTACACTAATTTCAATAAAGTATTATATTGATAAGAACAAATGGGATTTTGATTTAATAAATAACTACTATTCTACTCTAAATGCTTTACATAATGAAATAGAAAAATTATTAAAATAAAAAAGCGATGGAAAATTTTTCACCGCCTTTAATTTCTTTAATTTTTTTAACTGTTACCAATTAATGATTTGCAATAATCTTTAAGTTTTGGAATGTCTTCGGTAATAGTTTCATAAGTAGCTAAAACACTCATATTGCCATAGTTATGTGCAAATATATTTCTCATACCTTTAATATTTTTCCAAGGAACCTGATTGTTTTTTGATTTAAATTCATCACTTAGTTGGCTTGATAACTCTCCAATTTGTAAGATACACATTGAACAAGCATTTTGATATACAAAATCATTTTCAAATATTTCAAAAGATTTCCCAAATCTATTTACAGTGTTTTCAATTTGTTCACAATAGTCAATAATTCTTTTTATTATTGTAATATCTTTATTTAGGTAATTCATATATTAAAATTGCCTCCTTATCAATATTATCTTTAAAAACCTTATTATTTATATCGGTTGTAACAACATCAACTTTTGTCTTGAATGTTTCTTCAAGTTCACTTTTAAAACCTGAAAGTTCAAATAAACCTCTTATTTTCCCTTTATCAACAAATAAATCTATATCACTATTTAAATTTTGCGTTCCATTAGCATAAGACCCAAAAAGCAAAACACGATTAACCCCATAACTTTTTGCAATTGAAGTTACTTTGTTTTTTATTTGGTCAAAAGAATAAATCATTTATTTATCACTCCCTTAATATTATTATACCTTAAATGTAAAAAAAGTCAATTAATTTGGAGGCTTTATGAAAGAATTAGAAGAAAAAATAGGATATAAATTTAAGAATGAGAAGTTATTGCTTTTAGCTCTAACTCATTCTTCCTATGCAAATGAAATTAAGGATAAATCTTTAAGCAATGAAAGGCTTGAATTTTTAGGAGACAGTGTATTGGGAATAATTACAGGTGAGTATTTGTTTAATCAATACAAGCAGTTTCCTGAGGGCGAACTTACAAAAATGAGGGCGGCTTTAGTTTGCGAACAGTCTTTACTGCTTTATTCAAAAAAATTGGGAATTGCAGATTTTGTTAGGCTTGGCAAAGGCGAGGAACAAACAGGAGGAAGAGAAAGACCTGCTTTGTTAGCAGACGCATTTGAAGCACTTTTAGCCGCACTTTATCTTGATGGCGAGTTGAAAGCTGTTAAGAAATTTTTTGAGCCATACTTAGAGGAATTTGCTCCGCTGGCTGTAAAGGGTATGACCTTTAAGGACTATAAAACAATATTGCAAGAAGTTGTTCAAAAAAAGCCCGGCGAGTTAGTAGAATATGTCATTATAAGTGAGCAAGGGCCCGACCACAATAAGGTATTTGTTGCTCAGGTTCATTTGAATAACAAAATTTTAGGAACTGGCGAAGGGAAAAGCAAAAAAGATGCAGAACAAGAGGCGGCAAAAGTTGCATTAGAGCTTTTGGGGTTATAAAAGAGAGATGGAAATGAGAAATTTAAACTTTTGAGAGGATGAATTTTTTTTGACAGCAATTGATAAATTTAAGAGGTTAGTTAATGGTAAAAAAATTGATGTAATCGGCATTGGTATTAGCAATACTCCTTTAATTGATAAATTGCTTCAATTAGGGGCTTTAGTTTGTGCAAGGGATAAAAAAACAAAAGATGAATTGGGCGAAATTACAAATGAGTTAATTAGTAAAGGCGTTCATTTGTTTTTAGGAGAACACTATCTTGAAAATATAGATGGAGATATAATTTTTCGCTCGCCCGGTATTCGTTTTGATAAAAATGAATTATTACAAGCCACTAAAAAAGGAGCAATTTTGACAAGTGAAATGGAAGTTTTCTTTGAACTTTGCCCCTGTAAAATTATAGCGGTTACAGGGAGCGACGGTAAAACTACAACAACAACAATAATATATAAATTCTTAGAAAAACAAGGGATAAAATGCCACTTAGGAGGAAATATCGGTAAACCTCTACTCCCCTATTTAGATGAAATTTCTAAAAATGATATAGTAGTTTTAGAACTTTCAAGTTTTCAATTACAAACTATGAAAAAAAGCCCCAATATTGCAGTAATAACAAATATTACACCTAATCATCTTGATTGGCATTCCTCTTATGAAGAATATATTACTTCTAAAAAAAACATTTTCTTATTTCAAAAAAAAGACGATAGATTAGTTCTAAATTTTAATAATGAAATAACAAACAGCTTTCAAGATGAGGCAATAGTCGAAGTTTTTAGTTTTTCTTCTGCTAAAAAACTTGAAAACGGAGTTTATTTAGAAAATGATAAAATCATTGCTGTTAAAGACGGCAAGGAAAATATTATTATGTCAACTAAAGATATTATACTTGTTGGCAAACATAATACAGAAAATTATTTGGCGGCAATTTGTGCTACTTATGGCTTGGTTTCAAATGAGAGTATAAAGGCTGTTGCAAAAGAATTCGGCGGAGTGCAACATAGATTAGAATTAGTTAGAGAATTAAACTCAGTTAAATATTATAATAGTTCAATAGATAGTAGCCCAAACAGAACAATTATCACACTTAGCACCTTTTCTGACAAAGTTATTTTAATATGTGGTGGGAAAGATAAAGGAATCCCATATGATACTATTGGAGAGCCAATTGCAAAAAATGTGAAAATATTACTTACAATAGGAAAAACAGCAGATAAAATAGAAAACTCTTTAAAAAAAGCTTTAGAAAAAACAAATGAGGGAAAAGATATTGAGGTAATAAGATGTTTTTCTTATGAAGAGGTTGTAAAAACTGCTTTTAATAAGGCAAAAAAAGGCGATATTGTGCTTTTATCCCCTGCCAGCACAAGTTTTGATATGTTTAGTAACTTTGAAGAACGAGGGGATACTTTTAAAAGGCTTGTAAATTCACTTTAAAGGAGTATAAATTTTGGAATTATTAAAGGATATTTTGTTGCAATTATCAATGGCTTATGCACCAAGTGGAAGAGAACATACGGCTACTGAAATAATTGAAAAGTTTTTACTTAAATATACTAAGGACATTAAAAAAGATGCCTTAGGCAATATTATTGCGGTTATTCCCTCTAAAAAAACTAATGCAAAAAAAATAATGCTTGATGCTCATTATGATGAAATATCTTTAATGGTAACAAATATTGATGACGATGGTTTTGTAAAGTTTACAAGCCCATTTGGAGTGGACATTCGTTCTCTTTTGGCAAAAGAGGTAATTATTCATGGAGTGCAAGAAGTTTTTGGTATCGTGTCTTCAAAGCCTCCTCATTTACTATCTGATGAGGAAATGCAAAAAGCATATAAGGTTGAGGATTTAGCAATTGATATAGGTTTTAATAATGAAAAGGCAAATAAACTAATTAATATTGGAGATAGTATTACTTTTAAAGCAAGAACAACTAATTTAAAAAATGATATTATTTGTGGCAAGTCTGTTGATAATAGAGCAGGTGTAACAGCAATTATTGGTTGTTTAGAACTACTAAAAAACATTAATTTAGAAGTTGAATTAATTGTCTTATTTAGTGTTCAAGAGGAAGCAGGAACTAAAGGAGCAAAAGTTGGTGCATATACTGTAAACCCTGATACTGCAATTGTAGTTGATGTTTCGCACGCTTTTACTCCTGATGCAAGTAAGGACGAAACAGGAGAAATGGGCAAAGGTGTTATGATTGGAATTTCTCCAATACTAAAAAGAGAAATTTCGGCAGAACTTACCCAACTTGCTAAGGAAAACGAAATTCCTTTTCAAACAGAAGTTATGTCTGATAATACAGGAACTAATGCCGCCTCTATACAAATTGCACGAAGTGGTATTCCAACCGGATTAATATCTATTCCTTTAAAATATATGCACAGTCCTTGCGAGACGGTAATGTTAAGCGACATTGAATGTGTTTCAAGGCTTTTAGCTGAGTTTGTAAAGGGAATAAGGGAGGGCGAAACGATATGATTAAAAGCGTTTTGCATAGGCTTTGCTCACTTTCTGGAGTTTCGGGGTGCGAAGATGAGGTTGGTGAGTACATTGTTTCTGAACTAAAAGGTGTAGCAGAGGTTAAAATTGATAATTTGGGTAATATAATAGCATTTAAAAAGGGCAAGCAAAGGTCTTTGAGAAAAGTGCTTTTTTCTGCTCATATGGACGAGGTTGGATTAATTATTACCAAAATAAATGACGATGGATATTTACGATTTAGCACTATTGGTGGTATTGACACAAGAGTATTAATTAGTGCAAGAGTTAAGGTAGGCAAAAACAAAGTAAACGGTATTATAGGAATTAAAGCTGTTCATTTGCTTTCAAAAGAAGAAAAAACTACTGTTCCAAAACTGTCCTCATTATATATTGACATTGGTGCAAAAAACAAAGATGACGCGTTAAAATATATAAATGAAGGAGATATTGCAGAGTTTGACTCTGATTTTGTTGAATTTGGAGACAATTATATTAAAAGCAAGGCAATTGATGACCGATTTGGTTGTTTAGCTCTCATTGAACTTTGCAAGAAGGAACTTTTATATGATACTTATTTTGCATTTACAGTCTCTGAAGAAATAGGTTTAAGAGGTGCTTTTGCCTGTGCTTATGAAATTAAGCCCGAAATTGTTGTAGTTGTGGAAGCCACTACTGCCGTTGATTTAGCGGATATAAAAGGAGAAAATAAAGTTTGCAGTCTAAATTGCGGGGCAGTTATTCCCTTTATGGATAAGCAAACGATTTATGATAAAAAGTTATTTAAATTTGCTACAGAATTAGCAAATGAAAAGCAAATTAAGTGGCAAACAAAAACTAAAATTGCAGGCGGAAACGATGCAGGTGCATTTCAGAGGAGTTTAGCAGGCATTAGGGTTTTATCTGTTTGCGTTCCTTGCCGTTATCTTCACACACCATCTTGTGTAATTAATTTTTATGACTGTGAACATACAGAAAAACTATTATTTGAACTTATACAAAAATTAGGAGGCGAAAGCAATGTTTAATACATTAGAAAAACTAATTAATATCCCATCTCCAAGTGGGTTTGAGGAAAATATAGCAGAATTTATTAAAATGGAGATTTCACCTTTCGTAGATAAGGTTTATATTGATATTTTAGGAAATGTAATTGCAAGGAAAACCGGCATGGGTGCAAAGATTATGTTGACTGCTCATATGGACGAAATTGGGCTAATTTCAACCTTTGCTGATGAACAGGGTTTTATCCGTTTTTCAACATTAGGCTGTCCAGATTTAAAAAGTTTCGTTTCAAACAAAGTTTCTTTTTTAAATGGTGTTAATGGTATATTAGGCTATGAAAAAAAATGCGAACTAAAAGATTTTTCTTTTGAAAAATGTTTTATTGATATAGGTGTTTGCAATAAAGAAGAAGCATTGGCATTAGTCCCAATTGGAACTGCAGCCGTAATTAATAGTTCTATTATTATGCAAAATAATAAAATAATAAGCAAAGGTTTAGATGATAAAATAGGTGTGTTTATTCTAATTGAGGTCATTAAGAAAATAGCAGGCTCGCCAAATGATTTAAGTTTTGTTTTTACAGTTCAAGAGGAACTTGGATTAAGAGGCGCTAAAACTGCCTCTTTTGAAATTGAAGCTGATTATGCTATTAATGTTGATGTAACTTCAACTAGAGATATTAGCACAGATAATAAAATGGCTGTTAATTTGGGGAAAGGTGTAGCGATAAAAATAAAAGATAAAGGAATAATTTGTCATAAAAAAATGACCACTACTCTTATTGAAACTGCAAAAAGTGGTGAAATTCCATATCAGTTAGAGGTTTTAGAACAAGGTTCAACTGATATAGGAACTGTGCATATATCTAAAAGTGGTGTAATTTGTGGAGGCATATCAATCCCTGCACGATACATTCATAGCCAAAATGAAATGGTGGATACTGATGATGTAAATAATGCAATAAAGTTGTTGATTTTTTTATTGGAAAAAGGAATTATTTTTTTAAGTTGACTTTTGTCTATTTCCATTGTAAAATAAAAGTATAATTTGTATCTATTTGGAATTTCATTACAAATAATCACTATTAAAATTATTAACATAATAACCGTTTATAAGAACTAATGACATAAAAATTTATTTTAATGGGGGATATTTATGGGAAAATACACTTTTTTCGTTTGTGATAATTTTTATCCAGAATTCAAAAAAGTAATTGAAAATGAAAAATATGATGACATTTTCGTTAAATCCTTTCCTCGCCTTTGCGAAAGCAAAAAAAATGAGAATGAAGTAAAAAAAATGTTTTTTGAATTTGTTAATAATAATGAGGAAGGACAAATTTATTGTGGAAAAAAGTGCACTGTATTAAATGAAATCCCAAATAATTCATCTTTGAAAATTCATTCGTCGGAACAATGTTTTTTTTATTATGCAAACGAAACATTTATGAATTATGTTATTTCAAAGGGCGGTTATATTATTGGTGTTGGTTGGCTAAATAATTGGGAAGAACTTCTTGAAAAAGAAGGATTTTCTCAATCTTCGGCAAGAAGTTTTTATAAGGATTTTTGCAAGGAATTAGTTTTCTTTGATAGTGGAATTGATGAAACAGTTTATAAAAAATTATCTGAAGTTTCACGATATTTAGATATATCCTACATTGTTATCCCTTTTACTTTAGAAACAATTAGTATATTGATTAAAGGTGCTGTAAACGATTGGCGTTTAAATAAAAAAACTAAAGAATATGCTTCTTCTATTTTAGAAATTAAGACTCATTTTAGTGAAGTATCATCTGTAATTGAGTCAATTAGCAAAATTTCCTCCTACTCAAATAAAAGAGAAACAATAGATAGAATAAAAGATGTTTTTGTTCACATTTTAGGTTCTCGACATTTTCACTATTGGGATATTGAAGCAGAAAATTTGCCAAATAAAATTAAAGAATTAATTGACGATAAAAAAAGAATATATCTTAATTTAGATAATAATAAATTTTGCGTTAAAATTCTAAATAATGAAAATGAATTATTTGGAGTGTTTGAAGCTGGGGATTTTATTAGTCCTCAAAATTATGATAACTATTTAAATATAGCTATTGACATATCTTTTGTATGTGGAATGGTTCTAACTAATATTGAACAGTATGATAAATTAATTAAGGTTAAAAACGAATTAGAATTTATAAGTACCCACGATACTTTAACAGGTCTATATAATAGAACCTATGTAAATGAATTGTTAAAGGAAAATGAATCAAATGAATATTTAGCAGTTTTTCTTTGCGATATTGATAAATTAAAATTTGTTAACGATAATTTTGGGCATTTAGAAGGGGATAAATTAATTATTAATATTTCAAATATCTTAAAAAAATGTTTTAGAGAAAGTGATATAATAGCTCGAATTGGAGAAGATGAATTTGTTGCTATTTTGCCTAATTGTGATATTAATATGGCTGAAATTTTTGAAAATAGAATTTCAAAAGCAATTAATTCTATAAATATTGAAAACAATAACGAACAATATAATTTAAGTGTATCTTTAGGCTTTGCAGTGGCAAATAATAAAGTTTCAACAATTGAAAAACTAATGAAACAAGCAGATATACTAATGCATAAAAATAAAAGCAAAAAAAAGCGGACTAAATAAATAGTCCGCTTTTTTTAATGCGTTTTTTACAAAACTTCTTCAGGTTGCTTTTTAAACATATCCCTTACCTTGTCAATTAAATCAGGAACTAAAGCTATCAATCTATCTGTAGAAGTGCTGGCACCAGATATTTGCAATAATTTTACTTGCCCATTATTTACAACCAAAAATGCTATTGGAGAAATTGAAATTCCCGCACCACTACCGCCTCCAAATAAAGTGCCTTCCGTTTCTTTTTGAGTTGCAAAATCAGAACCTCCAGAAGCGAAGCCAAATGAAACCTTTGAAACTGGAATAATAATTGTTCCGTCTGGAGCGGTTATAGCATCTCCAATAATGGTATTTACATCAACCATTTCCTTAATGCTTTGCATAGCTGTGGACATTAATCCTTGAATTGGATGTTCCATATTATTTACACCTTCCTTTATTTTTATTAATTTTTTTTATGTTATTTGATAGTTTAAGGGCTATAATTAATATACTTATGACTTTAGCCTTCAATTCTGTTTTAAAGATAATACTTGCAGTTAATTCGTTATATATAGGAATAATTTGTACTAAAGGTTTATTTACATAAATAATATTTTGAATTAAGCCAATACTCCCGTATATTGATGAATATAATGCTCCGCAAGCAATGGCAGTTTCGGCCGCATCATTAATTCCAATTGTCATTTTAATGTTTAATTCATTGACAGTAATTTTATGATTTATTGAAGAAATAACAGTTGTAACATAATTGAACAATTTGGTAAATTCTATTTTTTTTTGTTTATCTTTTTCATTTAATTTATTAAATGAATTATCAACAAACCTTGAAATAAATTTATTAAGAGGATAAACATTAAATTTAAACCACAAAAGTTTTAAGGCAATATTTAACTTTTTCTCTTTAGAATAGTTAATATATATCCTTAAAGTAGAAAATAACAATACTAAACTTATTATTACCAATATAAAGAGAATAATCAATAAAATTTGCATTTATTTTACATTCCTTTTTTATTCTTCTATAGAAATTTGTTGATTATCTAATAGCTCTGGTAAATCCGGAAGGTCTGCTAAGGTAGAAATTCCAAAGCATCTTAAAAAATTAGCTGTAGTTCCATAAAGTAATGGTCTGCCGGGAGCATCTAATCTTCCCTTTTCCTCAACTAATGCTTTATCAATTAAATTTACAATAACTGCGGAACATTCAACTCCTCGTATCTGTTCTATATATGCCCTTGTAACAGGCTGATTATACGCAATAATTGCCAAAACCTCTAAAGCGGCAGGAGACAATACGACATTTCGTCTATGGTCTAATGCTTTTTTTATGTGTTCACTGTATTCTTCTTTGGTACAAAGCTGGTATTTATCTTCTAATTTAACAAGTTTTATTCCCCTTGAATCATCTAATATATATTCGTCGGATATTTTTGTAAGCAAAGAGCAAAGTGATGATTTATCCATCTCCAATATTTCGCATAATTTTTGCAAGGATATTGGTTCACCATTTGCAAAAAGAACACTTTCTATAATTGCACTTGTTTCTTTTATGTTCATACTAATGACCTTTCCTCTCATCGTTCAAGGTTTTACAATGAATAATTTATAAGCCAATAAAATTTATTCTTTCTATTTTTTTAGCTTTTCCAGAATTTTCATCAATATCAATAATAACTGCATTAAGCATTGCCTCTCCAATTGCTTGTTCAAAATGAATTGGCTGTCTACTCACAAATTTTTTAACAATAATATCAGTTTTGATGCCTAAAATTGATTGGTATGCACCTGTCATCCCTATATCTGAAATATAAGCAGTTCCAAAAGGTAAAATTTGTTCATCAGCAGTTTGGGTATGAGTGTGAGTTCCTAAAACGGCACTAACCTTTCCGTCAAGGAAAGCCCCTAAGGCTTTCTTCTCGCTTGTAGCCTCTGCGTGAATATCTATTATTATATATTTAGTTTCATTTTTAATTTCTTCTAAAATATTAATTGCAGTTTCAAATGGGCTATCGATTGGGTCCATAAACACAGCACCCAAAAGATTTATTACACATATAGAATATTTGCCACAATCAAATAAAGTGTAACCTCTTCCTACACATTGCTTTGGATAATTTGCTGGGCGAATTATATATGGATTATTTTCTAAATAATCATATATTTCTTTTTTATGCCAAATATGATTACCAGTTGAAATAACATCCGCTCCAGCATTAAAAATATCCTTCGCACTTTCAGGAGAAATACCATTACCCTTAGCACTATTTTCCCCATTTACAATAGTAAAATCAGCTAAATATTCTTTCTTTAATCTTGATAAATGTTTTGTTAAAAATTCTCTTCCACATTCACCAACAATATCTCCAACAAATAAAACATTCATACCTTAGCTCCATTCAATGCAAAATCTAACCTCTAACCTCTAACCTCTAAAAGCCCGCCACGTTGTGCGACGGGCTTTTAAAATTTACTTAGCATATTCTATTGCACGATTTTCTCTAATAACATGAACTTTAATTTGACCGGGATATTCAAGTTCGCTTTCAATTTTATTAACAATATCTCTTGCCATTATAACTAACATATCATCGTTAACCTCTTCAGGTCTGACAATAATTCTTATTTCTCGCCCAGCTTGAATGGCAAAAGATTTATCAACTCCTGCAAAGGAATTTGAAATTTCTTCTAATCTTTCAAGCCGTTTTATGTATGATTCTAAGTTTTCTCTTCTAGCACCCGGACGAGCCGCCGAAATTGCATCAGCTGCTTGAACCAAGCAAGCAATAACTGTTTTTGCCTCAACATCACCATGATGAGATTGAATAGAATGAATAACTTCGTTATTTTCCTTATATTTTTTTGCTAAGTCTACACCAATTTCTACATGAGAACCGTCAATTTCATGGTCTAATGCTTTTCCTATGTCGTGAAGTAAGCCAGCTCTTTTTGCTAAATTAACATCTATTCCTAATTCAGCAGCAATAACACCGGATAAATAAGCTACCTCAATAGAATGATTTAATACATTTTGACCATAACTAGTTCTGTATTTTAGTCTCCCTAAAATTTTAATTAAATCTGGATGAACATTGTGAACGCCGGTTTCAAATGCAGCTCTTTCACCTTCTTGCTTAACGATAGCATCAACTTCTTTGCGAGCTTTTTCAACCATTTCTTCAATTCTTGTAGGATGAATTCTACCGTCAAGTATTAATTTTTCAAGTGAAAGCCTTGCTATTTCTCTTCTTATAGGATCAAAACTTGATAGAGTTATCGCCTCTGGAGTATCATCAATAATTAAATCAACTCCTGTAAGTGTTTCAAGAGTTCTAATATTTCTACCTTCTCTGCCTATAATTCTTCCTTTCATTTCATCATTTGGTAATACAACTACTGAAACAGTAGCCTCAGCAACAAAATCAGAAGCACATCTTTGAATAGCTAAAGAAATCAATTCCCTAGCCTTAGAATCGGAAGTTTCTTTTATTTCCTGTTCAATATCTTTTATTTTTATTGCCGCTTCGTGCTTAATTTCTGATTCAAGAGATTTTAACAAATAGTCTTTGGCTTGCTCTGCTGTATAACCTGAGATTTTTTCAAGCATAGCCAATTGGCTCTTTTTAATTTCTAAAGTTTCTAAAGTCGCAGCTTCAACATTTTTTATCTTATCTAATAAGATATTTTCTTTATTTTCAATAATTTCAGTTTTTTTGTCAAGTTGTTTATCCTTTTGTTGAACCCATCTTTCTTGCCTTAAAACTTCATTTCGTCTCTCCTTGATTTCCATTTCTATCTCAGACCTGTTTTTGAAAATTTCGTCTTTGGCTTCAATTAATGCTTCCTTTTTTCTCGTTTCACCCGCTTTAATAGCATCATTTAGTATTCTTTTTGCTTCTTCTTCTGCCGAGCCTAATTTACCCTCGGCAATTTTCTTTCTATAAGTAACACCAAATATAAATCCAACTATAACTGATACAATACCTACTATTATTGATATTATTATTCCTATTGCATCCATATTAAATAATTTTACACCTCCT
>Ga0265595_1002541_pt1 | contig 12187 bp, 14 predicted proteins | sample saktaG_15_FD_190148 | JGI IMG/M metagenome (GOLD analysis project Ga0265595, IMG submission 190148) | Saline water microbial communities from Sakinaw Lake, British Columbia, Canada - sak_2013_06_06_50m | ecosystem: Environmental > Aquatic > Non-marine Saline and Alkaline > Saline ... | reverse complement strand
TAAGTCCTCTATAGGAATATCTATTAAAGGATAACTTTTCTTCCACAATACCCAATTCATTAATAACCTGGATAACCTACTATTTCCATCAACAAAAGGTTGAATTGAAATTAATTTTAAATGAATTAATGAAGCTAATTCTAAAGGATGCAATTTCCTATTTTCAGCTTTATACCATTTAAAAAAATTCTCTAATTCTTTATCTAATTCTTGATATTTTGGAGGAACATAAGAAGTTCCTGCTATTTTTACATTTCTTTTTAGTTCATTTCTCAGTTTTCCTGCAATTTCATCATCAATTCCAGAAAATAAAACAGAATGTAATTTTTTAATAAAATTTACATCAAATTTTCCTTTATATTTTGTAGTTAGTATAAATCCTTTTTCATGACTTTCAAGTTCTTTGGCGATTCTTAAATTTTTAAAATCCTTAGGAATAATCCCTTCTTTTAAAATTAAAAAAGTTTGCCTTAAAGTTACTTTTAAACCAGATAATTTACTACTATCATAAGTATATCTTATTCCAAATTCAATTAATTTTTTTTCTTTTTCTATTTTACTTAATTGCCTTAGTTCTTGCTCATATTTTTCTTTTTTTCCTTCAATTTTTTCCAAGTCTTCTTTTGAAAAATATTTATATTTTTCTCCAGAAAGCTCTTTTAAAAATTCTTTTTTTAGTTGTTCCAATCTTTTTTTAGGGGGAAGAAATTTTCCAATATATTTTTTCTTTTGAATAACTTTTTTACCTTTTCTAATTGAATGAATTAATATCCAATATTCCTTACCTTTTACATTAATTTTCTTTTCAGTTACCATAATTAAGTTATGTACTACTCTTATTTAAACCTTTTGTTTTTGTAGTACATATCAAATCTTTTATGTTATTATTTTGAACATCTTTTTTAGAAGAAGCTAATTTTAATATTTTATCAACCCATTCTGCATTTGTCATTAGTGTTTTGTGAGGGAATTTATTTATAAAGATTGTCGACTACATGGGTGTGACTGAGGATTAAGGTTTATTTCATCTCATTTAAATATAAACTTGTAATTAAATCTATTGCTTTAAACCCTCTCTTGGCTTCAGAAGAATCTTTGTAAAAGCAATGTTTAACCCCTTCTGGAGTTTTATAATTAGAGTTTATTTGTTCTAGCAAAAAGGTAGAGTATTTCTTTGCAGAATTTCTCCAAGAAGGATTTTTTAAAAAAAGATCAAATTTATTCCCCAAGTCTTCTCCATTTTCACCTTCACAACGAAGAACTTTCATTATTAGATTACTTTCCTCTTTAGATAAATTCTTCCACTCAAAAGCATTAATCTGATCAGTACTAAATACATTTATCCCTTTATTGTATTTGGAAGTAAGTTTTTTGTAATTAACAGGAATCCATATCGAATTTGAAATATTTTCAAAAGGAATAATGATTCCATTTAAAGAGTCCTCTTTGGAAAAATCATTTTCTTTAAGGGGGTTTTCACCACTTTCAAATTTTTTTAATAAATCATATGCAATTCTTCCTTGTACAGCTCTTTTTATCCCATTTTCAATAGGGCTTAGTGCAGTTTCAACAAAATCATTTTTACTAATCCTTGCATTAGTGTATTCACTAAATGTATCTTCAATAAATTTTTTTGCTTTTTCTTTTTTCGATTCGTTCATAAAAATTCAAGAAATATGTCTTATATAAAGATTTCTATTTGTAACCTTTTATAAGTAATTACAATATATCCTCAATTTTCCTTATCCTTATACAAAAACATCAAAATAGGCATCAAAGTTTTATCATTAATAATTTTCTTTATTGCCTCAATCATTTCTTCTTCTGTTCTACCAAAAACAATTTCATATGAGAATTTAGATCTCTTTTCTTTTAATTGACGAAATTCATTTAAAAATTCTGATTTTAATTTAATAATATTCCAAGCTTGATTGCTTTCACTATAATGTAATTTTCCTTTAACATTTATTATTCTTCTTGGAAGGAGAGGATTTTTATTTAGGGTTTTATTTTTCATTCGAGGTCTCCATCACCTCGATAGAATTCAAAGAGATTCCCATTATTAAAACCCTTTTAAGAATTAATTGGTAGATTTTTACAAAAACATTTAATAAGCAAAAAATCCACCAAACAATATTAAAAGAAGTGAAAATGGATAAAAAAGATAAATTAATTTTATTTGAACTTTTACAAGATTGTAGACAATCTCTTTCTAAAATAGCAAAATCTGTAAAGTTGCCTCAACAAACAATTAGTTATCGAATTACTAAATTAGAAAAAGAGAAAGTAATAAAAAAATATACAATCAATGTTGATTATCAAAAATTAGGTCTTAATCGCCATTCTCTTTATCTTGATTTGAGGGGAATTAAAGCTGAACAAGTTAATGAATATTTACAGACTATTACAAACATCGACGAAGTAAGTTGTTGTTACATGTTACACAATGCAAGCATGTGGAAAATTTATGTTTCTGTTTGGACTAAAACAATTGGAAGATATGATGAAATACAAACAAAAATAATTACAAAATTTAGAAAATACATTAAAAATTATCTTTCTTTTCAGGGAGTGAGATCATATACTTATTTAGCAAAAAGATTAAACCCTCAAAAAAAAGCAAAAATTGATATTAAAGAAAAAATGGATGACATAAAATTAAATAAAATTGATTGGGATATAATAAAACACCTAAAGAATAATTCAAAAATTTCAAGTGTTGACTTAGCACACAAATTAAAAACAAATGTAAACAGTATAATTCGAAGAATTAATTCATTAAAGAAAAAAGAAATAATTGAAAGATTTTATCCAATTTTAGATATGAAAAAAATAGGATATACAGAATACACTTTTATATCACGAATTGATCCTTCTTATGAAAAGAAAATTTCAGAGTTTATTGAATTTACAAAACAGGATCCAAGATTTGTTATTGTTATTAAAGCAGTAGGTTATGTAAATCTTTATTATGCTTTTTTATCCAAAGACCATGATGAACTTGGAGAAATTACCCATAAAATTGAGAGTATATTTGGAAATGCCCTGTTAGAAACCCACAAAATTGAAGTAGATAATATGATAAGTTAAAATGAATAAATATATGAAACTAGCAATTCAAGAAGGAGAAAAAGCCCTTAAGAAAAATGAAGGAGGTCCTTTTGGAGCAGTAATTGTAAAGAAAGGAAAGATAATTGCAACTGGGCACAATAGAGTGATTAAAACACATGATCCAACAGCTCATGCAGAAATAAATGCAATAAGAAAAGCTGCAAAGAAATTAAAAAGATTTGATTTATCTGATTGTGAAATTTATTCTTCTTGTGAACCTTGTCCAATGTGCTTTTCTGCAATCCATTGGGCAAAAATGAAAAAGTTATATTTTGGATGTACAAGAAAAGATGCTGCAAAAATTGGATTTGATGACAAATTTATTTATGATGTTTTAAATGGAAAATCAAATAAAAAACAAGTAACCTCAATTCATATTAATAGAGAAAAATGTTTAAAATTATTTAAAGAATGGAAAGAAAAAGAGAATAAAATTCAATATTAAAGAGATAAAAAGAGATTATTTGTGAGGATAAATTTTAAATAACAAATAACTATAAAAATAACTGACTTTTAATAAAAACATGGCAATCTACTCTCATTCAAGAGTCTCTACTTATGAAAATTGTCCTTATGCATACAAGTTGAGATATATAAACAAATTAAAAGTAGATATTCTTACAACAATAGAAGCATTTATGGGAGATATTGTTCATCAATCATTAGAAGATTTATACAAAAGAAAGAAATTCAAACAAAGAATTGCAAAAGCAAGTTTGATTAAATTCTACAGAGATTTATGGGAAAAGAACTATTCTAATGATATTTTAATTGTAAAAGCAGATCAAGGTTTAAAAGCAGATAATTATAGAAAAATGGGCGAGAAATTCCTTTCTGATTATTATGATAGAATGAAGCCATTTGATCAATTAACTATTTTGGGTTTAGAAACTCAAGATAAAATGACTTTGCCAGATGGAAATCAATGGCATATAAGAATAGATAAATTAGGTTGTGATGATAAAGGTAATTATTATGTTTGTGATTATAAAACAAATGCAAGAATGAAAGATCAAGAAGAAGCAGATGAAGATAGGCAATTAGCAATGTATTCTATTTGGGTTAAAGATAAGTTCAAAGATGCAAAATCTGTTAAATTAGTTTGGCACATGCTTGCATTTAATAAAGATGCAATTTCAGAAAGAACAGAAGAACAATTAGAAAAATTACAACAAGATGTTATTCGAACAATAAAAGAAATAGAAAACGCAACAGAATTTCCAACTAATGTAACTGGATTGTGTAGTTATTGCGTTTACAAAGAAATGTGTCCTTCATTTAAACATCAAGTTGAATTAGAAAAAAAAGACATTAAAGAATTCAAAGAAGATGAAGGTGTTAAATTTGTAGATGAATTTTCAGAAATAAAAAAATTATTATATGATTTAAGAAAAAGAGAAGATAGATTAAAAGAACATTTGATTGAATTTTCAAAACAAAAAGGAACAGATGTTATTTATGGAAGTAATATGAAATGTTCTGTTAAAGAATTTGATAAGATTGTTTTGCCTGAAGACAAAGAGGAATTTATTAAATTACTAAAAGACAAGGGACTTTGGGATGAATTTTCTATGGTTTGTTATGGAAGATTAAACAGCAAGGTAATCAAAGGAGAAATCGAAGATGAAATTAAAGAGAAGGTTGGTATTGAAAAGGATTTTAGATTGAGTTTGAGCAAGAGGGGAGATGTGGAGGATGATTAAAACAACGATATTTATAAAAGTTAAAGGAGATAAAGAATAGTATGGTCACTAAAATAAAACAATCGATTATAAAAATTTTAAAAAAAGACGATCGTCTTTGGAACGAAGAAAAGACTGAACTAGATCAAACTCTTCTTTTAGATTTAGTAGATAAAATTGATGAGAAAGTGATTAATTTACTTCTTCTTCCAAAAGTTTTACTTATTTCATCTCTTATATTTAATTCTTTAAAATCATTATAAAAATCAGAAACTTTTATGTTGATTAATTCACTTGGAGATCTAATTCCTGTATCAAATAAAAACATTATCAAAACCTTATATTCATACTTAGCATCATTACATAATTTTTTTATTTCTTTTTCATCTAGATAAACCCATCTTGGTTTTTTTCCACTAGTATCAAGATCCATAGTTATATCATATATCTCAATGCCTTTTTTCCTATGAATTTTCTGATGCCAATGCCAAAATGCCTTAAAGATTTTCACATAATCTCCAGGAGATTGATAAACTCTACCATCTAATCTTTTAATTGTCCCATTTCTCATGCCTGTAAAAAAATCATGAATCTGCCTTTCTTCTATTTTAGTAATATCATCAACACCATAAAACTCTTTAAACTTCTTAGAAAGAAAAATCATTCTTTGCTTTAGATTATTAAGACGATTATAACTTCTTGCACCTTTTTTATTTCCAGTAGAAACATTAAGACCATTTTCCATATCAAAAAGATAATCTAAAATTATTTTGGAATTTACTTCAGAAATTTCTGGAATTATTTTACCTACCTTCTCTTTCCATAAAATATATTTGCTTTTATGATCATAAACTTCTCTTTTCATATTCTTTTCAGATTCCTTTTAATTAAATAGAATATGGATAAATTTACAACATATTTTTTCATTATTTATGTCCTAGAAAAGTGCACTCCCACCAATTGGGACATTTTGTCCGAACGCCCACGCCGGGAGTCGAACCCGGGTTTCCTGCGCGACAGGCAGATGTCTTAGCCGTTGGACAACGTGGGCTTGTTTTTTCTACGGTGTACCTACACCAAGCGATTAGCTTGAGTGGACAACGTGGGCTGTTTTCTTTCTACAATGTTACACCAAGCAAAGCTTGAAGGAACAAAGTAAACATACTTAAAATTGTTTAATTTAATTTTTAAAGCTTGCGATATCTTATCACAACATCCTCTTTGTAATTCTTCTACCAAGATAACTCAAAAACCCAAACACTAAAAGAAAACCAGCCAAAATATAAATTTCTTTCAAAAATGAAGAATACTCAAAACCAAACAAAACAACTTTTTTCAAGGCCAAATCACAAACCACCAAAGGATTGAAAATAGCCAAACTCTTAAAATTATTAGAAATAGTTTCAATAGGCAAAATAGTATTAGAAAAAAACATCATCAAAGCAGCAATTAAAACAGCAGCAAAAATAGTTGTTTCTTCGGACTTAAATAAATAACCAATAAACATCCCAATAAAAACAAACGCACTCAAAGCAACAAACAAAATTAAACTAATTTCACCTAAAACATTTGAAATAGAAACTTTAAGAATAAATTCAATTCCAACAAAAACCAAAACAAATTGCAAAATTAAAATAATCAAACAAGTTAAATAATTTCCAAAAAGAAAACTAAACTCACTTGTTGGCGTTATAAAATTTCTAAAATAAGCTTTAGATTTTCTTTCTTTTAAAACAAAAGTAGAAGATAAAAGAATACCTCCAAACAAAGCAAGTAAAGAAATTATCGTCGGTAAAAAATAATCTCTATTGTTTGAATTAACATTCACAGATTCAATTTTTGTTTTAATTGGTGAAACAATATTTTCCGCTTCTAAAACATTCTTGTCATTAATCTCTTCAATCAAATTATTCAAACTAGAAGAAACTTCACTCAAAATTAAAAGTGCTTCTTGACTTTTCTCATCAATATCTTCCAAGTTCTCAGAAACCTCAAAATTAGATTCATTCAAAGATTCAAGAATCTCAATAGTATTTTCAATCTTTGTCAAAGCACTTGAATCATTTATCAAACTCTTCGCTGAATTCAAATATTCCAAAGCTGTTTCAATATCAGATAAAGAAATATCACTATCTGTTTTTCCAATTATTTCAGTTAATTTTTCTTCAGAAGAATCTATTTTTAATTTTTGAGCAGACAAAGAATTTTTAGTAGAATCCAAAACTCCAATTATTTCTTGAGCGAGAGAAGCTCCAAGTTCAGAAGCCTTTACAGAAATTCTAGATTCAACATCATAAATCAAAGTATAAGCTAAATTTATTCTTGAATGGTCGACATAAAAGACCACATTTTCAACACTTCCTTCCTCTGAAAGATCTTCTGGAAAAATTATGCAAATTTGAACCTTGCTATCCTTAACAGAATTAATGCATTCTTCTAAAGAATCTATTTTATTAACTGCAAAATTCTGCTCTTCAAAACCAGTTAAAATATTTTCAGTTAAATTTGAATAAGAACTTGAATAAACTCCAATTGTAATTCCTGTTAAACCAGAAGAATTAAATGCAAAACCTGTAAATAAAATTATTAAAAAAGGAACTAAAACAATTGCAGCTGTTGAAAACTTCGACCTTCCCAAAACTTTCAAATTTTTATAAATAATATTTGCCAAAGATTTAATCCACATTTTTCCCTCCTTTAACTTCTTCTAAATATTCTTCAGCATCATCTCTAGATTTAGATTTCTCAATCAAGTCATCTAATTTATTTTTATCTGTAATTAAAGTTTTCTTAAGTTCTAATTTTTTATTTGGTAAATTAAGCTTTGTTTTTTCATCAGAAGATTCTTGATAAGTTTTTCTTTCTTTTCTAGAAAATATTTTATTAAATACTTCGTCTAAATTTTTAGAATCATATTTTTTATTAATGCTTAAAGGCGAACCTTCAATAATTATTTTTTCATTAAATAAAATTGCAACTCTATCACAAATCTCTTCTGCCTCTTCCAACAATTGAGTTGTTAAAATAACAGTTGTCCCATGTGAATTAATTTGCTTAATTAAGTTCATCATTTGTCTTCTTAAAAGAGGATCTAAATCTGCAGTTGGCTCGTCAAGAATTAAAATTCCAGGATTATGAACCAAAGAACACCCCACATCTAATCTTTTTTTCATTCCAAGCGACAAGTCCTCAGCAAGAGTTTTTTTTGCGTTTTCCAGTCCAATTAAACTAATTATTTCCTCAACTCTTTTTTTCAAAACACTTTTTTTAACATTATAAAGTCTTCCAAAATGAAACAAGTTTTCTTCAACATTTAATTTTTCATAAAAAGAACCATCTTCAATTGCAAATCCAAGAAGTTTTGAAAGAATTTTCCTATCGTGAAGAATGTTTTTCTTTCGATAATAAATTTTACCTTTGTTAGGTTTATAAAAAGAAGCCATCATTTTCAAAATAGTTGACTTTCCTTCGCCAGACGCCCCAATAATTCCAGTAATTTTTCCCTCAGGAATTGTTAAATCAATTGAGTTCAGAACAACGTTCTTTCCAAATCTTTTTGTCACCCCTTTAAATTGGATTAATTCATCATCCATATTTTAAATAGAATTTTTAATTTTTTAAACTTACCTACTTCTTAAACTTCATTACCTTAACATTTCTAAATTCATTAATTTTTGGCCAAACTTCCTTGTACATTTTTTCAATTTCATTAACAGAAAAATTAATAATTCCAGAACTATCTTTTCCTCTAAAACACACAGAAACTTTTGCATCTTTTGGATTTAAAAAATCTTCGCTAATAAAAAATTCCTTAATTTCTCCAGAAGTCTCAAGTTTCACAAACCCATCAAAATTCTTCTTTTTTGTTTTAATATTCATGCAAAATAAAGCAAATCCCCTTTTAAAAGAATTTATGCATTACAGTATATTCATTAAAAATCACTTAAGTCTTTTATACAAAAAATAAATCACAAAAAACAAAATAAATCCGTCAATAAAACCATAAATTAATCCTAAAAGCATTCCCAAAGGAGTTACATCATAACCCAACAAACCATACCAATCTGCAACTAAACTTAAAGTTTCAGGAAAAAGATTAAACAAAATTCCAGACAAAGTCATTAAAAAAATTATTGCTCCAAAAACAATCCCTCCAACAAACCCAAAGCTCAAACAATCATTTAATTTTTTTTTCATCTCTTTTTTCATATTAAACTTAACTCATTCTTGTTTATAAGATTTTTGATGTTTTAGCAATTTCTAATATTCTAAAAGTGTTACTATTAGTAAATAACTACATATGGAAAGATTTAAATATACCTTATACTATTAAATAGTAACAACAAAATGAACAAAAAACTATATAAAATTGTAGGAGAGCAAGGAGTTTCTATTATTGGAAAATATGGCTTATCTAAAGCAAGCAAGTACAATAACCTTGAATTAGAAAAAGGAATCTCTTTTTATCCTAATCAAGGAGATGAATTTAGATTCTCAGACCACTGGGGCGGACAATCATCCTCAGATGAGTTAAGAAAATGCGAAAGCCCAGAAAACATAATTCTTGCAAGAAGAATTAATGGAATTTATGAAATAGTTAAAATAGTAAAAAAGCAAGGATTAAACGGAAAAAGCGTAGAAGACAAAATCCAAGAATCTTCAAGAAAAATTAACCCCAAAATATTAATTGAAACTTATAGGAAATTAAATAGAACTGGTAAGTTAAGTGGCCTTTCTGAAGATTTAAGAGAATCTTTTAAAGCAATATTTCCAGCTCTTCAAAAATCTGATTATTCTAAAGTGGGTCCATTTTTAGAGAAATATGGTTCTAAAGTTGCCCAGTTAACTTCTGTTGCTTAAATTTTTTTTATTTATTTGTTTTTTGTTTAATAATCAATAACAAGTAGTTCTCGTCCTATGAAAAGGCTTGGATACTCCTTCTCTTCCAAAAATCCAAAGATAATCATTTACCTCAAAAGCATTAAGTTTAATGCCTCTTGATTCAAGCTCTTTTCTGATTAATTCAGTAACCCAAATGGTGGTTGCTCTTATCTCAACTTCCTCTGGGCTTCCTTTTTTCAATAGAATTTTGTTGTCAATTTTATTAGCTAATTCTTTAGAATATTCCATTATTCCAAGTTCTCTAAAAAAGTTGGGAATAATATAATCTGCAAGAGCCGTAAAAGAATCTATACCTTTTAAATTTCCATAATTTTTGCCTTCAAAAATAGCATATACACTTTCAACTAAAGCTTGCGCTCTTTTATAAAAAAATACTTTCCTACCTTTATATTCTGCATAATCCTCAAAGTAGGCAAAATTATCTAAAATTATTTGAAAAAGTTTTTTAGCATTGCCTTGAGATTGTTTTAAAACATTTGTAAAATCTCCCTCAAATTTTTCAATTAAAACTTTACCAACTTCATTAAGTATTCTTTGTCTTTCTTCTAAAAGAGGAATTTCTGTATTCCCTCTTAAAATTTGAGCTAATTCATCCTTAGATAATTCCAGAAGAAAAGAGGGATTTAAAATATCTTTGCCTTCATCAATTGCTCGAAAGATACTAGCAATTAAACTCCAAGAACCTCTTGTATGATTTCCTTTGTAATTAACATTCCAGTAAGGATCCCCCCAATAAGAAAAACTAATTGAATTAAAAATTACCATAAGCATTAATTTTTCATTGTCACTTAAATTATGAATCTTAAAAGGAGTTTCAAATACCCAAGAAAATTTATTAACAGATTTAAAATTTTTTACAAATTTAGAAAGTTTATCATAATTAATTTTTATATAATCTGCTTTTTGGATAACATATTTAATAGAATCTAAAATTTGGTCCACTTCTACCATAAATAAAATTAATAAAGAAGGTTTTTATAATTTTCCATTTTTCTCCCCAATCCTCTTCTTCCCACCCATGTATTTTTGCAAAACCAAAGGAATGTTAATACTTCCATCTTTGTTTTGAAAGTTTTCAATAATTGCAACCATTGCTCGAGATGTTGCAACCATTGTGTTATTCAAAATGTAAATATACTTTTTTTCGCCTTTTTCATCAAATCTAATATTCAATGCTCTTGCTTGAAAATCAGTACAACTACCTGCAGAAGTTACTTCTCCATATTTTTCTTGTCTAGGAAACCAAGCTTCAATATCATATTGCTTTGCAAACTTTGAACCCAAATCTCCAGAACAAATTTCAATTACTCTAAAAGGAAGCCCCAAATTAATAAAAAATTCTTCAGTAATTTTTTGCATATCTTCTAAAATTTTAAATGAATCTTCTGGTTTACAAAAAACAACTTGCTCAACTTTGTTAAATTGATGCATTCGATAAAGACCTTTTGTATCAACCCCATGACTTCCAATTTCTTTTCTAAAACAAGGAGTAACAGCACAAAATTTTTTAGGTAAATCTTTCAAATTCAAAGTTTTATTCTTAAACAAAGAAACTAAAGAATGCTCTGCAGTTCCAATCAAATACAAATTTTCTTTTTCAATTTTGTAAACAACTTCTTCAAAATCTTCTAAACCATTAACTGCCCCTAAAAGAGTTTCATAATTCAACATCATTGGAGGGACAACCAGAACAAATCCTTTTGATTTAATAAAATCAATCCCATATCTTTGCAAAGCATGATCAAGTTCTGCTAATTCACCAATTAAATAATTAAATCCTTGCCCTGCATTATTTCTTCCTGCATCAAAATTCCCTAAACCAAACCCCTCGGCAACATCCACGTGATTTTTCACTTTAAAATCTTTTTTCTCAATTTTCCCAACTTTCTTAATTTCAATATTTTCAGTTTCATCTTTTCCTTTAGGAACACTTTCATGCATAATATTTGGAATTTGTCTCAATAAATAATCAATATCTTTTTCCAACTTCTTTCTCTTCACTTCAATCTTTTCAATTTCTTCAGGAATTTTCTTAGCTTGTTTCAACTCCTTATCAGCTTTTTTTCCAAATTTTTTCAATTCATTAATTTTTTTAGAAATAAAATTTCTTTCTTTTCTCAAACCATCTTCATCAAACTTTAATTTTCTCCATTTTTTATCTAAACTTAAAATCTCGTCTACAATAACTAATTTTTCATCTTGAAACTTTTTTTTAATGTTGTTTTTAACAAGTTCTGGATTTTCACGGATTAAGTTAATATCAATCATAGTTAAAATAAATAAAAAGAATATTTAAAGGTTATTAACATATTTTATACTATGAATACTTCAAAAAAATTATTTATTTTGTCTATTTTAATAATGGTTTGTGCCCTTTGGTTTGTAGCACTGTATTTTTTTAAAGACGAATATATGATTATCCTTACTATTTTCTTTGGGTTGGTTTTTCTTGTTGGGGTTTTTGTCTATATTTTAGAAGAAATTAATCCAAA
>Ga0265595_1002540_pt1 | contig 12190 bp, 11 predicted proteins | sample saktaG_15_FD_190148 | JGI IMG/M metagenome (GOLD analysis project Ga0265595, IMG submission 190148) | Saline water microbial communities from Sakinaw Lake, British Columbia, Canada - sak_2013_06_06_50m | ecosystem: Environmental > Aquatic > Non-marine Saline and Alkaline > Saline ... | reverse complement strand
ACCACCTGACGGAATCCCTTGCCCACTTCATATCCCCAGTCACGGAACGCGCCTTCGGTGAACTTCATGATGTTCCCCTTGTGGACCAGCGTAACACGATCGCGTCCGTTCTTGATCGCATACTCGATCGCGGCACGGATGAGGCGCTTTGAGCCTTCCTCGCTGATCGGCTTCACTCCGATACCGCACATGTGTGGAAAGGGGATGCTGGTAACGCCCATCTCATCTTGCAGCCAGGAGATGACCTTTTCTGCCTCCGGAGTTCCGGCTCTCCACTCTATTCCGGCGTAGACGTCCTCGGTGTTCTCCCGGAAGAAAACGATGTCCAGGTCCTGTGGGCGCTTCACCGGTGCCGGCGTGCCAATGTGTCGTACCGGGCGCACGCATGCATACAGGTCGAGCACCTTGCGTAAGGTCACGTTCAAGCTGCGGATTCCGCCACCAACTGGTGTTGTTAGCGGGCCTTTGATCGCGACAAGGTAATCGCGGATCGCTTGAATCGTCTCCTCTGGAAGGTAAAGCTTCTGACGCTGCGCGGGCGGAATTGCCACGATCTGTTCCTCACTTAGCTCGGGATGATTCTTAGCGATCGCCTCATCTCCGGCAAGCACCTTCAGCCACTCGATCTTCTTCCTCCCACCGTATGCCTTGTCCACCGCAGCATCGACCACCTTCAGCATCACCGGGCTGATATCTATTCCTATTCCATCTCCAGTGATGTACGGGATGATCGGATGATCGGGGACGTTTAGGCGTCCGTTGGTGATGGTGATCCTCTCACCATCCTGTGCTGGTCTTCTTGAATCGTCACTCATGTCTCCTCCTTAATGGGAGATGATGTTGGTTTCTATGCTTCCTGAGTCTGGAATACCGCCGTGATCCTACTTGCTGCCGCGACAACAAGATCAATCATGTGCTGTTGTTCTTCTTCTTCCAAACGATGGGTTGGCGCTGATAAGCTCAACGCAGCGACCGCCTCTCCCGTGCGTGCCATGATCGGCGCACCTATGCCGAATGTCCCGCGGATCACCTCACCATCGCTCAACGCGTATCCCTGCTTGCGGATTTGCGCAAGCTCGGCGAACAGCTTCCCGCGATCTGTGATCGTCGTCTCCGAAAAGCGGGGAAGTCCGATGTCTCTAATAATCTTCTCTTGCGCTTGTCGATCGAGAAATGTCATGAGGATCTTTCCCGACGCCCCCGCGTGGAGCGGGAAGATTGCTCCTACTTCGTGCGAGACACGCAATGTGTGGTGCCCTTCAGCTCTCTCTACGCAGACACCCTGTTGGTCGTGCAAGGTAGAGAGGACTATCGTTTCTCCTGTATCGGCGGAGAGCTGTTGCATGAACGGAAGAGCGAACTCCTGCAGGCGCTTTCGCGGCACGTTACGCGCTAGCTTGATGATCATCGTGCCTAGGTGGTACATCCCAGCAGTGCCTGCTTCTTCTACAAGGCTCACCTGTTTCAATGCGGATACATAGCGGTAGGTAGTGCTGATGGGAAGCCGCAACGCGCGCGCAATGTCAGGGACAGACAGGGTGGGAGCATCATCAGAGAACAGCGTTAGAATCTTGACAATCTTCTCCAGCGTAGTAATAGGTCTTCCTCCGCGATTATCACAATATGAGACTAGTCTCTCAAGATGTGGGCATGGTACTTCCCCCGACACGGGATGTCAAGAACGGACTGCGCTGCATGTCCGAAAAGGCGACTACCTCTTTTCTTATGGGTAGGTGTTCGGGGCTGACAGCCAAGGTATCTGATCTTTGCTTGCGCACGCTGTGACCTGGATCTCCTTCGACGATACCCCGTTTCTCATCCTGCATGGGGATCAGAACGAGGTGGTTCCGCTATCGCAGTTCTAGGAGCCTGTACGATCATCTGGTCGCTGCCGAGCTCGTGGTCGTGAAAAACGCCGGACACGGGTTTTGACCAATGGACGGAGAGATCGCCCCGTTCCGGGATGAGATTTCGGAGCTGATTGCCTCTTTCTTCGACCGTTGGCTCAAGGAGTAATCTCGTGATTGTTGCAAATCACCGACTGAAGAATCCCTGATGGCGCGCTTGCTGTACCGCCGTGAGATCCAAGGAAGAAGTCAAGGCAAGAGGATTAGGGGATTAGTAGTTAGGTCATTATCTTTGGTGTCTTATTAAATAGCAATGTCCTACAGTAATGTACTTCCTACTAAGCGTAGCCTCAAAACACTAAAAGCATAGAGGTCTCCACGCATTTGGAGAAGTCATGTTTAACAAGGAAATGCATTCCTTTTGTTCCATTCTCCATGACCAGCAACCTGAGTTGGTCTTCTATCAATCTGTCAGTAGTTTTCGGAGCAGTTCTTCCTTATCGATTCTTAGACCGAAGTTCCTGACCTCAAAGTAGCGGAAATGTTGTTGGGATGGGCCGTTGAGCGACAATCAAAGTGCAGCGTTCTGTCCACACTCAGATTCCGCAGGTTAGGAATGCACTAGAACCTCAGTGAACCTTATCTCAGCACCAACAAGTATGCCAAGTTTTCAGGCCCGATGTCAAGCAAAACAGGTACTTTGCTGTCTACAAGATCGAGAACACTTTCTCGCTCAATGCTCTATTCCATCGGTATTACCTACCCATTTCGGGGCCAAAATCGCGGGGAACTTCAGCTTAGATGATCGGCGACTTCCTTGATGATTGAATATCGGCCTAAATCAGCCGGAATCGGAAGCTTACCGTGTCATCATAAGCATCATCAAGCCTGGAGAGTAACGCTGCAATTTGGCACGGGAACTACAACAATAACCGGCGTCGCTCATGCAAGCGACGCCGGTTGTTTGGTGCTGAACGCTAAGTTGCAGCCATCTACCCGTGTTTCTGCGCTGTGTAGGCGAGCAGGCCTCCTGCTTTGATCATGTCCATCTCACGCTTGGAGAGGTCGTGCTTGACGGGGAAGTGCGTTCCCTTGGTCTTGTTCTCCACCACTAACTCTCCTTCGAGATTACTGACGTCGACCTCCAGTTGATCTCCCTGATCGATGATGTCTGTATCGCACAGGAACGGGATTATTCCGACGTTGATCAGGTTCGCTCGGTGGATGCGGGCGTAGCTCTTGGCGAAGACGGCCTTGATCCCCAATTGCCACGGACCGAGGGCCGCGTGCTCGCGCGATGAGCCCTGGCCATAATTGTCGCCGCCCACAATGAATCCCCCGTTCTTCTCCGCGGCACGTGCCGCGAAGGTCTTGTCCTCGTAGAAGAAGGTGAACTTGGCGATCTCAGGCAGGTTGCTGCGCAGGTGCTGCGTCAGCGGCCCGGCGGGCATGATGGCATCGGTGGAGATTCCATCTCCCACCTTGAGTAACACCTCTCCAGTAAGCCTTGGCTCAAGCGGAGTCTGAGACTTAAGCGGGACGATGTTCGGCGCGCGCACGATCTCCATCGATTCACCAACCGGATCGAGGATGAGGTAATCATCGATGTCGAGGTGATCGACGCTCACTTCAATCGGAGGAAGCTTGCGCGGATCGGCTATCACGCCGGCAAGAGCGGATGCGGCCGCAACTTGCGGACTGCACAGGGCGATCTTGCCGAACTTGTTTCCCCCGCGCCCCTTCCAGTTGCGGTTAACTGTGCGCAGGGAAAGGTGGCCATCTCCCGGGACGAACCCGACCCCGATGCACGCGTTGCACCCAGGCTCGATCATGCGCACCCCGGCCTTGGTGAACGCGAGGAAGCTCCCGTCCTCCATCAGCATCTCCCACGCTTGCCGCGATCCGGGGGAGACGATGACGTCGAAGTCGGTGGAAACGTGCTTTCCCTTCAGCATCTCGGCGACGATCTTCAGGTCGTGGTAGGAGCCGTTGGTGCACGATCCGATGTACACCTGGTTGATCTTCGTCCCCGCGACCTCATCGATGTCGTAGACGTTGTCCGGCATTCCCGGCATCGCCACCAGCGGCTTGACCGATGACAGATTGACTTCGAGCGTGGAGTCGTAGACCGCGTTATCGTCCGGTGCCAGCTCGGCCCAGTCACTCTCCCGCTTCTGCATCTTGAGGAATGAAGCGGTGATCTCATCGGACGGGAAGATCGACGATGTGGCCCCGGTTTCGGTGCACATGTTGGTGATCGTCGCCCGCTCGGGGACGGAGAGGGTCTTCACTCCCGGCCCGGTGAACTCTATGAAGTAGCCCACGCCCCCCGTGACGGAGATGCGGTGCAGGATCTCCAGCGCAACATCCTTTGCTCCCACCCCGTGCGTCAGCTTGCCGGTAAAGATGACGTTCAGCATCTTGGGGACAATGACATAGAACAGACCTCCCCCCGCGGCTACGGCTACGTCCATCCCTCCAGCGCCGATCCCGAGCATCCCTAATCCTCCAGCAGTCGGGGTGTGGGAATCGGACCCGAGGAGGGTCTTTCCCGGCACGCCGAACCGCTCGTAGTGAAGCTGATGGCAGACGCCGTTTCCGTTCTTGGAGAACTTCGCTCCATAGTGGGAGGCGATCGTCTGCAAAAAGATGTGATCGTCGGTCGATTCGCCCTTGAAGCCAAGGGATGTGTGATCCGAATAGGAGACGACCTTCTCTGCTTTCACCTTCTTAAGACCGAGCGACTCAAATTCGAGCCAGGCCATCGTTCCGGTAGAGTCCTGCGTGAGACAATGGTCGATGCGGATTCCGACCTCTGTCCCCCGCTCTAAGGTTCCTTCCTGCACGTGGTGTGCCAGGATCTTCTCCGTCATTGTCATGCTCACGCTGACCACCTCACGAGGTATACTCTCACTATATGGGAATATGTTCTTGTTCTGTGAGGCAGGATACTGTGGCGACGGATCATTGTCAAGGATGTTAGAAACGCGGAAGTCGCAACGCGGAGTACGGAACGGGAAAAGCATCCTCATGCAAAGGTCCGTCTGCTACAGTGTTCTAGCAGACAGGCCACACAGGAAGCACCGCAAGACCTCCGTAATGGGTAATCAGTGATAGGTCATGCGTGATGAAACAGAGCAGCTAAGGCCGATGGTGTAACCTGAGAGCTGATGGCTGACTGCTGAAAGCTCGCGTCTCTCTCGTGGCTTGACTGAGCAACACCGAACGGCGAGAGACGGGCGTTCTATGCCCTACTGGCGATGATCATCTTGGCGAGGACTAGATCCTCCTTTGTTGTCACCTTGATGTTTGTCTCCTCGCCAGCGACGGTCCATACCTGCGTTCCTGCAGCGAGGACCGCGGCGGCGTCATCGGTGACGTCGGCATCGGTCTCAGACAGAGCCTTCATGATCAAGTCACGGGAGAATCCCTGTGGTGTCTGCATACGCAACAGGCTTGAGCGATCAACTAGTGAGGCTTCAAGTGGATGGTCGATCGTTCCATGCCTGATCGTGTCGACGACGGGGAGGACGGGAACGCAGGCCCCGTGCTCACGCGTTGCTTCGATCAGGCGCAAGATGAGCTCATTGCTCACAAGAGGTCGCGCGGCATCGTGGATGAGGACAATCCCTCCCCGGGCTGCCGAGACTCCGGCATAGGAGGAGTCCTGCCGTCGCGCGCCACCGCGAACGATCTGCACGTCCTTCTCGATACGACCGACAAGCGATGATGCGGCTTCCTCTTCGCCGGGAGCGACAACGAGGATGATCTCGTCGATCTGTTTACATCCGACGAACGCTGTGATTGTGTAGTAGAGGAGCGGATGTGACGCGATCTTCAGGAAGACCTTGTTCTTGTCCGCTCCAATTCTCGTTCCTCGCCCCGCGGCGAGGATGATGGCGCTAACGCGCTTTGCCATCCGACTACTCCGTAGCTGCAGGCTCACCAATCTGCGTGAGGTTGTTCCCGTCAGGGTCGATCATGTACATCTGCCACTTGTCCGCTCGATTGGAGTTGAACAGGATCTCGTTGTTCGCCGCCCAATACGGGTTGATGTCCTCTCCGTCGTGTGTGGTCAGTCGTGTTAACTCTAGTGTGGAGAGGTCGATGATGTACAGATCGACGTTCTTATCACGGCTGGAAGAGAAGACAAGCTTGTCTCCCTGCGGTGACCAACTCGGTGCCCAGTCGTCAACTTCGTTCTGTGTAAGCTGGGTGACTTCTCCTGTTTCCAGATTGCGGGTGAAGAGTTCGAACCCCTTCTCTCCCGGCGACGCGTAGGCGACCGTTGTGTTGTCCAGAGAGAGGGTCGGCTCCCAGTTCTCGAGTGTCGGCCCCTTCTGCTGCAGAAGCGAACACCCGCCGAGGAGGAAGAGGATCCCTCCCATGATTGCTACAATAATCACGCGTTTCATTTCAGTCTCCTTTACTGCTCCCAGCGCGGGGATTCGCCGCATGGCTCGACGAACAGCATCCGTCCAGCTTCCGTCTGCAGCGTGCTCTTCACCGTCGCCTTGATCGTGCGGCCGATGTGTCGTCTTCCGTTTTCTACCACGACCATCGTTCCGTCGTCAAGGTAGCCGACGCCCTGGCCGATCTCCTCTCCCCGGTCGATTACCTCGATGTCGATCTCCTCTCCGGGGATGAATCTGGGCTTAACGGTATTCGCTAGCTCGTTGATGTTCAATACCTTCACGCCCTCGACCTGAGCGACGCGGTTCAAGTTGTAGTCGGTGGTGATCAGCGATCCGTGCTCTTCCTTTGCCAGACGAATGAGTTTGTGATCCACCTCCTTTATGGAGGGATAGTCCCGATTGAGTACGCGAATCACCACGTGCTCGTCGTTCATGAGCTCTCCCAGGATCTCGAGACCTCGCCGCCCTTTCCGGCGACGGAGGCTGTTTGACGAGTCGGCGATGTTCTGCAGTTCGGCTAGGACGAACTCGGGGATGATGATCTCTCCCTCGATGAACCCAGTGCGCACGAGATCGCCGATGCGGCCATCGATGATCACGCTCGTGTCGATCACCTTACTCGATACATCCCCGTTCTTCTTGTGCTGACGTGGCAGTCTATTTCCCGCCCTTCCTTTGAAGAACAGGGGGGAATCAAGGGTGTATCCGATCGACAGGCCAAGCCCCAGGCTGACGAGGAGAATGATCCCACGCGCTATCCCTGCCCCGAGCGCATGGGGAAGGATGAGCGATAGAGCGTAGCCGATGACAAGGCCGAACATAATACCGGCCCCTCCGATGACAAAGGTGTTGCACAGGCGTGCAGCGGCACCATCCTGCGTGATCTTCTCACGCAGCCTGTTCCACATGCTGATGGTGATCCAGGAAAGAAGAGCACCCACAGCGCCACCAACGACTAGATTCATGACTAAACTGGGAACTACACCGACGGACCCAATGATTCCATGTGCGGCCGCGGCCGCGGCACTACCGACGACGAATAGTAAGTACAAAGATAGATTCAACGTGTTCCCACCTCCTGTTGTTCACTGCTTATAGTACCAGTAGAAGCAGTACGAGCCGTATCTTCCATCTACTTCGTTTGACGTTGATTGTATACACTGCTTGACTTGGGTGCAAGATTTTGCTATTGTGTACTGTAAAAGCGTACGTTCGATGGGGTAGATGGGGGGGAGCGCGCTGACTGTTAATTGGACCGTGCGAGAGATCCTCAAGTGGACGCGAGGATACTTCAAAGAAGCGGGTATTGCTCAACCGCGACTGGAAGCGGAGATCCTCCTTGCACACGTGATGAACGTCGATCGGCTACATCTCTACCTCTCTCCTGACACTCCTCTCACCCCGGATGAACGAGCCCGTTTTCGTGAGATCATCAAGAAGCGCCGTTCCGGCGTCCCCCGCCAATACCTGACCGGAGAGGTTCAGTTCTACGGCTTGCGCTTTCGCGTGCGCGACGACGTATTCATTCCCCGCCCCGAGACCGAGGAACTTCTGGAGAGGGCGCTGGGGATCGCCCCGCGCGATCGCGACCTCGCGTGCCTAGACTTGGGGACTGGATCTGGGGTGATTGCCGTCTCACTGGCGAAGTACCTTCCGCGGGTGAAGGTCACTGCCGTCGATCTATCCGTTGACGCTGTGAAGCTTGCGCAAGAGAACGCTGAATTGAACAAAGTTGTTGATCGTGTCGATGTTGTTCACAGTGACTGGTTCGAACGCGTGCCCGGGAAATTTGACTTAATCGTCTCCAATCCGCCATATATACCTGAGGAGGAGATGGATGACCTCCCCGATGAGGTGCGAGAGCACGAACCTCACCGTGCGCTTAACGGCGGTAAGGGAGGCGTAGAAGAGATAGCGAAACTTGTGCGCGGCCTGAAGGAGCACATGCATGCGGGAGCGACGGCGCTCTTTGAAATAGGCGATGGGCAGGGGACAATGGTCAGAGAAGAGATGAAGGATGCTGGATTAACTGACATTCGCGTTGAGCACGATTTTGCTGAGAAGGAAAGGTACGTGATCGCTAGATGTCCGTGATTATACAGCTTTCAGAGCTTAGTTTCGTCAGCGAAGACGGGATCAAGGTCCTTGACGATGTCCACCTGCGCGTCAACCGTGGAGACCTGGTCTTCCTCGTTGGTCCGGCGGCAGCGGGAAAGTCGGTCCTCATCGGTCTGCTTGGGACGCAGATCGAACCACAGCAGGGGCAGATCCTCGTCTATGGTCGTAACATCGCCCGCTTGAGCAGGAAGAAGGCGTTCGATCTACGGCGGCAGATCGGCCTTCTCCCGCAGGGCTTTGTTCCGCTCCAGAAGACGGTGATGGAGAACGTCACATTCAAGATGCGCTGTCTCGGTGACTTCCGAGAACAGGCTGAGGAGAAGGCGCTTGCGGCACTCGATCAGGTCGGGCTGACATCAAAGCTGGCGCACGTGGCGACTGAGCTTGACCCATTCGATCGTGTGCGGTTGGGAATCGCTCTTTCGATCTGTGACGAGCCACTCCTCCTCCTCCTCGATGATCCGTTTGTCGGCCTCTCCTCGGAGGAGCAAGAGCAGATCTACGAGCTACTTGCGCAATTGAATAGGCGGGGATTCACGATACTTGCTACCACACGCGATTCGATCCCGCGCGCTGGTTCCTCCGCGCGGATAGTGAAACTAGTAGACGGACGGGTGGAGGAGAAATCATGAGCAGATTCCTCTTCCTGTTTGGGAACCTTCTTGGGGCGATAAATCGTCGTATTGGCTCGCTCTTCCTCGGCGTCGTTGGCCTTATCGTTGCTGCCCTTCTTATCTTTGCCGGTTTCTTCCTCGTCGGGGAGACGACGGGGCAAGAGAATGGACCGGCGCTTGCTCCCGGGGAGATGGTTGTCTATCTCTCGCCGCAACTCTCCTCTGACGGTGTGCAGTCTCTCTATCTGAAGATCAGGGACATGCCGGAGACGAAGACGATCAACTATCGCTTCGCGCAGGAGCTGGGGCTTGATCAGGCAGGGGGTGTGTTTATCATTCAAGCGTTGAACGCATCTGCCGCGGCATCGCTACAGGAGACGATTAGGGAAATGCCGGGGATAACAAGCATCGATTCCGTGACGGAGGCGCGAGGGGCGAACGTCTCCCTCTCGAGCGCCCTGCGACTTGGCCTGCTCGTGGGCCTCATCGTAAGTATCGCCGGCAGCCTGATCCTCGCTCGGTACGCGTTCTCGCTGTTGCTTGATCGCTTCTCGGCGGAGATTAGGCTCCTCCGGTTGGCCGGAACCCCAGAGCGGGTCTTCCAGCCTCCGGTGGTTGCCTTAGGGGTATTGTGCGGGATTATCGCCGCGATGCTGCTTGTAGTAGTTGTCTATCTGGCTCACTTCCTTGCTCTCAGCCATCCGCAGGCGACGATTCATGCCGCCTGCGGACTCCTCCTTCCAGGAAGAGTTCTGATGGTCGGCCTGGTCGGATCGTTGATTGGGATCATACTCGGAGGACTGATCGGCGTGCTCGGAGCAAGCCTCACCTCACGAGATCGATTCCAGATCTACTCGTAGCGCGCTACTCGTAGCGCAAAGCATCGACTACAAGAAGCTTCGATGCTCGCCGCGCTGGCCATAGGCCGGCCATTGCTCCAAGCGAGAATGAACCAGCAAGAGTGATCAGGACCAGGGACGGACTGGCCACGACGGCCATCTGCACCCCGAAGAAGCGGCCGATAAACATCGACGCCAGTGCGCTCAGTCCAAGGCCCGCCAGGGTTCCCACCACTCCGCCGACAAATCCCATCAGGCCGGACTCGATAAGAAAGATAGTCAGAATGTGCGAGTTCTTCGCCCCGACCGCTTTCATCACGCCGATCTCCTTCGTCCGTTCGAGGACGGAGGTGAACATCGTGTTCATCACTCCAACCGCGCCCACGAGGAGAGCGATCCCGGCTATCCCGGCGAGGAACGCGCTCACGGTAGTGGTCATCGTCCCAATGGCATCGGAGATGTCACTGTACGTGATCGATGATATCTCGGAACCGCGTGCCGTTAGCTCTTTCTGAACGCGATCCGCCACCTCGTCCACGTCGGCACCGGGCTGCGTGCGAACGAGGGTGACCAGCACATCGTTGCTCTCCCCCCACAGCAGGCTCATCGTGTCGTAGGGGACGTAGATCGTGTCCTTATTCTGGCCGCTAGTCATTCCAGCGGAGAAGCCTCCACTGGAGCCGGTTGATACCTGTTCATCACTCGGTGTCATGATCCCCACAACCGTGAGATTGAGCTCCTTCTTGTCATCGCCGGCGACGAGGATCGAATCACCAATCTTCGCCCCGAGCCGCTTCGCCGTGTCCGCTCCGAGAACGGCGACGTCCGTATCTCCGGCGATGAACAGGCGCCCACCGGGCTGGACCGTGAGTTCACCGGTGAACGACTCGAACTCGTCCACCAACTCCGTCGACAGCCCCATCACCGGGAGGAACCCCTGGGTCGATGTGCCATCCGCTCTGGTCGGTCCCTGCACGAACCCGGTTCGCTGCCTCACCGCCGCCGCGACCTTCACGCCGGGGATCGATTTCAGGAATTGAAGGTCAAGGGCGTACTGCTCTGAGCTTCCTCCGGCATGGCTCTGCGGTCCGAACGACCCCTTTGGCACGAGGACGAAGGTGTCCACGCCGAAGACACCGGACACCTGTTGCTCTACTGTCTTGTTGAGGCCAAGACCGATCGAGATCAGTGCCACGACCGCAGTGATCCCGATGAATACTCCGATCACCGTCAACCAACTGCGCATCCTGCGATGGGTGATGCTGCGCGCCGCGAGCAGAAAGAAATCCTTAAGCATTGCGCACCTCCTCCTCCACCACGCGCCCGTCTCGCAGACGGATGATCCTTTCGGCGATCGCCGCCGCATCCGGATCGTGCGTGACGATGATCAATGTTTTCCCTTCCTCTTCGCTCAGTCGCTTCAGTAGTTCGAGGATCGTTCCTCCACTCTCGGAGTCGAGGTTCCCCGTTGGCTCGTCGGCGAAGAGGATCTCCGGGTCGTTCGCCAGTGCCCGTGCGATTGCTACCCGTTGACGCTCCCCGCCGGAGAGTTCATTCGGTCGATGGTGCACGCGATCTGCCAAGCCGACCTTTGTCAGGAGTTCTACCGCGCGCTGCGCCCGATCCTTCTTCTTCGTCCCCTGGAAAATCATTGGCAGTTCCACGTTCTGCTGCGCGCTCAGCGTCTGCATCAGATTGAACGTCTGGAAAACGAACCCAATCTTGCGGCCACGCAGCGCCACGAGCTGGCTCTCGCTCAGGGTGCGGATCTGCGACTCCTCGATGGATGCCTCACCTGAGGTGGGGGTGTCCAGACATCCGAGGATGTGCATCAGCGTCGACTTCCCGGATCCGGAAGGGCCCATGATGGCGACGATCTCGCCCTTGTTAATGTCGAGATCGAGCCCACGCAGGGCGCGCACGACCGTCTTTCCCAATTTGTAGTCCTTGGTTACGTCCTTCAAGTTGAGTAGCGACATCCCTAGCCCTCCGGTGGTGTGAATGTGTACTGCGTCAGTTCCATCTGCAGCGTGGTAACCCACTGTCCGTCACGCTGTTCCTCGGCGCGTACGAACGGGAACATGTATACGGGATCACTGACACTGAACGCCATGGTTGTCCTCGTGTCTGCATTGGACGGGTCGACAAACGATCCTTGCAGGCATTGCACTCCGGCGATCTCCACGAGTGCGATATCCTTGAACGATCCACCTCCGGGAAGAATGTAGTCGTTTCCGGCCTGCAGGTGGGAACGCTGTTCCATGAGCGCCTGCAACGGTGAGTAACTGACGTTCTCTCCGCCCGCGTACGACATCTGCGCACCGGTGAACAGGAAGCCGAACCCCGCTAGCTGATCC
>Ga0265595_1002538_pt1 | contig 12195 bp, 29 predicted proteins | sample saktaG_15_FD_190148 | JGI IMG/M metagenome (GOLD analysis project Ga0265595, IMG submission 190148) | Saline water microbial communities from Sakinaw Lake, British Columbia, Canada - sak_2013_06_06_50m | ecosystem: Environmental > Aquatic > Non-marine Saline and Alkaline > Saline ... | reverse complement strand
CATGCCGATCTGTAACATACACCTTGTTTTCTTGCCCAATCTGTTAGTTTCATATTAGTATTATACAAGAAATCTTTTAAATTTCCTTTATTTATTTTCAAGTATTTTCAACGATATTCTATAAATTAATTAAAGAGCTCTAATACTCTTATCTTTATTTATATGTACCTGAGCCTCTAATACATCAGATAAATCTTCACTAAATCTTCCAATCCCACCCGCTATTTTATATATTTTCATTATTATGTTTTTCTCTTAATGTATTCTTTTTATAACACTTAGGACAAGAATAATTCCAAGGCTCTGACGGATCTGGAGGCTGACTTATTTCACACCCACTTGATTCTTCACCACAATAAGTGCATTCAAAAAGATCGTCCTCTTTAGTAGCCCAACTAGGACCATTGGCTGTCTTTACCCATCCAGCCTTCTTCCCTATAGATTCCCATTCTTTCTTACTTATCTTAACTTGTTTCTTTCCACTAGCTGATTTTATTATCTTCATTTTATCTCCTCTATATAAATTACTATGCAGGAACTATTTTAGACTCTGTGTTAACATTAATTTTTACTTCATAACCTTGACCACGATACCTTTTAATTACTGGAGATACATCTTCATCTGTTGGGTATTCTCCAAGATCCACATGTTGTCCACAAGAAATTGACCAGACTTTCCATACATCACCAATTTTGTCAACATAAATGATTTCTTTACCCATCCATCCAGCTTTTCTGCCTATAGATTCCCATTCTTTTTTACTTATCTTAACCTGTTTCTTTCCACTAGCTGATTTTATTATTTTCATTTTTCTTATCCTTCTCCCTTTTCCTTAACATAATCGTAAATCCCGTTCCGCCCGTAAGTCCCGCTAGAGCTGCAGATATTACACCAAAAATCCATATACACCTATTCTTATATAATCCAATAGTCTTATCTTGGTAATTCTTTGCATATCCATCAAATTTAGAATCAAAAACACTAATAACCATATCATTTATTTGCTTACTGCCCTCTATCTCCTGCAAATATTCTCTAACATCCTTTTTAACACTTCGTTCAGCTTCATTCTTAAACATAGCACAAGAAGTAAATAATAATGCACAAAATATAAATATGTAATAATATTTCATTTTAGTTTATTCAAAAAAAACAACCCCTCTCCCTCTAAAAAATAAAGGCAAATGTAACAATATTATGGAAGTATAATGAATGAACTGGTATAAAAAAGCACAAGAAGTATATAGAGGAGATCCATCCCCCCTCAATATAGAAGACTTCAATTCCGAATACGCCTTAAAAGAACTAGGCAAAGACCTAGGTTCATCGGCCGCTTGGGGTCCGGGAATATACTTTGTAACCGCCCAAGATATAGCACAAATGTATGGATCTAACATCACCAAAAAATCTCTCAACAATGCTAACATATTAACGATGCAAAGCCCCTTGTTTAATAACCAACAAATAAATAAAATGTTACAGGGAGTTGATAAAAAAACAATGGAAATAGCAATATCTAATTGGGACGAAAATTATAATCAGGGAAAAAGACTACTAACAAACTCAATTGTAAATGCCGATAACCCCCTAGACCAACTAATGAATATATGGGCTGAAGTATTTAGTCGCCAAAATCCCAATACCTTTATAAAACTAATGATTAAAAATGGCATTGATGGAATATCTATTAACAAAGATGATGCTACCTACTATGTCATCTACAATAGGAATGTTCTAAAATGAACTGGTATAAAAAAGCACAAAGTAATATTACGTATGAAATGAAAAAAATAGAAGAACTAACCACTGATGAAATAAAAGCCTGTAATAAACTCAGTATTAAAGATATTGATATAGCCCCTTTATTTTTAAATGAACTTATTGATCAGATGCCAAAAAATGATCCTAATGATAAATTTGCCAGAGTAATTTTAGCAAAAGATTTAACAATAAAAATAAAAGTAAAAAATAATATTATAGGATGGGTACTTGTCATGCCTCCATCTACATTATATAGTGATATGACTGTTTCAGTATATGTAGATAAACAATATAGAAGAATGGGAATAGGATCTTCATTAATAGCAAAAGCTTACGAATATACAAATTCCATAAAACAAAGTCCAAGTTTTCGATTTCATGATAAGCCATCTAAAGAATTTTATAAATCTTTAAATATCCCTAAAAAATATATACATAAAAATTAAAATGAACTGGTATAAAAAAGCACAACATAAAGAATATCCTATAGCTAATTCAATGGTTAGCGGCTTTCACGTTCTTTCTGACATCCCAAATACCTCCTCCATCCAATCCAGCCTTAATAAATATACCATCCTACCTAACATTAGAGAAATACCCATGTCTGACTTTGATATAACAGGACAATCATATAGCGTATCCGAAAATAAACGCATCTCAGAACTTACAAACGAACTATACCAATCTAAACAAATAAAACCCCTAATCGTAGTAATAGATTCACAAGGTCCATACATCTTAGAAGGATCTCATAGAATAGATGCTTTATTTAGATTGGGTATTAAAACATTCCCAGCATTAGTAGTTATGGATAAAGAAAATGAACTGGTATAAAAAAGCAATAAACCTTACACAAATAACGCAAATCACACAACTAGCAACTCAATTCCGTAAGCAAATGGTTAAATACTATGATGATGAATCCCTTAAGGCACTATGTCTTCCCATTTCTAGAAAACTTAAAGAATTTCTCGTTTCAAAAGGCTTTAATACAGCTATAGTCGTTCAGGGAGTATTTAAAAGTAGATAACCCCGACCCCGATGCTACAGCCGATTGGGATTCTAATGATTTTGAAAACGAAGAGGAAATGGAAGAAGCAACTTACACTCCCCTTCATTATTGGGTAGAGGTAAATGATATTATTATAGATATAACAGCAGACCAATTTAATGATGAATTAGATTACCCAATAAGCCCCGTAGAAATAGGAACTTATTCAGATCTAGAAAGATATACATCCATAAATAAGGACTGGATATAATGAACTGGTATAAAAAAGCACAATCAACCCAAACTAAAGAAATTCAACCCCTCTTAAACGAGTTGCAACAAATATATACGGGATTAGCTATATCAGCACAAGAATATGATAATCACATTATTCTATTTAATATTAAATTACCAAAAGCAGAACGAAGACAGGGTAAGGGAAGCGAAATCATTAAAATCATTCAAAATTATGCTGACAATAAAAACAAATTTATACTCCTACACCCAACTACAAACCTGTCATTTTATAGCCAATTGGGATTCACTAAAGTCCCATCTGAAAAACGATATGACCCCGATTCACCCCTATTTTCCCCCGCTAATGAATTTTGGTACTGGAGCAATAATGAACTGGTATAAAAAAGCACAATCAACCCCTAAGCCATTTAACTATTTAGGTCAATGCGATAAAATGCGATGCGACCAAATAGGAGAAGATAATTGGCAAAATATGATTAAAAACCACACTAAAATACCTCAAAAGGAATTAGAAGCAAATTGTTCCTTAGAAAAAATATTAGATGAAGAGGAAAATCTAAATGAATTTGTAGCATCCGATCCAACTTCATATTTCGCTAAGTCATGGTGGGGAAATTTACCTTGCTACTATATTATGACATCAGGCTTTGAATTTATATTTACCCCAAGGAATCAATAATGAACTGGTATAAAAAAGCACAATCAACCCAAACACTATGGCACATCTCTAACCAAAAATTTAACTCCTTTGACCCATATATGACAGCACAAGGCATTATATGGTTCGCTAAAGATAAAAATGACCTCCTAAATAACCTTCACGGAGCTTCTATCAATAAACAAAAACCCATATACCTATACCAATGCAAAGTTATTATGAATAAAATAGCCGGATGGAACGAATACGATAACGATAAATACGGAATAGGAGACTTAATCACTATGGGATATGACTCAATTGACCTAGATAACGATATCGCCGTATTATCCCCCGAAAATATAACCATAGAAAAAATTCAGGAAATAAAATGAACTGGTATAAAAAAGCTGCTAAACCTAAACAACAAGAACAACAAGAACTAAACCTAGGTATCCCAACAGAAGAAGACCTAGAATACGATTACTTTGACAATGAAAAAGAAGCTATCCACGATGTCCTAGGAGAATTTAAAAAAAGTAAACCCAATACAGTTCAACCTTGGCCAGTAGTTCCATTAGCTAGAGTTAAAAAAATATGGAATGACTATATGACATTCGGCTTCATTCGTGATACAAGAGGAATGGATGAAATCGCCCAACAAATGATTAAAAATGTCCATAGATTAGCAGCAAATACCTACCTTATGGGACACACTCAGGCAGATCCATCAAGGGACTTCTCAGACTATAAAATAAATAAAAAACAACAAGAAAGATTCTGGGATGATTACGCCATAGATGAACGAGGACAAGCAAGAATAAGCGACTATGGACTAAAACCCCTCCAAGAATTAGCCTTCCAACTCCAAAAAACATTTAAACCTGAAAAACAATTACAAATAGTTGATAGAATGTTTAATATCTGCCACCAACGAAGCGATTTGCCTTCTTTCTTTATAGAGGGAGGAACACAAGGACTTAATGAACTCTTCAGAAGACCTACAGATATAGAAGCTAATAAAAAATCATGGTATAAAAAAGCTAAGGAAATTATATAAAATGGACCCAACAACAATAGAAGGCATTTTATTTATAATAATATCCATAATCCTTATCTTAGGGTAATAAAGGAATAACCCATCTTAAATAGAATCATAAAATATAATGAATATAAATAACAATAACTGGTATAAAAAAAGCCAAAATGATAGATATAAGTAAAGACGATACAACTTCCTACGCCTATTGCCCCAAATGTAAAAAATGGGCAACAGAAGAAAATGGACAAACAATATGGAAACCCTATTATCAAATGACCTCAGAAGAACAACAAGCAATTAATAAAGGACAAAATGACTTCAATATGGGAGCATTTAAACCCAAACCACGTATATGCCCCAATTGTAAAAATAATAAACTATAGTGTTCATATCCGTTCATAACGTTCATATGTAACCACCACCACCCTAACCCCACCCTAAAATCAAAGAAATATACAATGGCATACTAATTGCATTGTATATTCTATGAAATTAACACCGACTATACTAATCCCTATATTTCTAATCCTAACCACACTTACTACCCTAGCCAATACCAATACTATAAAAATATCTTGGCTTAAAAAAAACTTCGGAACACTGTCTTATGAAGAAATGCTCCAAATAACTAAATCCCCACAAGATATATGCTATGAAGTAAAAGTAAGAGTTAAATATAAAAAAGACTTAATAGATATCAAAAAAGAACCTAAACAAACTTGGGAAGATAAATACGGCGATTGCGAAGACTTTTCTAACCTAATCCAATCAATATGTAAAATCAAAAATATACAAACAGAAATATACGTATTCTATGAAAAAAATAACCCCATAGCCCACTCAGTCGTTATAGGAAATAATTGGATGGCTAATAACGGAAAATACCAACCCATAGAACCCATAGAATCCCTAAATGATGCCTCTCGTAAAATAGCCAGATCCCTCAATTGGAATAAAACAGTAAATTATAAAAAATGGAATGAATGGGAAAAACAAAGCCTATACTATATCGCTAGCAAATAGTATAAACCTACTTATTCCTTAAAATATCGTCACTACGTCCCTTAATGCCTTTCATTAAATCCATCATACTCTGCTCTTTAAGGGGACTTCATTCGTTTCCAATAACTTTTTATAAAAATTTTCCGTCTTTTCACTAATGTCAAAACCCACTCCCAACTGCTCTAAACCCTGCCTTAATTCAGGAAGTAATTCTATTGATAAATTGTTTATATAATACTTCGATGATTGACCCGCATTTACAGAACTAGGAGCATTGTTTCCCATAAAATATATCTTAATTTCACCATTTCCAGCATAAAGTACATCAACAAATGGTTCAACCAAAGACTCTTGATATTCTCTACCCGACATACCAGAAACGAAATTGTCGCCCGGCTCATCATAATAAGGCTCATTAATCTCAGAAATATCTTCCGTATGTAATTTATACTCACTCTCTTTTTCCAATAAATATCTAATTTGTTCTAAAACGTCTCCTACCACCCCCTGAGCAGTCTTCATCCACCCAGCTTTCTTACCAATACTCTGCCATTCAGATTTACTCATCTTTATTTGCTTCTTCCCACTAGCTAATTTTATTATCTTCATTTTTCTCCTTACATCAAACCATTAACTACAATAACTATTAAAACTATTGCCGAAGCTATAACCGCATATATCCAATTAAGAGGCAATTTCCCCAATGACCACCCAAATAACCCCCCAAGAACTATTACCAAAATATCCTTCAATAACGTTATAGTGTCATGGTCCATATTCTTACCTCAATATACTCAATTTATATACCTTATCATTATTCAACCCCTATAATCAATATCCCTCTTTATTTTTGGCATTACACCACCAACCACCAACTCAATCCTATAACCCCCCATATGCCCCATAATACCCCTTAAAATCAATTTAAATCGTGAAAACGTATATTGACCGCACACCACCAACTCAATCCCATATAAACCGTTCCTTTAAAAATTATTACCAATTATCGCTATATTACTAATCAAGAATATAAACCATTTTAGTAATTTTAGTAATATAGGGGTCATAAAGGGGCATTAAAAGAACAAAAGAACATATAAGGACTATATGGGGGTTATTAGGGGGCATTTAGGGGTTATGCTTATACAAATAGCCTCAAATATACGCCCATCCTATAAACTAAATACCATATAAGATGCCCTATCCTGTATAATAATAGATATGAACAAAATAAAGAATGATTTTGGTCAAGAATTTTCAGATATACCATATTGTCCTGAAGAACTTAGTGAAATAAGTATTGATAAACAACATTGGTGTAGTATTCAAAGAAGCGCTAAAGAAAGAAATATACGTTTCAATATCACAAAGGAAGATTTAATCTGCCTATTTCAAAAACAAAAAGGATTATGCGCTCTTTCTGGCATTCGACTACAGGTTAATAATACAGATAATATTAAAAGAACATTATCATTAGATAGAATAGACTCTAATCAAGGCTATACTTTTTCTAATGTCCAATGGATACATAAATATATTAATAAAATGAAGATAAACTACAATCAGGATGTATTTATTGTTTTATGTTGTGATGTTGTAAACTTTAATAAGAACAAAGATCTTGTTTTGAAAAATCATATCTTTAATTCATATAGCCCTAATATTGGAAACAAATCCACTTATAAAGGCGAACTTCCAGTAGCCATATGGAAACTAATTATAAAAAAAGCTAAACGACGAAATATAGAGGTCAATATGTCTAGAGAAGAAGCCCAAGAAACATTCTTAAAACAAAAGGGCTTGTGTGCTTTGTCAGGTCGAGAAATACAGTTAAGACCATTTAGAAATCCTATAGGTTATACCAAGAATTTTATACATACGGCATCATTAGATAGAATAGATTCGTCACTACCTTATATAAAATATAATATTCAATGGGTATATAAGAAAATCAATATGATGAAATACAATTATTCAACGAAAATGTTTATAGATATATGTACTCGGATTTCTAATAAATATAAAACTCATTTTTGATAAAATTTTTCCCGGTGTGTAAAAAATTTTTAACATTTTCCTGTGAGAAACAAAAAACTCATTTTTGATAAAATTTTTCCCGGTGTGTAAAAAATTTTCAATGATTTCCTGTGGATTTTTAATAAAATAAGACCCTCTCAGTCAACCGCTTACTTGTGATCTAGTCCTTAGGGGACCCCGGAATAAGGTATCCCCTTAAATCCCCGGAGGCTAAAGGGTAGGCAAATAACGTATATTGTCAAGTAAAAAATGAAAAAATAATTTCACATAGGCACAAATGCACAGGAATGTCAAGCATTATTTTAATATATGTCTGGAGTGGCTAGGGGGTGAGACAGATGACAGATGACAGGTGATGGGGAGGATGGTGATGAGGAGGCGTCGTCGTGGCTGCTGTGCTGTGGTATACTATTCCTTATTCACTCTTGTATGATATATGGAGTGAAAAGGGGATAGGGTCAACGACTACCCTACCCCCTTAGGAGACGGGAGGTGAATAACTCCTCCCTTACGCATAATTGTATTAGTTCTCTAGTTCTCGCTAGGCAATAGTATCACTCCATTGGTGCAGTATAACTTGATTGAGTCTAGGGGGAAGTCGGTATAGGGGATGTCTTGGCTGATGGCTATATCGTCTGTATCTCTTTCGCATATCACTCTACCTTCTCTATCATTAACCTTCAGCGTCCATAGTTGAAAGTCTCTGAGCATTGGATCTCGTTGGCATTGAGGCTGATAGCTTGCGATTATATCTAGTAACCAATATGCTCCTGCTTTATCGCATAGGTATTTCACTCCATCGGTTATTTTCAGGGGTGATAGGACTGAGAATCTGTGATATTCTTCTGAGCAGTAACATTGTGCTAGACCTTGTTCGAGTTCTATTATTTCGTTGAGTTCCATTGGTATCTCCTTTATTTTTTATTCTGATAAGAGGGTATCAAACATTTAGTGGGATGTCAAGCAATATATTCATCACCTGTTGCATCAATCATTACATTTTGCTTTTTATCATATGCTTCGGTTCTAATTCTTTTCTCAAACTCCTGTATAGGCTGAAGGAGGGTATCAACCAAGTCGGAGAGGTGGATTATAATTTCTTCATTACCATATGCGTGACCTTGTTCGTAGGCGTGGTTGTATATAGCACTCTTGAATTCTTGTGGGATAGGTTCTAGGATTTTGGCTTGTTGTTTGCAGAATTCTTGGTCTGTCATTGTTTTGCTCCTTATTTTATTCTGATAAGAGGGTAACATAGGTATGAGTATTTGTCAATCTTTATTTACCAGTGTTTAACTCTATAGGTTATATCTATATTTTTCATAAATTCGGGTAGGTCTATTGTTCCTTTTGGGTTATCTCTGTTCTGACCGAAAGACATATAGTAGCATAGGTTATCTATAGTGAATTCTCTTTTGGAGAATAGGTATGGGTGTTCTTTTCTTTTTATTTTTTCTTTTTGGGGATCTAGGTTGCCGTTATTGTCTCGGACTTCTATGACGTATTTGCGTTTGGTTGTCATTGACATTATTTCCTTGGTCGTGTTTTGAGTTCTGCTGAGACCCATTGATTGATACCTGTTATGATTTCTTTGGTTGTATTTGGGAGTGATTTGCCTTTAATCATTGTTGTATTCCTTTATTCTTATAAGAGTATGGCATGGATTTGGGTATTTGTCAATCTTTATTTACCAATCTATATTTTCTACCATATCGTAATCGTCTGCGGTTAAGCTTGAGCCATCTAGAAACCAGCATCCTTCCCAATCTTTGCCTCTAAAGCCTTCTTCTTCATCTTCTGCTTCATTGGCGGGGATGTAAAAGATTTCAGAGTAGGTGTTGTTTCTTAGTTTAACCAAGCATTTTCCACTCCTGAGACATATGCGTTTGACTTCAGTTGTAAAGGGGTTGAGTTTATCTCTATTGTAGAACATTGCTTCGTTAATCATTGTTTTGCTCCTTTATTCTGATAAGAGAGTATCATGGGTATGGGTATTTGTCAAGGATTATTAGTCGTTTTAGTCGTTAGTTTTCCAGCAAGAGAAGCCGTTAGGTAGTCTTGTCACTCCAGCCCAGTTTCTTGCCCATTCTTTAACTTTGGATTCAGGAGTGGGTTTATTGAAGCGAACAGGTCCCATTGCATAAACGTCGTTGGGAAACATAATATACCAAGCGCATGATTTATTCATTGTTTATTCCTTTTCATAACTATTTGCAACGAAAGCGCAACAGGTTGGGTTTTCCATCCATACTTTATCAGCGTTCCAAGGTATAAATTCTTTATTGATTCCTGCTTGTATTTCAATCATAGCCATACATATATCGGGTTTAGGCACTCCTCTATTGATAGCTATTTGAATATGGTTAGGGCAGACGCAATAGGCATTTTTATCTTCATTGGCTATATTTACGAGTAAGTTATTCATTGTTTATTCCTTTATTCTGATAAGAGGGTAACATATGTCTGGGTATTTGTCAAGCGAAAATATGGAATTCTCTTAAAATACCTTTGGAGTGGTATATGAGTTTGCCATCTATGAATATACAGGCTAGGTGTAAGTATATGCGTCCGATGGGTATTTTAGCTAATTTGATTTGGTTTGCGATAGTCATTGTCATTGTTATCTCCCTTATTCTGACTATAGTATGACATAGAATTGGGGATATGTCAAGTATTAATTGTGGTCACTCTTATGCCATTAGTTCTTGGAGGATATGGATGGAACGGGGATGGCGGAGTTTTCTAAGAGAGCGAGATTCTATATGGCGGATTCTTTCTCTGCTTACGTTATAGTCGCATCCTATTTCCTTAAGGGTTTTTGAATATCCGTCAATGAGTCCGAAGCGTTCTGATAAGACTGTAATTTCTCTTGGGGTAAGGTATTCTTTTAGGGCTTTAAGAATGAGGGATTTGCGTTCATTGTTTATCACTGTAGGATCTTGGGTAGGTCTAGTTTCCATTATTGATTTGAGTTTTGAGGGGTTTACTATTTCTATGGACTGTTCAAACTGTTCTTGCTTAGTCATTGTTATCTCCCTTATTCTGACTATAGTATGGCATAAGTAGTTGTGAATGTCAAGGATTAATTCATATTTGCTAGGATATTTTTGAGTTCTTTTTTGGATACTTTTCTATTTTTGTCGAGTGGTTCAAGGTATTGTGTTGCATAAGGGGGATGACAGTTGAGTTCAGAGCCTATACCTATACCTGTTAGTTTGAATCCTTTAGGCACTCTTGGTTTGGCGACTTTATATCCGTCGTACCATTTTCCTTCTATGATTGTTCCGCCGTTATATCTGACTGAGGTGGGGAATGTAACAAGGAAGGAATCGCACCATTTTTCGCCTATTTCTAATTTAACATCTGTTTGGGGTATATGGAAGTAGCTCATTGTTTATTCCTTTATTCTTTATTGTTAAGAGAGTATCATAGGTATGGGTATTTGTCAAGTATTAATACAGCATTTTTTATATTTTTTACCTGAGTTACAAGGGCAAGGGTCGTTTCTGCCTATTTTAATATCTGCTTTTATAGGTTCGGGGTAGAGTGAGTTTGCGTCAGCGTCTAGGTAAATGGGTTTGATTTGTTTACCATTTGCTTTTGCTTCGGCTCTTTCGGTACAGAGGTCGGCAAGGATTTGGGCTTCTTCGGGATATTCTTCTTCAAATAGCATATTACAGGTCGTAGTTATAAGTAGGTTGGAAGATATTCATATAGAGTTGAGATGCTTCTAGGAAGATATTCATATAGAGTTGAGATGCTTCTAGGATGATAGGGTCGTTGTTATCGGTATTCTCACTACAGATTGTTTCGTGGTTATCCATACAGAATTGATGGTAGTCGGTTTCTTCAGGGGTTAGGTCTCTTTGTGCTCCTGAGGTGTTGTAATAGTCATAGGCTTGAAAGGCAGACAGTCTTGATATACTCATTGTTCTCCTTTATTCTGTTAAGAGGGTATCATAGGTTGTTGTGAATGTCAAGTATTATTTTCAGAAGTTTGGTTCTTTCCTATCTCTTTAAGGGTTTTGAGTTCAGAAGGTCGGAAAGGTTAAATCTATACTTAAGCCAATACTCTTTTTTTGCTACCTCATAAGCGTCCTTTAGTCCGAGCTTCTTTTCTCTCATAATGGTTCTAATGAATTGATAGGGGGCTTTTGCTAGGGCTTTTTGAAGTTTACGAACATTGCTACTTGTCATTGTTTTAGACTTGCTCATTGTTTGTTCTCCTTTATTCTTTATTGTTAAGAGAGTGTCATATGTCTGGGTATTTGTCAAGTATTATTTTCAGAAAGTTTGGAGTGAATAATTGTTCAGGGCGCAGGTGATGACTGGTATGATGACGGGGACTGGCTGGCGAGGATCTGAAGACTGGTTGGCGGGCTTGGTATGGGTATGCACTCTAGAACTGATAATATTGAAATTGCTATTGCTTAGGAATCTGGAGTGAATGATTAATCTGGAGTGAA